>Ga0255381_10015_pt2 | contig 16435 bp, 17 predicted proteins | sample ANMaggSSYBR01E10_FD_182108 | JGI IMG/M metagenome (GOLD analysis project Ga0255381, IMG submission 182108) | Sediment cell enrichment communities from methane seep in Santa Monica Basin, California, United Staets - ANME aggregate JGI... | ecosystem: Environmental > Aquatic > Marine > Cold seeps >...
TCTCAAGACAGCGGGAGTCGAAAGCTGGCTGCCGCGCAGACCTGTCGTCATCGCGCAGGAAAATGATCTGCAAGTCGCCGCGGAGTTTATCAAGCAGTACAAGTTCCATGAGCGCAATCAACGCGTTATTGCTCTGGAAATTCAATCTGATATTCTCCCCTCTCCGTGGAGCGAAGAGCAATATAATCACTTGGCGGAATTGCTGATATCGCGGTTAGAAGTGCAAGTCGTTCTATGCAGAGGAGTCGGAAGGAGGATCATGAAAAAGAGCTCGAAGAATGCCTCGAAAATATCTTCTCTCAGGAAATCGATGGTGACATCGAAGTCATCGTTCTTGACTCCGGCTCGAACCAAAACGAAGCCGCGCTCGTTCGACGAGTGGAAAGAAAATATCGTCGTCTTCGCTATATTCGTTCCGCTCTCGAACGTCGCTATGCCACACTCAACCGCGGTATTAAACCGGCGCACGGGCATTATCTTTTCCAGATGGATTCCCGCAATCGCCTTCGACCGGGTGCGCTGGCTCGCCTTGCGGAACACCTTGACCGTCATGAACAAATCGCCGTCGTATGGGGTGACGATGAACTGGCGAAAACGCCTGATGCAGCTCTACGTTCAAACTCCGAAACACATCTGTTCACTCCTCAGCTTTCCGAAAGTAGCGATTTAATCACGCGAGGCTCTCTCAGTCCCCATCTGCTTTGGAGAAGTGTTCTCCATCGCCGACTCGGCATGTTCAACGCGGCGTTTGAACAGGCGGGCGACTACGAGTTCGTTCTGCGTGCCGCCCGGCATTTTCCTGTGGAGTATCTGCCGGGAGCTGTCGGCATAATCAAAGAAACTCCCGAAGGACCCGTGACCCGCGGAAGACTTTTTGAAGCTGAAGCAACGAATATTCAACAATTCTATCGCCTTATTTCGAAAGCAGACGCTCATAAGAAAGCGCGCAGATTGCAGACGGAGTCGCCTTCGATTTCAGTGATTCTGCCCACTTGGGGATACTCGGACCTGTTCAAACGTGCTTTGGCGAGTGTCCTGCATCAAACTTTCATCGACTACGAAATCATCATCGTAAACTGTTCGGACACGCCTTTGGAAAAAGACATTGCGAGTTTCGGTTTCGAAAACAAGGCGCGTTATATCCAATTGCACCCTGACGCGAATCCGGCAACCGCGTGGAATGCAGGACTCGCGATTGCTGCAGGTAAATGGATTGCATTTTTGCAGGAAGAAGGAATCTATTATCCTGAACACCTTGCATCTCTTACGCAAGCCGCACGCGAAGTTCGCCAGTCTGTCATCTACGCCGGTGTGCAGCGCATGGAAGGTCAAATTGTGAACGATTCATTCCACATTACAAAACAAGAGGCGGCATCTGCAGAACCTTTTAATCCCGAGCATCTCTTCATTCAAAATTTCATTACACTACAATCAATGCTCATCGAAAAACGCTGCTTCCAACTGGTCGGACACTTCGATTCGACGGCGGACTCGCTGACAGACTGGGAGTTCATCCTTCGACTATCGAAGGACTTCACTTTTTCTCCACTGGATAAAATCACAAGTGAACTCCGGTGCTACCCTCCTCAGCCCGAACAGATTTTAGCTTATGAATGGATCTACCGTCGCACGGCTGAACAGATTGAAAATCAACCGAAACTGATCGAAGCTCGCCAGAAAGTCCTCGATGACCTCTGCCGAAAATTCCTGCATACCGAGGAACCTGAAGTAACCATCAAACCAACAGCACCTGTACAGGTTTTGGTTACCTAAAACAATCGCATCCATGAAATATAAAAAACCCGGCTCCTCGAAAGGAACCGGGTTTTTGTTTACTTGCTAAAACGCAGCTTATTCGCTCGCGACCTCTTCCAGTTTTTTTGTTGTGAGGCTGTTGCGACGCTGACGTAGTTTCTCAATCGCAACGACCGCCAGCCCCAGTGATGCAACGCCCAATGACATGGACGGCATCGCTTTGGTGGGCTGCTCAAGTGAACCCAAATCTTTCGAAATCTTCGGATTCGCAGGTAGATCGTAATAGTACTCAAGTTTCTCCGGGAGAAGCAACATCGAATGCAAACCACCTAACTGCGTCTTCCCGTACATAACAGGATTGAATCCCTCCTTTTTCAACACCTTTGTCCGGGCGGAAGCGATGGCCAGAATTTCATCCATCGTTCCATACCGAATCGCCTTGGTGGGGCATGTTGTCGCGCACGCCGGAAGCAAACCATTCGCCACGCGATCATAACAGGCGGTGCACTTGCGCGCTTTCACCAAATTCTCATCGACATGAGGAACACTGAAAGGACAATATTCTTCGCAGGCTCCACAAGCGATACAGAGATCTTGATTGACGAAGACGGTACCGAATTTCGGATGACGCGTCATCGCCTTGACCGGTTCTACCGGGCATGCCTTAATGCAGGCGGCGTCCGTGCAATGGAAACAGTGGTTACGCCGGAACAGCCATTCCACCTCGTCGCCTTTCATAAATTCGTAGAATCTGATGATGCACCAGGTGATAGACGACAGATCCGATGGATTCTGATACCCACCGGCTTTAGCGAAGAATTTCGTTTTCTCGCCGGGGAGATAATTCCATTGCTTGCAAGCCACCTGACAACTGCGACAGGCGATGCAAAGACTTCCGTCATAAAGGAAAGCATTATCAGCCATCTTACACCTCCTTCTCAACGTCGCACAGGAACGCCTTGTACTCGGGGATCATGGTATTGGCGTCACCGACATGCGGGGTTAGAATGTTGGCACTGTCTCCCACGGCAATTCCGGAATATCCCCAATGCCAAGGTATGCCTATCTGGTGCTGAACGTGTCCGTTCATCTTGAAGGGTTTGAAACGGTGCGTCACCACAGCGTAAGCTGTGATGTCGCCGCGAGCCGATTTCACTCGTACCCTGTCGCCATTCTTGAGGCCTCTTTCGTCCGCTAATTCGTGCGACATCTCGATGAACATATCCGGCATCAACTCCGAAAGCCAGGTAAGATTTCGCGTCATCTGGCCCGCTTGCCAGTGTTCAATGACACGATAGGTTGTGCCGATGATTGGGAACTTACTCACATCTCCCAATTCGTTCATCGCTCCGGCCCAAATCTTGATAACGGGGTTAGTCTGCTGAGAATAGAGTGCGTTCTGAACCGGACTTTCGACGGGCTCATAGTGCGTCGGGAACGGACCATCTTTAAGTGGATTGCCGAAGAGACGCGCATGACCGGAAGGAAGCATAATAAACGCGAACTTCGTTCCCGGAGCCCAACCGCCGTCGGGCACATCGCCGATCCATTTCTTCTTCCCCGCATCCCAGCTAACGACCGGTTTCTCGGAATTCCAAGGTTTGCCTGTCAAATCAACCGATGCGCGGTTGTAGATAATCCGGCGATTGACCGGCCAGCACCAGGACCACTGAGGATAAAGGCCAATGTTGTTCGGCGCGTCTTCTTTCACTCGCCGAGCCGCCATGTTGCCTTTTTCGGTGTAGCTGCCGCAATAAAGCCAGTTGCCGCTGCAGGTTGAGCCGTCGTCTTTGAGCCAAGCGAACGACGGAATCTGCTGACCTTTCTTTACCGTCTTGTCTTTATGCGTGTAGTCATTCATCGCATAGCCGTTGCATTCCTTGGCAACGAGATGAACGTCCGGTTCCTCGGTGTCGCCGTAGTTCCATGAAAGATTGACAATAGGATCCGGGAACACTCCGCCTTTTTTATACTCTTCCCGAAGCTTTGTAAAAATCTGGCTGAGCATCCACGAGTCGGTACGCGCTACTCCCGGTGGTTCAGCAGCCTTGTAACGCCACTGCATCCAGCGACCCGAGTTCACAATGGAACCTTCCTTTTCGACGGAACCTGCCGCAGGAAGCGCGAAGATTTCCGTTTTAATTTTCTTCGCATCCGCTTCCGGTCCCTTCCAAAACTCCATCGTATCGGTCATCCAAAGGTCCGCTGCAACCATCCAGTCCAGCTCCTCGAGAGCCTTGCGCTCTTTACGGGCATTCGGCCCACCCACGGCTGGATTCTGACCCATCAGGAAAAGACCCTTTACATCACCCTCGTGCATCGCTTCGAAAAGCGCGATGTGCGAATAGTTGGTGTTTTCGTCGAGTTTCGGCAGGTAATGGTAGTCGAACTCATTGGCTTTCGTAGCATGCTCTCCCCAATAAGCTTTCAAGAAGCTCACCATATACTTCGGGGTGTGCTGCCACCAGTTGGCACTCTTGTCGCCGCCCATAGCCTTTGGCGTCCATTTGTCGTGATACGCCTTCAGAGATGCGTTGTTCGCACGCGGTGTTTTCAAGTAGCCGGGGAGAATGTGAAAGAGAAGCGCGTAATCGGTTGAACCCTGCACATTCGATTCACCGCGCAAAGCGTTGATACCGCCTCCGGCGACGCCGATATTCCCAAGCAGCAACTGAAGCATCGCATAGCTGCGCACATTCTGACTGCCATAGGTATGTTGGGTCGTGCCCATCGCGTACATAATAGTAGCGGCTTTACCAGCCTTTCCGGTTGCCGCGAAGATCTTGGCGATTTCCAAGAATTTATCCTTCGGCATACCGGTAATTTCGCTCACCATTTCAGGTGTGTACTGCGCGTAGTGCTTCTTCATGAGCTGCAAAACGCAACGCGGATCCTGTAGTGATTTATCCAGCTTCGGATTTCCCGCAGCGTCCATCTGGTAATTCCAGCCGCCTTTTTTCTTATCATAGGTAGGTTTGGCGGCAACAAAGCCAGAGAACAGGCCGTCGTTGAAATCGAATTTCGAGTCAACAAGGAACGCGCCATCCGTGTACTCGCTAACGTACTCTTCATGGTAGAGTTTGTTCTCGATAACGTAGCGAATGAGTCCGCCGATGAACGCGATGTCCGAACCGGAACGCAGGGGAGCGTAGATATTTGCTTTGGAAGATGTGCGAGTGAAGCGGGGATCCACGTGGATAAGCTTGGCTCCTTTATCCATCGCTCTCATCACCCATTTGAACGACAGCGGATGATTTTCTGCGGCATTGGAACCGATAATCATGATACAATCTGAGTTGCCGATGTCAATCCAATGATTGGTCATCGCGCCTCGACCGAAAGATGTCGCCAGACCGGCGACGGTGGCCGAGTGTCATATCCGAGCCTGATGCTCGAGGTAAACCACGCCCATCGCGCGGGCAAGTTTGCCGTAGAGGTAGCATTCTTCGTTATCGAGCGCCGCGCCTCCGAGACCGGCAATCGCTTCGACGCGATTGACGACACGCCCCTTTCCGTCTTTCTTGATGAAATGAGCGTCGCGCGTTTTCTTGATGTTCTTCGCGATGCGCTCAATAGCCCACTCCCAAGATTTTTCTTCCCACTCGGTACTCATAGGCGCGCGATAGAGTACCTTGTCAAGCCGTCGGTCGCTGTTGGCAACCTGATAGAGGGATTGCCCTTTGCAACAGAGCGCTCCTTCATTGATGGGATGATCGGGATCGCCTTCGACATTGATGACTTTGCGGTTAATCGAGGAAACAATTAAACCACAACCGACTCCGCAATAGGGGCAGATTGTGGTGCTTTCCTCCGAATACCGTGTTTTGAGAGCTTCCGCAAAGGCCACCGAAGGACTGAGGTCCAGACCAATCTTGGTCAAAACCCCTCCCATCGCCAAGGCGCCCGTTGACATCAGAAACTCTCGCCGTGTGAGTTTCATAAACAACCTCTCTGATTTGTGTAAAGATTGTAAGACTATGACTGATTTTTATCTTGAAATGCGATAACCGGTAATTGACACCCTTCACGCTCGGCAATAAAACACAGGTGAAGCGTCGCGATTTCTTCTTTTCCTAAATCAGCGGCGATCCCCTCCGGGAGTTTGCGTTCGTCAATAGTGCGAAGATAACCTTTGCACGGTTCACAGACAGCAATGCGATAGACTTCCCACCCCTCGGGCTCGAGATTGCCGAGTTGTTTCGCATCTTTGTTGCCGCAGAACGGACATTGAATGCGGCTGAAAACCCACTCAATCGCACAAAGTTCGCACCACAAATACCGCCGTCCGGTTTCCTTTTCCAACCGCGCCATCTTCGGCGGTCCCCCGCAACACGGACACGCTCCCTGATTCCAATTCTGCAAGCTCTCTGTGGGAATCGTTCGACTGTAACGCTGAAAAAAAGGCTTGGCCAACTCGCGGCCAACCCATAGGAGAAGTTCCATATCCTGCCGCGATGTCTTCGCGATTTCCGAAAGCAGTGCGTCATCTCTCTTCACAGAAGCCCGGAACCAACCTTCGATATCCGTAGCGGATGCTTCGGTCCAGTTCGAAAAGGAATCGGGGAGCTGAGCATGCCCCGACATCGCTTTCAGCAATCTCTTCAGACTGGCGCGAAGAGCTTTCGGACGGGGAACGAGCTTCGTTGCGGTGATAAGACTTCGCTTCTGCAGAACAGCTTCATTCGCCGTTGCCAATGACGGAAAATCCTCCGGCGCCAGAGCATCTGATTTCACTTCGAGACTGCGAAATTCGGAAAGCGCTTCCTGCAACCGAAGATACTCCGGAGAAACTCCTTCCCGCTCTTCAAGAGAATCCGACAACGAGAAAATTTTTTCTTCATCAGCAATATTCGAGTAATCAGTTTTCACATTAATATCTCAAGTTAGATCATCTTCAACAAGTCTTTGGGGATGCGTATACACATTCATCCGCTCCCCTCGAGCAAAACCGACTAAAGTTAAACCGACGGAATCCGCCAAATCCACCGCTCGCGATGTGGGTGCTGCTCGAGAGACAAGCATCGGAATTTGAGCCATCGCCGCTCTTTGCGCAATGTCCGATGAAATTCTGCCGGTGGCAATTGCAATATAAGGACGTGCGAGAAGTTTTTCCGAGAGCACGAGATGGCCGACGACTTTATCCATCGCATTATGCCGTCCAATATCCTGAGCGGCATAGACAATCTGTTCGCCGTCGATAATCGCGCACCGGTGCATGCAGCCGGTACCATCCAAAAGCCGGGATTTCCGCATGAAATCGTTCATGATTGCGGCCAGACGTTTGGGGGACATCAGCGGCTTCTCCCCGACCTTCATAGTCGACAGCGATACAGCATCCAAAGAGCGACTAAAGGTAACAGCGCGTCCACAAGCGGAGGTGAGCGTTTGAATTCTTTTTTTCGCCAGCGCCGTCAGCGGTACCAAATCTTCCTTAAGCGCCACATTCACTTGACCGTGAGGCACATCCACGGTCAGCTCATCAAGCTGGCGGGCATCCTGAAGAATCGCTTCGCCGTATAAAAATCCCGCTGTGAGTTCGGCCAGTTCACTCGGCGAGCAATGCATGCCTACCACTTCCTGCCCGTTTACACGAATCGTAAGCGTATATTCAACGGCGACACTATCCGGGGCTGTCTTTGCCCGCGCGCTGCTGGGGGAAATCCGAAGAACGGGGTATGTTCGAGAGCTGTCCACGGGTAATTAGGAACCACCGAAGGATTGAATTATACTTAGATGCCCCAGGCGTGCAGAACGGCCACTCCCCAGAGCACGACAACTGCAGGGACTGCAACCGTCCAACGAGCCACCAATTCCGGGCGATGAAGGCGCGCTCCCACTCTCCAACCCGCGACACAACTAAGAGCACCGCCTATCGAAGCAACCACTGCCGGCCATCCAAGGAACGGCAGGACACGCGACCAACCGGCTTCGGCCCATTCAGGTTTCAACCCGACAAAAGTCATCAGAACAACAAAAACGATAAACGCGGGATAAACGGTCAGAAGTCCCATCAGGAAAGGCCGGAGTCTATTCTCGCTCCCCACATACTTTTTCGAGAGCAATGCAAAAAGTTCGAAGGAAGCGGCGAGAGTCAAGACTCCCGACATCTGGCAGGCAAAGAAAGCAACACTGAAAAATTTGTAAAAACACGCCACGAGTGCAATGGCGATACTACTCCCGACAAAATCCAGAACTCGCCTCCCCAAGGCAAGACAGAAGAGCGCGCCAATGGCCAGCACCATTGCCGCGTGCGACCAACCTTGAAGCTGCCAGACATCCCAAATCAGGATTTCGAGCATTCCCCAAAGCGATCCGATCAAAAGGATAAAAACGACCTTACGCCCAGTTGACATAGTCGACTCCCGTTATAATTATATATGAAGTTTGGATTCGCTCACAAATATGGTAAAAGGAACCTGTTGAGTCCTTAATGGCCACAAATAAAAAAGCGTCCTTTGTGAAATATATTGCAAAAAATATAACACTTTAGAGCTTATTTGTCAAGTAAAAAATCGAGTATTTTATATAAAATTAAGCTGTTAGGTGCTCCTAACAGCTTAAAAACTTGAAATGCCTCCCGAACTCTTCACGATTTCGCCATGAAAATTCTTTTATCTTCAGAGTGCCTCTCTATTTCAGCTTTTCCACCACCGATGGATTTGTTCAGCAATGTAATCTATGTCATCTGGAGATAAGGATTGTATTTCCGGCATCAAGGAAACCTCACTGACAAAAAACAGGGGAGGTTCCTCTGATTTGCTAACCGGTGGCTCGGATAAGCCATCATGCCAGGCTTCAATTTTGGTTCCCGGCGCTGATTTATAGCCTTCCACCAGCAGCAAATCCACCTGCGGAAAAAAACATTCGATAGCTTGCTCCCACTGAGAAATCTCCGTCAGCTCGGGAAGGTAAATCGCTCCGCCGTGACGTCCCGCTAATCCTGTAAAATCCGCTCCTGCCGTTGCAAAACGCGCGGAATCATTTTCTCCGTCAAAGCTCTGAATACCCGGTGCGTGTTTTAAAACACCTACGCGAAGGCCGCGCTCCTTAAGCGCGGGAATAAGCTGGAGTATCAGCGTCGTCTTACCTGAGTTGTGGCGTCCGATGATGTGCAATCTTTTCAAATCTCTGCCTGATAATTTGCGCTATGGGAGTGCATTCGGTTCATTCAAATTAAAAAAAGGCGGATGCGATTCGAGCTCATCTTTAAACTCGACCTGCACACCGCCCAATTGCTGGATTCCTTTTTGAAGGCTGAAGTTCTTCCTGCGATACTGTTCCCACCAGAACGGCAATGTTGCCTTGGAATAGACCGCGCAAAGCGGCTCAACGCCTTTCGAGAACTGCGAGAAGATTATAGGTGTATCTTCCCGAATATCGCAGAGTTTATCCAGCCATTCCGCCGTCAAGTAAGGCATATCGCTGGCCAGAATCAAACACCGCGCGCCGGGGCAATCTTCCAAAGCCGTCAGTAATCCTCCCAGCGGCCCGGAACGTTCGACGACATCCAACAGCACCGGAACGCCCAAGAACTCGAATTTATCTCGTTCGCGGGCGACGATTTTCACGTCAGAGGCTGCTTTCTGCGCCGTTCGCACAGTCCGTAAAATAAGAGGCTCACCGTCCCATAAGATCAGCGTTTTGTCCTGCCCATAACGTCGGCTTTCACCACCGGCCAGAATATAGGCAGGCAACCGAACCATGTGGCCGCCTGTTACGACTTCTCAGAAAGGGTGAAAACGATGTCTTTGGGTGCTTCATCCAATTTCAGCGATTCAACAACACCCGTCATGACATTCGTAATAATCTTCGTAACGAATTCGTTCGTCTTGATTTCAGTTCCGTTAATCGTGAGAACCAGCTCTTTCATCTTACCTCCAGATATAACTGTTGTTTGGGATTTTGTTACACCGTACTATCCTAATAAATTATCGAGTGCCATCATAATCAGAAAACCGACAATAACTCCATACGTCGCCAATCGCGCATATCCTCGTGTATGAGTTTCAGGAATGATTTCGTCACTGATAACGAACAGCATCGCGCCCGCGGCGAAAGCGAGTCCAAACGGAAGAATCGGCTGAAACGCTGTCACCGCTCCGACACCGAGCAAGCCTCCAATCGGCTCGACGAGTCCTGTCAAGGTTGCGATGCCAATCGCTTTCCATCGGCTGTAGCCTTCACTCATCAGCGGCAACGCGACTGCTAATCCTTCCGGCATATTCTGCAAACCGATACCGATAGCTAAACTGGTCGCCGAACCAAAATCCCCCGCGCCGAAACCGACTCCGACAGCCAACCCTTCGGGAAAATTGTGAATCGTAATCGCGATGATGAACAGCCAGATTTTCCGCAGTCTGCTCGACGGGCCTTCATGGCCTTTAATGAAATGCTCATGCGGCAGCCATTTGTCTGCTCTATCAAGAAAAACCGCACCGACAGCCATCCCCGCGACGACAACCCAGATACCCCATCCCGGCCACATTCGATTGCCCACATCGATACCGGGAACAATCAGCGAGAAAGATGTCGCCGCGAGCATCACGCCCGCTGCGCCGCCAAGCAGAATATCCATCGTCCGCTCGGTCACGCGGCGAAGAACGAGCGCCGGAAGCGCACCTACTCCTGTTGCCAGACCTGCGGCTAAACTTGCCAGAAATCCAATCGCAATCAAGCTCATATAAATCTCATTGCCACCATACTATTTTGCTTTCTCCGGCACACCTTTTTCAACCCATTTACGAGCGGCAAAGAGTCCAATGGGACTGATACAAGCGATAATGCCGTAAACCAGCCACATGGTTCCGGTATCGAACGGTCCGCCCTCAGGGCAGAATCTTTCCAGCATAAACCCGGAATAGAAACCCGTTACGAACTTCGCCATAAACCATGGAACGCCGGCGATGCCCATGTACGCGCCAACTTTTCCGGCGGGAGCAATATCGGCGACGTATTCCAAAAATCGCGACGACCAGACCGCTTCCCCCAGTGCAAAGATGACGACATAAAGAATTAATGTGCTAAGATGCGGTCCGGGTACAAGAATAAATGTTACAACGGCGGACAGCGTCGTGCCGATAATCATCATCGTGAGTACATTTACCTTTCGCGTAAACGCCGCTATGAGGGGAACGAATATAACGATGATGAACGGATTCAATCCTTGGAACCATTCATATCTGGCTCCAATCGCTTCCGGAAAAGCGCGCATGACATAGTGCGGAAGCGTCAGCCATTGATGCGCGAAGAGCGTCCTGACAGGAAGCAGAACGAAAATGAAGAATAAGAAACGTGGATCCAAAAAAGGCAATTCTTTCATCTTTTGCACGAGCGTGAGCTTCGGGCCTACGTCTTTCGGCACGTCGACCATAACCCGGTCTCTCTCTTCCACGCGTTTCGTAAAGAGCGTCGTTTGCGATATCAGCATAAGGCCTGTGACGAAGATACACACCCAATAAACGCCGCTGATGCCGAATTCTCCGCGTATAAAAGGCGAGGCGAAATTCTCCGTAACAATGCCAAGATTCATGATGGAATAGAGCACGCTGTAGCCGATGGTCGCTGTGCGCGGGTCAGTATATTCTTTCACGCCAGCGTAAAGCGCGGGTTGAATAATCCCTTCGCCCATCGCCATAATAATCAGCGCCACCCACGAACATACTTGCGGCGACAGTCCGAAAAAGCCGACCGGAGCCAGCACCAGCAGCACGCGCCCGAAACCAATCATCGTAACCGTCAATGTCAATGTTCGCCGCACGCCGAGTTTATCGGAAATGAATCCGCCGCCGAGCATGAACAGCGTCACGAGTCCCATAAAGACCGAAACGCTGATACCGGTCATCTGATCCGAAAAACCGATCTCTCCATGCAGGAACATCGTCAGCAACGTCAGCACTCCGAAATACGCAATGCCGTCTCCGAAGTTGATGATATTCACCAACCAGAAACCCTTCGACGCTTTGAATAAAATGCGAAAAGTTTCCCTCAGGCTAAGCTGTTCTTCCTCGCCCGTCTTCCCCACTTTTTCTTCATCACTCATTTACTTTATCCTTGCAAAGTTTGTTGATTAATAGCTGGATTAACTTGCCTTGATCTTGTAGATACTCTCTGAGAACATAGGCCTCTCCATCCAATAGCAAGCATCTTCATGCAGGAATTCGGTGATTACCTTTGGCTCCCGCTGAGAGACGCATACGAGTCCGTCGACGATTGCCTTCCACAGTTCACCAATTTTAGCCATTGTGTAAGCCGCAAGTATCGAAGACGTTCCAATTGGGTTCCCGTAATTACAATTCACTACGCATCCTAAGAACTCAATCGACTAGGATCGCAAATAATCTAGGACAAAAAGAAGAATGGGTATCACAAAAGAAATGAAGATTTTTCGGCTAGTAGCAAGATCGAATGGCAAAAGAGGAATTTTTTTAACATATGTATACACTTTGCAGATTGCCTCAAATTCGGCCAGCTGTTCAGCCATACTAGTATCTTTATTTGACGGTATTTGGAGAAAATCACGTTGGTAGATGGGCAATTTTTCTCGCAGGATCAGATTGATTTTCCTAAGGAACTCTCGTTTCTGATTCCTGAGTCTTCTGTAAAATGGCGTGAGAGGCAGTAAAAATGAAAACGGAAGAATAAACAGTAGTGCAAGAAACGAGAATGGGACACCTCGATACTTCTCAATAATCTCAATGAGCGATATCCCTGGGTCAGAGATGTATTTCTCAATGATCTGAATTGATACGAATACTAGGAGTGAAAATATTATGTAGTATATCATTGACGCTGTTTTACCGAAGCCAGCAAGCCCAGCCGTTTTATCGGGATGTAATAGTGAAGGGGAAAACTCTATTGCATCCTTTCCCTGTACAATCCTGTTCTCTACTGATATCCATAGAGAAAAATCCCAAATCATCAGCAAGATGATCAAGGCTTCCGTAAACCAAATCACTAAAGAAACATAAAAAAGAATACTAAAATCGAACACAGATCCATAGCACCAAGTATTCAGTTTCAACATCTTTAAAAAACCAAGCCAATATCCGACTGCGAAAAAAGCGGACAATAGTGAAAGCCCGAATAGTTTCCATAGCGGGTGCGGAACACATAATATAGTTCGCAGGCTTTCGAATTTCTCAGGACCGCATGAAATCGTTCCGTCTCTTATTGCAGTCATGAGGGTTGCTCTTGATGATTTGTAGAATAAATAGCAAAATGTGTTTAGTACAGGAAATATAATTAGGTAAGCTATAGGCCATACTATAAACTTACCAAAGAACGGGAAATCAGGCAAACGTTCTGAGAAAAACGCATTTCCCTCGAGTATAGATATGAGTGAAGGTACTACACCGATAGCAATAAATGAATACAGAAATACTCTGGGAGCGCTAAGGCGATCGAGTATAGAATACCAATGTTTAATCGTATTCTCGGTCTGTTGGGTGGGGGTTGCCAATTTTGCCATAGGGCGTATTTATACCATGTATTTACAATATTTTCAGTACTAGTAATCTACAAGGTCGGTCGAATCTCGGCTTCGGATTCCAGCAAATACTTATACAGCGCTCGGCGGAAGGCGCGGACGGCGAGTTTGGTGCAGTGGATTTTTTCGTCGGGCAGGAGGCCAAGGTGGTTTAGAATATCATGCTCGGTCACATGCTCGGCGTCTTCCAACGTCATTCCTTCCACGAGCCGCGATAACGCTTCCCCGCTGGCGAACGACGCCGCGCAGCCGATGGCATCAAAACGAACATCTGTGATGGTATCGCCGTCAATCTTGAGCATGAAGTCCATCACATCCCCGCAAGGTCCCTTGTAGGAAACGGTCGTTGTCGCGTCGGGAAGCTGCCCGACATGTGCGCGCTCGATAAAATAACGAATCGCTGTCTTGGAATATCCCGATTCCTGCAGCAGTCTTTCCTGAGCTGTCTCAGCCATATCCTTTCTCCGGAACTATTCGTCATAAAATTATAGTTCACTAACATAACAAATAATTCTCACAAATTCAAGAGATAAAAGACCTATCCTCTCTTGTAGGATAGGCCCAACTGACAAGCTGCGCGTACAGGATTTCTTGTACGGGTGAAGACGTCGCGATCAAATCAGCTTTCGGTTTGCCGCATCATTGGTTTGCCGCACGAGGGGCATTTCGTGGCATTGCAGGGAACACCGGCCTGCTTTGGCGTGGTCGCGCCGCAATCCGGGCAGACGCATTTGCCAATGGAACCTCGACCGCCTTGTCCTCTTCCCTGTCCCTCCCCCTTGCCTCCTTGTCCGGAACCATCTCCGCGTTTTCCTTGCTGCATTTATCTATCCTCCATCATGTATAAATAAGAACCTCTTGCTTCGGTACAATGGCAATAATATACAATTTCCCCCGTGAAAATGCAAACGATGGATGGGCGATTTCACGATGCAATACACATAACATTTCGGGCGAACCCATGAGATTCGCCGCGGCGGTGTTGGCTGCTTGCAGCCGACCCAAAGCGAACTACCGTTCGGCGCTACATGCGGTACTCCCGTGTTCGCAACGGGATGAAGAAGCCCGCGTGAATTTGCAGGCCGCGCGTCACGTAGAAAACATCGCCTGTGTTTTTCCCCGTCAGAATATCCAGCAAACCGATGCTGTAGGTGACATTCAGTTGCGAATGCAGCCTGCGCGCTAATCGAAGGTTGAAACCGGCTCCGACTTTAAAACCAACATCGAAAGCCGAATAGAGTTCTGTTATGTGATAATTCATCTGAGCGTTATCAGATTCGACGCTAAGTGTGCCTCGCAAAAGAAAACCCACCTCCGGCCCGGCGCGCAGGAAAAATCCCGGCTGCTTTCCGACATTCAGGTGCAGCATCGGCGAGAAACAAAGATAATCCAGCTCAAGCGTTTCTGTCGTATCTCCAAAGGAATTCTCCACGCCCTTGCCGATATACGCCAGCTCGAGCTGCAATTGATTTTTCGGATTTCGAAGCGGCAGCAGCCAAGCGATACCGGCGATGGGGCGTGGACGCATTCGCAAATCCAATCCTTCATTCGGGTCCACCGAGATAAAAGCGAAGTTGACACCGCCGAACGCGCCAATCATTGGAACGGGACGCGGCGGCGGCGGTTCTTCAGCATCAAACAAACCTCGCTGAGCGAAAGCTGTCGAGGCGATGAGCAGCAAACAAGCGGCGAAGCATAAGAACGGAATCTTTCTCTCCATAGTGTTTCCTTATTTGATTAGGGTCGGCTGCAAGCAGCCAACACCGCACAAGCATGCTCGATTCTTCTACTTCCCTTGAAACTTCGCGGGTCGTTTTTCGATGAAGGCGGCCAGACCCTCTTTCGCGTCTTCGGTGGAAATTGCCAGACCGAAAAGAGTAGCTTCGTGATTCTGCGCATCTTCGAAAGACATTTCGATGCCTTTGCGCGCGGATTCCAACGTGTAGCGCGCTGCAACCGGACCGACTTTCAAAATACTTTCAGCGATTTTGCGGGCGGTCGGGATCAATTCCTCCGGGGATGTGACGCGGTTGACCAGTCCGATGCGATACGCTTCCGCCGCGTCCATCATGTTGGCGGTCAGCAGCCATTCCAGCGCGCGCCCGAGTCCAATCAATCTCGGCAAACGCTGCGTCCCCGCGTAACCGGGAATGATGCCGAGCTTCACCTCGGGTTGACCGAATTTTGCCGTCTCGGATGCGACGCGCATATGGCACGCCATCGCAACTTCGCAGCCTCCTCCCAGCGCAAAACCGTTGACCGCGGCGATGACCGGTTTGGACATTCCCGCCAGACGATCGCATACCTTTTGTCCCCGGCGGCAGAAATCCCGCCCGCTGACAGGATCGAGCGTCGAGAGATGTTTGATATCCGCTCCAGCAACGAAAGCCTTGTCGCCGCTGCCGGTCAGAATCAATGCGCCGATGGAATCATCCGATTCCACACGCGCACACACATCGTCCAGTTCGGTCATGACCTGTGGATTCAGGGCATTCAAGACCTTTGGGCGGTTAAATGTCACCAGCGCAATCCGGTCTTTCACTTCCCAGAGCAAGCACTCATAGTTCATCATGTTCTCCTTAGGGCTAATTTTGTATATTTGTTTCCAATTATTACCTACAGGTAAATTAGGATTTTCATAGGTGAAAAGCAAGTAGTCCGTTTCAGAGTGTGATTTTACCCGCGACGCTTTTCGTACAGAATATAAGGTATTAACCCCGATATCAAAGGTAGAATAAAAGGGGAAACAACACTTGATTTTTTGAAAGAAGTTTTGTATATTGTATGCTTATTTTGAGAAGAAGTTCACAAGGCTTGCTTAGAATACCTTTCAAGCCTATCTAACTAATTTACAGCGTCTTCTGAGGTGAATTGACGCGAGAGACATAGGAATTTGGAGTCGCAAAATGGCAAAAAAGCAAATCACAATTGACGGGAACGAAGCAGCGGCCTATACTGCTTTCAGAACAAACGAAATCTGCGCGATTTATCCCATCACGCCATCGTCCAATATGGGTGAACATGCTGATGAATGGGCAGCTGCCGGTCTGAAGAATATCTGGGGAACGGTGCCCATCGTGCAAGAAATGCAAAGCGAAGCCGGCGCGGCTGCATCCCTCCATGGAGCGCTCCAAACCGGCGCTTTAACCTCGACGTTTACGGCGTCTCAGGGATTGCTCTTGATGATTCCTACGA
>Ga0255381_10018_pt1 | contig 16339 bp, 10 predicted proteins | sample ANMaggSSYBR01E10_FD_182108 | JGI IMG/M metagenome (GOLD analysis project Ga0255381, IMG submission 182108) | Sediment cell enrichment communities from methane seep in Santa Monica Basin, California, United Staets - ANME aggregate JGI... | ecosystem: Environmental > Aquatic > Marine > Cold seeps >...
GCCAGGTAGAGGTTTTGACCAACATGGCCGGCATCAAGAGCTATAAGTTTATAAAGTGTTCTGCTGAATCGCCATTCCATACGTGCCGGTATGGTGGTCCAAATAAAGGTTACTGCGCTTTTGCCGACAAATGATTGATTAAGAGCGGCCTGAGTTAACAAGCCCTCAAGGTCTTGGTGTTTAACCACTTCAACCAGTTGATGACTCATCGGTAGATAACGATAAATCGCCTTGGGAATTCCCTCAACTCTGAAAGCTGCAATATAGGTTTCCAGAGTATGTCTGCATCCGGCCGAAGGCACGGTTCTGTAATTTCTAGCTGCAGATTCTTTTTTTCGAAGACCTTGGGTTGCCCATAGAAGAAAAGAAAGTTCTTCGAGTTTTATTGTATCTGTAGTGTAAGATCTTCTCGATTTCCTTTGGGCAATCGCAGCCTCAACACTTACTTCATGAATTGATTTCCAATCCCCCGGTTTTATAAGATCTATTCTCCTGTCCTCAGGATTGCAGGGTTTTTCTGCCGGTGGCGGCTTGATACCTTTTCTCTGGTCTGTGGTGGAAAAATCAATCGTCTTCCAAATAGTGCTTTTAAGAAAGTCTCTAAATTTCTCAGACATAGTAACACCCTCTTTCAATTTTAATTTAATATTTTGTACATGCATTCGCTCTTATCGGTATTAGAGGGGACTTAATTTGCACCCCTTGCAAAAAGTTAGAAAAATCAACCTAATTATTTAGCACTAATAATCATCCCTATTTTTGTAATTATTGTAATTTCCTATTTTGCGAACTTGTGAAGCCTGAACTTCACATTATATTCCTAAAATAATTTACACAATTTTTCAACCACCTCAGTAATCCTTTTTTCCCGACTCCGCTTTGACCAGTTAACGACTGCTGCTCCGCAAACGGTTGCTCCTTTGGGTTCGCAGATTTTTTTCATTTGCCCAACTGTACGGTTTCCTCCCATCCAGGGAAAAGGGAAAAATTGAGTCACTAAAAAGGCAACCTTTTTACCTTGTAATGATGTAATCTGTGTCAAATAGCTAGCCATTACCGATGACAGGGAAAAGGCCTGCACCGGAGAGCCAAACACTAGTGCATCGTATAACCCGGTATCGGGAAGCGTTTCGAACTTAATATCTTTTGTTCCCGGCTGCACTTCGCCGACAACTTTTAGTCGTTCGATGTTCACAGAATGTCCGGCTGTAACAAGTTTTGCCTTAAGCTTCAGGGAAACGGAATAGGTGTTGCCAGTTTGAGAATATAAAATAATACCGATCTTCACGATTAATTCCTCCTTCTGTTTATTTTTTATTATAGTTTACCATCTCGTAAGATATATATTTTTTTTACTTATAGACCTTTTATCAAAACGTAATTTATCAATTTCCTCTGATATCGGAATTTAACGAAGTCCGACCAATGGAAACGATTTAGATGATTGAGGAGTTAATCTGACAAACCACACGAGAAATTTCTCCTATAATTGTTAATACGTTATAAGTTTTAAAAATCCTTCTTTTTCAAAAATAAAATTTATGTAGAAGAAAGAAAGGGCAAGCCTTTATTTAAATTATTGGTTTGTCCCACAAATACAGTGCTTGTTCTTTATTTTTAAATTAGATGATGAATTTTTTTAAAAAAAGAGCACTCTTTAGTTATTTTTGATATAATAAAATACAATAAAGCATTATTTTTGATGAGGAAGGTTCTGATATGAGTATCATTTTACAGTGGGGATTAAATTTTATTGTTATGATTCAACAGGTTGAATCACCATTGCTGGATTCTTTTTTTCGAGTTATCACCTCACTTGGAGATGAATTATTTTACTTGCTTTTCCTCCCTTTCCTTCTCTGGTGTGTTGATTTTTATTTGGGGATACGGGTCGGAATTATCTTTTTATTATCCGTTTACGTTAATACCGGATTAAAAGAGATATTTCAGCAACCCCGCCCTTTTGATATTTTAGCGGAAATTCAAAAGGTCCATGCCTCCGGATACGGTTTTCCCAGCGGTCATGCTCAGTCTTCCCTGGTTGTCTGGGGGAGTATAGCTTATTGGGAAAAGCAAATCTGGATTCGTAATCTTTCTGTTTTATTGATTCTTTTAATTGGATTTTCCCGGATCTATCTGGGCGTCCATTTCCCCACCGATATCCTGGGAGGATGGCTATTTGGCGGACTCATTCTCGGTTTAAGTTATTTTATTTTTTTAAAGATCAAACTCGATTTTATTCAGAGGGATATAATATTTAAAATAATTGGCATTACGCTACTTCCGGTGATCTTATTACAATTTCAATCATCACCGGATATTATCAGTTCGGTGGCTGCTTTGACCGGTGTTGGTTATGGTCTGCTATTTTTTTCTTCTTCTATTGGAGGGATTCGACTGGGAAACTGGCTGCAGCGGTTTTTCAGTTTTTTGGTTGGGGTTATCGGAATAGGGATATTATATTTTGGATTGAAATTGATACTTCCTTTAGAGGACCAACCTTTCTATCAATTAAGCCGGTTTTTCCGTTATCTGTTATTGGGTATATGGATCGGTTTTGGAGCACCCTGGTTATTTATCCGGATGGGATTAGCCCGTCAAGTGGAGAAAAAATCTTGAAATATAAATTCGGGCAAGAAAGATTATTCATCTGATTCATTATTTTTATCCTTTGTAGTCAGGCTTCACAACTTTAAAGAGTGTAAGAGGGCTCAGGTCTTGCAATAACACATTTTTTTCAACAACGAACAAGCATTGATGTAAAATGTAGTTATTACAAGACCTGAGCCCTCTTACACTTACTTCATTTTCTTCATCATAGATATGTAGTGGTGCTCATATTCTCTGACTTATTTTGATATTTAATATTTTAGTTAATTAAAAATTAAGTAAAATATTTATTTTTTGGAAAAAAACATAAGCTGGATTAATCTGCTAGTTTAATGGTCCATTTACCCTCCTCCCTTTTTAAGAGAAATATAGAGGTTTTGGCAGGATTAACTACTACTTTTGTCTCTAATAAGGTGGGCTCTAACTTTAATTGGAGAATATATTCTCCTTCTAAGATGGATACCGCTTCTCCTCCTACATAACCGCTGGCCTTTACTTCCCCCTTTTCGTCAATGAGGTCATATTCAATCTTCAAAGTCTGTTGAAGAGAAGAAAGCAATTCTTGGGAATCTTTGGCATCCAAGTAAATACCCCCTGTAGACTTAGCGATAGCTTCTAATTGTTTCCGGGCTTCTTCTTCCTTGATGCTAAATCCGACAATATTGACTTTTAACTCTATACCTGATTCCTTTAACTTGGAAGCAATGGATTCAATATCCCCTTCACAACTTTCAATACCATCACTAATCAGTACAACCGTTCCTCCACTTAAATTGGTAAAATCTTGAGGTGACTGTAAAATAGAATAGACTAAAGGGGTTTTTCCTCTGGGTGTAATTTTTTCAATAGTTTGAATAAGTTGGTCTTTTTGTAAAGGTCCAATAGGAATTATTAATTCCGTATCCTGGCAGGCGCGTTCATCCTTAACTTTATAGCGATGGCCATAGAGACGTAAACCCACGTTCAGATCCTCAGGTAGTCCAACAATAATTTGTTTCAATACTTCCTTGGCAATAGAGATTTTACTTTCTCCTTTTATCTGTCCCCACATAGAGTTAGAGGCATCCAGGATAAGTTCCACATTTTCCGTAGTCTCCTGGGCCAATCCTTCCTTAAAGTTAACCTTTACCAAGCCAGGCATTATAGGTATTCTTACTTTTTCATGCATATAGACCGGTAAATGCCCACAACAAAGTTCCAACATGAGTGCCCCTAATGCGGTAGTGTAGATTTCCATTTCTTCTTCTTTTTGAGCTCCCGTCCAACTACCATCACCATTCTGATGGTCAACTAATAGACGGCAGGTCCAGTCTTTCCAGATACGCCAATATTCTCCGCCGGCAAGCAACATGGCCCGGCTTCCGTAGTACCAATAATAAAAGGGCCAACCTCCTCCGGGGTCTTCAAATTCCCAGGTAGGTGCATTATCTTGCATATAGCGCAAAGCCGGCTTAATGAAGGGGTCATCGGGGTAACCGGAGAGCTGTAATCCTAGTACACCCATACCGGTTCGGGCACATCCTATGGAGTAGGATGAGGTATAGCCAAAAGAATGATAATCTTCATTATAGCAAAATCTAAGATAATCTGCTGCTTTGGGTAATGACCAATCGGGGATACTAAACCCTGTACTAAGAGCCCCCTTAAGGGCCAATATCTGCCAGCCGGTTGCAGAAATATCACTGTCTGTACTGTATGGATCATAACGCCATCCGCCATAATTTTTTGAATCCACATTAATCGGTCCTCCTAATAGTTCTGGTTTGTGCTCTGTATTTTGGGATCGTATGATTAGTTGAAGGGCATCTTCTATTAGAGGAGCAAGACTGAGATCATTCATCTCTACTAATGCTTCAATCAAAGCTAAAGTAGCGATAGCATGCTCATACATAGGCCGCCTTTTTTTTGCAATCAGTCCTCCATAAACTGCTCTATCTTTCGTGCCTGATTGATATTCTGAGCTCGGATGATACTGAGTTTTAAGAAAATTTATGGCCGCATTAATATTCGAACTATAATCTTTTGACGCACACTCTCCCCCGATAAAAGCCTGTAGGGCAAGACCTGCTATCCCAACTTTAAAATCATTGCTACTTTGTGACCAGTATCCCTCTATGGCCTGTTCACGGGCCAGATAATCCAAGGCCCTGGTAAGAGCTTGACTTACTTCCTCTGCTGTAGCCGGTGTCACCGTAGGTTTACCTACTCGTAAGGTATATGATTCTTCACTATTTGCCTGTCTGCCATTCACCTTTACATAGTATTTACCGGAAGGGCATTTCATCCTTACTATAACTTCTTCTTCTCCTGTACCACCTATATCCAGCTCCTTCAGTTGTTTGCCTGCCTCATCAAGTAAGGTGAGTGATAAATTTACTTGGGGGACTGCCGATAACTCTACAATTAATATATCCAAACCTTTCTCAGGTACGGTTACTGTATACCAGTCATCATCATTTCCTGGAAAGATATAACCAGTAATTATTTGTTCTAATTTAAGTTCATTGGCCCAGTCTTTTTGGTCATTTACCTCAAATTCCTGACCTTCCTGCCAGGGACCGATTAATTGGGTCTTCAGGGTATAACTGTCATTTTGGTTCATCCCACGTCCACGATGTGCTCCAATTTCAATATAGTAGATACCTTCGGTCACCCCCAGGTTGATGATGGACTCAGCTTCACCTTTTTCACCTGTATTATATGTTTTCAAATGGTTTCCTTTCTCATCATAAATCTGGATTTCAGATTCAATCTCCGGCACAGCACTTAAATCAATTCGTATTATGTTCTTACCGGGTATATTGACTATCAGCTTATACCAATCTTGATCACCCGTTTCTTGAAAGAATCCTTCCACACTTTCCCCTAATTTAAGTTCATTAGCCTGGTCTTTTGTATCATTATATTCTAATTCGTGACCTTCTTGCCAGGGACCGGTTAATTGTTCCTGTACCCTCCCTTCCCAATGAGGACAGCTGCCAACATTTTGAGATTTTTTTATTCCGTTCCATATTTCGCCTCGTGAATCTTCCCGTCCTTCATGCCACCTAAAACCAAAAAACTTTTCTCCATCGGAGGAGAATATTATGACAGCCGGACCTTTCTGCCTTGGTTCCCTCCAAGTAAATTTCAGGGTACGACCTTCAATGTCCCCGTTTAATAATCCTTTATTGTATTCATAACATCCGGTAACGGATGTTTCCTGCTGTCGAAGATGAAAGTCATTATAGTTAGTCTCGTAAGTCCCGGAAACATCGAGTAATGGCGTCTTAGTCAGTTGTTTTCCGAAGGCACGAAAGTCCATGAGCTCTGTATATTGGCCGTCACCGTGATTATTTTGGATGGTCAATCGAAGCCACTTTCCGGATTTATCAACTGTCACCGGAAAGCTCTGATTATCCTCCCTATCGACCAGTGATACGCTCGCGATTTTTCTAAACCCCTCTGTAGGACCATCATCCGAAAGTTCAACAATAATATCCTTTGCGCCACGCCCCTTTGCGTCTGCATGACCGGTATCGAACTCCAAGCGGTCAAACACACTTTTCTCGGCAAGTTCAATAACCAACACATTATCCAAAATCTTGCCCCCGAGACAACACCAGCCGGTTTTCGGATTTTCGTCGATAATCCAAATACTCCCCCATTCAGAGCTGTATTCGGGGGGTTTCTCTACAAGCAATGCTCCGGAAGAGAAAGAGACCAGCGACTGATCAGTTGCGTTTACGCCAATCTCAAATCCAAATACAAAAAATAGACAAACGATGGCAAGTGATACTAAAATAAATTTTTTACTCATAATAGAACCTCCTGATATTAAAGTTATATGTTTTTAATATACATTTCCAATCCCACTTCTTCTTTTTTCTACGCCTTTTATTTTGCCTCTATAGGAATATTTTCTTCCAGGGTAAATCCCCGATAGTAAAGAATAATTTTCTGAATATTGAGGGGAACTTCATAAACAAGATTAAACCTCAGGGCAGTACCGGGAGGAATAATCTGTTCTGATTTTATGCCATGGGAGATTGTTTGAGTAACCTCAGAAATAGAATACTTATTTCCCGATTGATCCATCAATATAAACTGTTTCTCGGATTGCAATATAAGATTCCCTTGATCAAGGGGGGTACAGTGGGTAATAATATCTAAGATTAAATATTGCTGGTCTTTCTCCGGATACTGTCCCTTAATCATACTTGCTCTGGTCAATCCCAGGATATCTATTTTGGCTATCTCTCCATCTACTATAGTATCAACTGGTTGCGGTGGAAGAGAAATAGGAATACTAGGATTCAGATTAAAGCTAAGGGGTTTAGCTCGGGGAATATTCACCAAAAGGGATAGATTTTTCTGAGTAGGAGGTATTCTAAAAGCCAGATACCCCCTACGCTCCCAATGGGGGAGGAATCGAGTAAAACCATATAAAGAAAAGGGTATTTCTTCTATCTCTTGGGCCTCATATTGGTAAAGACCATCTTCAATCAGAAATACGTTCCGGCCAAAATCAAGGTCAACTACGTTCCCTTTGGACACACTCTCCACTCCCAAATCAATTAAAGAAATATCCCCTTGGGGTTTAATTCCATAAAAAGAAATCTTCAAGTATTCATTCTCTTGGGTAATAAGTGCGGGTATTTCCTCTTTGGTTTCTGATAACTCCATAAGGGGAATCTGGATATGCCCTTGATCGAAATCAAAAAAGACCAGTAGGAGAGAATTTATTTCTTCATTATACGTCCGAAAGGCAATTGCCCCCTCCAGTTCATCTTCATATTCCGGTAAAGTTAAATTCTTAAGAGGAAGGGGAGCGGATAGCTCATTAGTAATCTCACCAATCTGGGCAATATGTTTATTATTAATAATTAGATACATATTGTCTGGTAAATTACGTACCAGGTAAGGGGTAAATAGCTCTACCTCTTGAGTCTGTTCCTGGGGCTTGGGGGTGCCAAATCCCAGACCACCGACTCCCTTATCCTTGCTTTTAGATATTTCCTTCTTCACAGGTGGTATAATATTTTGCCATAAAGTAGAAATTACAATAAATACTTCATCAGAATCTGCTTCTTCCTCTCCGATACACTCTTTTAATTGATAATCAAAAACAGTAAGTTCAATTCCCCTATTCTTTTCACTTTTTTCTACCCAGTAAGTCTTACCGATTTCCACCCTTTCGGCAAAAGCTCTAAGGGGAAAACAAGCTGCTGCTATTAAGATAATTATTAAAAGAGTGGTAAATCCCTTTTTCCTCTTGTCTCTTTTCATAATTCTCCTCCCTAATATTCACTTAAATAATAATTCATAATAGTGGTGGAGGCACACTTAAATCCCTTGGTAAACTTGGCACAATACCCAATACCCACTTTTACCCCCACCTCATATCCAATTTCTTTAGAATAACAATCTTCTATACTTATTGAAGCAACGGTATCGCCTTCTCCTTCATCCAAAATATCCGGGCATAAGTAACTACCAATCTTTTTTATATAGTCCTTGGCTTCTTGGAGGGCAGCTTTATCGAGTTCTCCATATTTTAAGATCATCGAGGCAAGGACCCAGTAAGTATCTACCGTCCCCACCATAACTCCCAGTACAAGGGCCATATCTGTACTCAATATTCCCTTGGTCTCCAATATAGTCCGTTCTAACATTGCCTGATGCAATCCGGTGTCCAAGACCCCTATAACCTCTCTATTCTGGGGATTTAAATCCCACCATCCCCAGCGCTGACGACCGTTAAACTCAATGCTTTCATCAGGGATGATTACAAAATGTTGGGCATCTAATGCCTTCATTACCTTTTCAGTCACGTAAGGGGGCATTTCTAAACTTTTCAACATATCTTGCTCTAAATAAGAGTACACTCTAATAGGAATATTATTTTCTGCGGCCTTATACATCAAATAAGCTGTAGTTAAGGGCTTACTCTTGGTTAAAAGTTCAATTACCTTGCCCTCCAGGATAGACTCCATAACTCCTCGACCATATAAAAAGGTCTCTTTCATCCTTACTGCCTGGCCAGGGTAAGAAATAGCTAACTTACTATCCTGGCATAGGTCTATATAAACTTGCAGTTCATCGCTAGAACCTTCAAATGAATTCATAATAATTCGAGGCCAGGAATAGTAACTGTCTACTGCAAGGGCTCGACCTAAATCGTTAGTCAATTTATCGGAAGTGGAGGCAAAAACCAGATTTATTAGATGGCCTGCCTCAGGACCCCAACTATTTTCTAAAGAAATACTATCTTCCAAAAGAGTGGCTAAATCTTCTTCCTTCTCAATCTGGGTTTTGATTTCCTCCAAACCTGATTTTAATATATCTATCCGCTCTTTATCCAAAACATTGGATAAGTCTCCTTCCCAGGCTTCGGTAGGAATCTCATTACCTGTAACGAGGATTGAATGTCTTTGAAATAGAGAAGGTCGGTCATCTTTTTGGTGTTTCTCAAAGAGAATTCGCTCGATCTCCATGGGCGGTTCATCTGGTTTTTGGAGGACAAATTGAAGCCATACCTTATTAATAACCGGGCTTTTTCCATTTTCCTCCTCAGAGGGAGCAAGTATTTGAGAAAATTGGCCTTCCTCTTTAATTACTTCCTTAAGAAACAACTCTACTCGATAAGTTAATTCTTTACCTTCTTTACCTTCTTCTTCTGTTTCTGAAGTACCCCCGCCAAATAAACCAAAAGGGGTTCCGCCCGAACCTTGTTTTTCCTCCGTCTGGGAAGTTGATTTGAAATTTGCCATCAGAGTCAAGGAAACAGGCAGGTTGGCCACTTCTTCCAGTGTCCCTTGCCACTCTAAAATAGTTTGAATCTCAGAATCATCACCCTCACCTTCTACAAAATTTGTTTTTTCTATCTTTAAGGAAATGGAAAATTTGGGAAACATATTCTTTTTAATGCGGTAGAAGGTTTTATCTAAATCAGCATATGCTTCACCAATTTTTGCATTCGGGAAAGAAGGGTCAAGATCTATCCATTGGTTATCTTGTAATATCTGAACCCAGTAGTGATCTTCTATAGCAGATAAAATCTCTTCATCCTGAGAGGGAGCAGAGAGGGGGACATTTTCCGGATAATAAAAATCTTTCTCTTCGGGGAAAATATTCTTAATTAGCCATGCCATTTTTTCTTTTTCGAGTTTTCCCTGGGCATAGCGAACTTTTTCTCCCTCCAGATCAAGAAGTTCAGTAAGAAGCCTTGCCTGTTCTATTGCATTGCCGGCCCGAGCCCACAATACCCCTTGAGAAGATTTCATTATTCCCGTGAAGGGTTCAAATTTAATTTGCTCCCTTACAAAGGCAAAAGCCTCCTCCCACTGATTATCGATTGCTTCATTCAATTGGTCTAAAGAGGTATAGATTTTATTCTCTGTCTTATTTTCTGCCTTACCTTCCCAGGCATAACCAAATACAAAAAATAAAATAACTAGTAAAAAAACCATTTTTCTAAATATAGATAAATAATTCCTAATTTTATTCATTTCTCTCCTCTCCTTTACCGAAAAATTTATCAGGAACATAGACTTATTTTTTTTCCTTATACCACCCGGAACTAAAAAAGGACAGAGTAAGAAAATAATTAAATTACTCTCTTACTCTGTCCTTTTACCTGAAAGATTCTTCCTAAGAAATTAGGAAATAATTCTTTAACGTAAACTCTTGTGTGATCTTCCCAAAGATTAGGAATTGCCCCGTCGGTGCTTTTTTGCATAAAGCTCTCCAGAGTTCTGTCCGGTAACAGTCCTTTTACCTGAAAGTTTGGATACTTTTGGTATCTTGCCTCTTCGGCTCCCTTTCTTTTTAAACAAAAGAAAAGGTCTCTCCTGTTACCTTCGTACAGGTTACGATATTAAATTTATAAAATTATGGAATGTGAAATATTTATTTTACGTGAAATATTTCACGATATATATTATATATACGACACAAGTTTAAAAAATCCTCTTTTTTAGAATATTTTTTTATTTTTTCAAAATAATGTCAGAACAAACGTTCCCTTAACATGTCACTGTTTTTTAACTGGTTTTCTTTTTCTTGGCTTTAACTACCAGTGATTTTTTATTTCCGGATTTTTTTTGAAAGATACCTAAAATAATTTCCGCTTCTTTAAAAGGTACGGTTATAAAGGAAAAATTATCGTACACTCCCACTTGGTCAATAGCAGAATTCCTAACTCCTGTATTTTTGATAATAAACTTTACCAGTTTGCTGGGGCTTATCTTATCTTTCTTGCCCAATGCCACAAACAGTCTTGTTCTGCCTTCCATCTCTATTTTTCTGTTTTTACCCGATAAATCCTTTATCTCGTTATACAGGCCAGGGTTAAGTTTATCATCAAAACTATAATTTAGTAATTTAGCCAGTATCTGTGTTGGGTTATTATTATCAAGAAGTTTTTTGGCCCAATTATAGTATGTATTATCTATCTCTTCGTTGTTAATAGCTGTTATATTTTCAGTTATCTTATTTTTCTTTGCTTTAATGATATCCTTAACATTTGGTACCTTTGACTTTTTTATATCGGTCTTTGCTATGCGCTGAATAAACATCAGCTTCCTATATTCGCTCGGTGTAATAAAGGTTATGGCCGTTCCCTGTTTACCTGCTCTTCCTGTACGGCCGATCCTGTTCACGTATGATTCGGGATCGTGTGGAAGAGAATAATTAATTACGTGAGTCATGTTGCTAACATCTATACCACGTGCGGCCACATCAGTTGCCACTAATACATTAATCCTCTTTTTTTTGAATTTATCCAGAGTTTTTTCTCTTTGACTCTGTGAAATATCACCGTGAATAGCATCAGCATCATACCCCCTTTCAATAAGATGACTGACGACATCATCAACATCATTCTTTGTCCTGCAGAAAACCAGCCCGTAAAAATCTTCTTCAATATCAATGATCCTGCACAATGCCTCAAATTTGTCCCCAGCTTTGACTTCATAATATATCTGTTCTGTAAGACCAGTGGTAAGCGGTTGTTTCTTGACAGTAATAAATTCATAATCCGCCATGTATTTACTCGCGAGTGCCTTGATTCTTGACGGCATAGTAGCCGAAAACAGAAGGGTCCTTTTCTGGGGATTGGTATGTTTCATTATCTCTTCCATATCCTCAATGAATCCCATATTAAGCATTTCATCAGCCTCATCAAGGATCAGATATTTGATATCCTTGAGATTGAGGGTCTTTCTCTTGATATGGTCAATGACTCTTCCGGGCGTACCCACAACAATATGCACTCCTTTTTTAAGGCGCCTTAACTGCTGGTCGATTGATTGCCCTCCGTAGATAGGAATGGCCTGAATACCGGAATGGCCTTTTAATGAACTAATCTCCTCGGAAACCTGTATGGCTAGCTCTCTTGTAGGAGTAATAATAAGTGCCTGTACGCTTCTCTCACTGGGGTTTATCATTTCTATTAAAGGCAATCCAAAAGCAGCCGTTTTACCGGTACCCGTCTGAGCCTGTGCTATTATATTGGTATCGTTCCGTAACATTACGGGAATTGTTAAGGCCTGAATACTAGATGGTTCTTCAAAGCCTTTTTTGTAAACAGCATCTAAAACCCTTTCAGAAAGGCCGAGATGCTCAAATTTAATTTTAACTGTCATAATTTTCTCCTCAAATTAATTAAAAAACTGGGGCCTGCCCCAATTTTATCTAACAAGATATAATAACACATATTTACCATAAGTCAATAAACATTCTAAAACTCCTCCCCCTTGTAAGTCTAAGGTGGGTGCCTTACTGAAAACTAATAATTAATTCAAAGAAGGGGGGGATAGGAAAAATGGGACGTGTCTCTATTTATTAATTTTGTAATTAAATTTAGCGATGCGTCTACTTTCTCTTTCCATATTGTACCTTTTCTTCATCCCGGTGATTTCTTCCTCTACTTCCCGGCGCAGGCTTTTGGGGGCAATGACCTCGGCATAGCTGCCCATCCCCAGAATCCATTTCTTAACTTCGGTTATACCGCTTACCTCAGCAGAGAAGATGATAGAACCGTCGGATAATTTCCTTATCTTCTGAGTGGGGTGTCTTAGCTCCTCTTTAGCCCAGCGGGAGGCGGGAGGAAATATTTTTACTCTAATCTTCTGGTCTTTTCCTCTTATTACCTGCCAGCTTTTACCCATATAATCAGAAAGTGAAAATTTGGAAGAGACGGTAAAGGTGTCTTCGGTAATCCGGAGTTCTTTAATTCGATTTATTCTGAATATCTTGGTCTTTTTGCGCCAGTGACAGTAGGCGATAAGATACCAGGCTCCTTTACGGAACATTAGATGGTAGGGGTTTACGGTGCGGGTGGTGATTTCGTCCCGGCTGATGGTATAGTATTTAAGGTGAACTTGTTTTTTGTTGAGGATGGCTTCGTTTAACAGAGCAAAAGTTTCACTGTAGTCTTCATAATCTTTTAGTTTCTGGATATTAAAAGAGATAGAGTCTTTTACTTCACGGATGTATTTTTTGTTATCCTTCTCCAGGAGGTTTTCGATTTTAAGCAGGGCCAGGTGCATAGCTTTCTGGTAGGGAAATCCTTTCTGCTGGAGGAGAAAGTTCCCGGCTAAGAATAGGGAAGCGGCCTCCTCACCGGTAAATCTTAAGGGGGGAAGGAAGTAATGTTCATCAATATAGTAACCGCCATGAGGTCCAGTGGAAGAGTGTACCGGTAGACCGGCAAGGGCTAAAGTATTAAAGTCTCGATAGATGGTACGGCAGGAGATATTAAGTATTCGGGCTAAACTTTCTACCTGGATACCAGGATAGGTCTTTAGGATGATAATAGTGTTCATCAATCTTTCAATCTTGTTCATCTTTTTTACCTCCGATTAAGAGAATAGGTAAGTTTTTATAATTATAACACACTGCTGTGACTGCTATATGGCAAGAATTAGGAAAAAAATGAAAAAAATTGATTTTTCTGGTTATTTTTGAATAGTTATTAAGAATTCAACAAAAAATTGGGGGAAATCCTGCTTTTTCAGATAATTATGTTTTGTCTTTTCTTTTGTGGGCTACAAGAATCAACCTTTTTGCCGTATGATCGTATGGCTCACCGGTCAAATCTCCATAAACATCGATCGAATTAAAACCACACTCATTTAGGAGCGCAGTAAGCTCCACTGCTGAATAAATACGATGGGAAATTTTATATTCTTCTTTTTTTCCGTCTTTTATCATGATCCAACGATTATCAATCCAGCTCCAGTTTTTACAAATTTTACGTTCTTCCAATACAATATTATTACCTACTTCCTGCCAATTGCGTTCGCAAAATACACGAGCAAGAACTTCCTTCCCCATAGTATCAATTAAAAAAATGCCTTTATTTTTTAGAGAGCGGTATAGATTAATTATAACCTTTTTATCATCCTTTATATCTTCAAAGTAACCAAAAGAAGTAAAAAGATTAATCACCACATCAAAAGTGTTAGGTTTGCAAAAACTTCTCATGTCTTCTTGTATAAATTCGACCTTGAGGCCCTCTGTTTCTGCTTGTTTACGAGCTTTTTCTAAATAACTTTTGGTTCTATCTACCCCTGTCAGGGAAAAGCCACGTCGGGCTAACTCTAAGGAATGTCTCCCCGGTCCACAGCAAAGATCGAGAACAGAAGCCCCCGGGTCAATTTTTAGCAAAGAAACGATGTTTATTACTTCCTCTTGCGTATTTTCCCAGCGTTGCTTGGGAAATAGAATGGGGGCCCATTTCGCCCAAAAATTGTCTTGTTCATGCCATGCTTTCATTACCTGTACCTCCTTTCATTTCTCAATCTTATTAAACCTGCCTCAATTCTAATAAATGCTGCGCTTTTTCTATTATATCTATTTGCACCCGCTATCCCTTTCTTGAAATAGTAGTTTTTTTATTAAATAACCTACTGTCTTAATTTCTAAAAGCCGATTTATCTATGATGCTTACGCCGCCGGGTGTTAATTCTCCGGTTAATGGATTCAGTTGACTTCTGAAATTATACATTATTTTTAATTTCTCAATTCTCGCTTTTTGATCGAGATTAGCAACTTTTTCATCCACTCCAAAATGTACTATCTTACCACATATTATTTTCTGAGAACTGTTCTTAAATAAACATTTCTCCCATTCGAATTTGCATTCTAATGATATCGGACATTCCTTTATTCTCGGGGCGTGAACGCACACTGATGACTCTTCGGTAAATCCCGCTTGCTCAATTTCATCATCATCAATCTGATTATGTTCTATTGTTTTAAAACATTCTTCTTTAGAATCTAAAGACGGGAAATTAATACACCACTCTTTCGTACGTTTTATGTTCTCGTAAGTGTGATTAGTATTTATTAAGGCAACCAAGGAATAAAAACCATTTTCTTCCCCGGCGAAACATCCCCATGACCATAAATTAGCATTTGCCTTCTCGTTGGACTTATAGGTAGTGATAATAAAAATTGGGTATGGTATATTCACCACGTACTCCAACCAGGAAAAAACTTCATATTGCCCTGGCCATTCTTCTTGAAGATTTTTCGGTTTTTCAATCCCAAATTCATGTTTAGTCATAATGCTTTACCTCCTATAAAAATGCTAAAGAACCCTACCCTGACGTTTTATGGTATTCTATATAACCTAATTTTATAATTCGATAAAGTATGTAAAAATCCTCTTTTTTTGGGAAAAAGTTTTAATTGTGGGTTTTTGGTTTACAGTCGGAGAATGATTGTAATTTTAAGGGTTAATTGTATTGATAAATAGTTGAATTACTTTTGCTCCACCGATAAATGTCCCTGCCATACTTCCCAGATTGGCAAAAGCCACTACCAGTAATATTTTAGTAACCCGATTATGGAAAAAGTCTTTAAGGGTAGTGATATTCCCCAGCTGTTCGAAATCTTCTACCCGGGGACGCCTGATTAGGGCTTCCGCAATACCGGCAAACCACCCGGCAGCTAAAAGAGGGTTTAAAGAACTAAAGGGAGCAGCGGCAAAGGCAGTAAGAATAGAGAGTGGGTGTGCCATAGCTATTAATGCTCCCAGGGCAGACAGGGAACCATTCCATAAAAACCATTGAACAATTTGCTCAAAACCGGCGGGGGGTGAATAGGTAAAAGTGGAGGCGATAATAGCAATTATTACCAAAGGGATGCCCCAGACCAATACTTTAAGGTAGTTGGAAGTAGGAGGTGTTTTATTGAGGGCAGTTAAATCATGCTCTTTATCTATTTCTTTTTTTATTCCCGGTACGTGTCCAGCACCGACAATAGCAATAACTTTATCACCCGGAGCCAGTTTTATTTTTTCAGCCAGATATTGATCTCTTTCATCTATTAAAGTATTTTTCAATCGGGGAAATGAACGGGCTAATTCGCTTAAAGCCGCTGTAAGGATATCTTCTGACTTTAGTCTTTCAATTTCTTCTTCCGAAATTTTTTCTTTACTGAACATGCTGAAGATTAACATAAAAAGTATGCGCATTTTTCCCCAAAGACTGAGCTTTTTCCAGACCCGGGTAAAGGTAACCTGGATATCTCTATCGGCAAGAACCAGGTGGGCATTAATCTCTTTTGCTGATGAGATAGCCTGAATCATCTCTTGCCCCGGGTTAATTCCTAATTGCTGAGCTAATCGTTTCTGAAAAGAAGACAAAATCAAATTAACCAGGAGGAGCAATGCTTTTTTTTGTTTGATTATGGTGATAATATCCATGTTTTTCCATTTATCCCGATTGTTTATACTGTT
>Ga0255381_10009_pt3 | contig 15460 bp, 9 predicted proteins | sample ANMaggSSYBR01E10_FD_182108 | JGI IMG/M metagenome (GOLD analysis project Ga0255381, IMG submission 182108) | Sediment cell enrichment communities from methane seep in Santa Monica Basin, California, United Staets - ANME aggregate JGI... | ecosystem: Environmental > Aquatic > Marine > Cold seeps >...
TTATTTGTTTTTAATTCTTTAGGTTTTTAAAACCCAAAAACATCTAGCAAGACTATCGATAAAAGGGTAATATCTTTGCTTAGGCGAAATAAAAAGGTTAGAACCCTTATAAATAAAGGGGTCATTCCGGAAAGATATTTTTCTTAGCGCCGTGTGGCGTCACGGGAGGTCTTTGTATTGAGGGGGTCAGGAAGTAAAAAGAATTTCGTTTTATATGCGCTGATTTTTACATAATCATAAAATGGAGCATCATTAATGCTAAAGTATTCCTTTAAGGTGCTTGACAGTCTTTGAATCTGTTTTTTTATCTTTGGGGTGGAGAGGGGGTGGGAGTCAACTTTTTTCCTGTAAGTGGCTATTGTCCAGCTTAGGTCTCCCCGGTATCGGGAGAGATCATACAGCAACTTCCATTGCATATTTGGTTTCCCGTTCTTCAGGTTTTCAAAACCCATTTTCCGAAAATTTACTATCTTGCTAAATTTATCAGGTGCCTGAATCTTCACTTTATCATAATCCAGAAATTGAATGGTGATATGTTCCCACTTTGTACCGGATGGGAGTTTTAAGGGAGTGATTCTTTTATGGGTTGGAGCTGGATATTGGTTTAAAAATGGCATACATATTTCAAAGCTTTCACCATTTTCAAAACATTTGATCAGGCTGTTAATAAAGGGATAATATTTTTGTTTGATGACACAATGTACATTCAAGCATTCTTTTTTCGCGCGTTCCAAAGTGTCAGATATAAATTGTTTATTGTCTATTATTTCTTTTTCAATTTTAACAAGCTCATCATTTAGTTTATTTTTCATTTTATTAAAGCGTTTATTCTCGTAATCATCTTCTGTAAATTGGGCTAATTGATAATACGATCTGAATTTTCCTTGATGATTTAATTTCGAGCCTTCCAGGGTTGAATCCATCGCATTTTTTTCCAGGGTCATTTTCTCAAATTTGCATTCTTCATATAAAAATATGATGATTTCTATTAAGCTGTTCAAACCTCCGTTTAACGAATGATTAAATAGTTTTATTTTGTCATATTTTTTATCAATGATCTCGATAATTTGTAAATCCTTTTTCGAGAAGCTGTTAAAAAGCATTCTAGCGCAATCTTGAAGCCAAACATCTTTATCCGTTGTTTCTAGAAAAAGATGTTGATTGATTTCATTTAATATCGATATTTTTAAGTTTAAAAATTTATACCTCATCTCCTCAATATATCCAATCTCTTTATGAGACAATTTTTTGGATAATGGTGTTACTTTGCCTTTACATTTTTTAAATTGATTGATTTCATGCAAGAAATATTTTTTAAAAAGGAAATAGGGATCATGATGGGGATTTTTGAATCTATGGAAATTATTTAAATAGACCGGTATTTCTATGGGATAGTTGGGAGCCAATTGATAAAATAGCCATACACTGTCCGTGAAATTATACTCAGGCCAGCCGGTTTTTATTAATGACCGGGTGTTATCCTCAAGATATATGGTAAAAACTTTAATTAAATCAGCTAATTCTTTGAGGGTAAAATAGGGGATGATTCCGTAAACTCTTTGATGTGCCAGGTGTTCTTTAGCATAATATTTATTCGCATTAAGCGTATATTTTTCTTTAAAAAGATTTAGGGCATAAGAGGGGGAGAGGTAGTTCAGTGAATCTTCGAAGTTAGGAGAAAAGAAGATGTTTGAATCGGCTCCAAAGGTATCTTTAGCAGATAAAGGAAATTTTAATTCTAAATACCTTTTCCTTCTTGGAGTAATTAAGGTTGTTTTTAAGATAAGAGAAATATCATGGATGATTATTTCTTTATCATATTTTTTGTCGGTTTGTGCAATGTAAGGTTCATCAGAATAGTGTTTTTCATAAATACTACAAGTCTTAGTGCGAATTAATGCTTCAATATCTTTTTTCAATATTTAATCCTTAATTAAATGTGCAAACATTAAATATTATAAGTCATTAGAATTGAAATTTAAAGCAAATAAGTTCATTTCTTATTTATTATTTCAATACTAACCTGAGCTCTGATATTTCCTGATTTACCAGGACATTTTTTGCGATATTCCGCTGTTTACCTCAACCCGCTTTTTGCTATTTTATGTTATCTCTGGCAACCTGCAAACGTATTTACGATTTATCGGTAAATACCAAGAACTACATACTAGAAAGTTTGAAATATATTTTAAAAAAAGAAGGATTTTATAATTGTTTTGTCGTATTATAAAAAGGACATAGAAAAATAATTTTTATACAGTAATGTATTAGATGGTGGTGAATATGGATACAAGAATTATAAAAAAATATTTAGACAATCAGAAAATCAAAGTCGTTGAAAAATATGATTTTAGCAACCATACAATTTCATATTCTAAAGACATCAAGCAATATCGTGAGATAAAAACCATTTCAGGTGACGAGGAGGTTGTAAGGGCTTATATTCTTGCCAAGCTTGTAAATGAGCTTGGTTATAAGGCTGAAAATATAGAAATAGAAAAGGAATACCAAGCAGGAAGACCCAAAAAAATAAAACCAAGGATAGATATGATACTTAAAGATTCGGAAGGAAATCTATTTTTATTTCTTGAAGCTAAATCACCAGAAAAATTTGAAGCAGATAAAGACCTGATTGAAGACCAATTATTTGGACTTGCCTCATTAGAAACTGGTAAGTATGGAACAGAAATTAAATATCTTGTTTATTATTCAATTGAAATTACAGAAAATGGCAAAATTTTAGACAATGCTATTATTATTAATTACAAAAAATATCCTACCTACGAAGTTTGGGAATCTAATGGCTATCCTTCAGTTGGTAATAAGCTTCCAGCAAGATATGAGAAAGCTCAAAAAGAACCGTTTAAAAAGGGGACAAAAGACCTTGAAAAAGATTTATCCTTTGAAAAAATAGATGCTGTCAGAAAAAACTTACATAATGTTTTATGGGGCGGGGGCAGTGTTGGCGATAATGAAATTTTTTCTTCTTTGGTCAATATTATTTTAGCTAAAATCCAAGATGAAGAAGAAAAAGAAAATGGACAGGTTTATGATTCCCAAGTTTTTTCTTACGGCAAAAATGGAGAAGAATTAGAAGACGCGGAGAAACTTTTTGATAGGGTTAATAAACTTTATAGGCGATCTTTAAAACAAAAGCTTAATGTTGAAGATAGAAAAGCTGAAAAGGCGAACATTATTAATGAGGAAAAATTTCCTTTAAATAAACTTCTTTACACTATTCAACAATTAGAAAGATACTCATTTAAAGAAGCCAGAAATAATTTAAACGGCAAAGACATTTTGGGAAGCTTTTTTGAAGGCATTATTAGACAAGGATTTAGGCAAACCAAAGGACAATTTCTTACCCCCATCAATATTGTTAAGTTTATTCTTTACGCCTTAGAAATTGATAATGTAGCCATAGATAAGCTAAATAATGAATTAACACTGCCTTATATTGTTGACCCAGCAGTTGGAAGTGGCACATTTCTTATTGAAGCAATGAAAATGATAACCCAAAAAGTAAAATATCAAAGAAAGAATGATTTAAAAGATAGCGAGAATATCATAGAAAAATTTCATGAATTATTTATGCCTGGCTTTAGAGAAAATAAATGGGCGAGGACTTATTTATATGGAATTGAAAACAATTTTGATTTAGGCACTGCTACTAAAGTTAATATGATTTTGCATGGCGATGGTAGCAGTAATGTTTTTGTTAAAGACGGCTTATTGCCTTTCAGATTTTATACCAAAGAAACTGCTCCTAATCTTTTAGATAAGTCCAAACCAAATCCTTTTTATTATGATAAAGATATCAATGGTAAATTTGATATTCTAATTTCCAATCCCCCGTTTTCAGTTAATTTAGAAAGAGAAACAAAAAGATATCTAAAAGATTCATTTCTATTCAGTAATAAAAAGAATTCTGAAAACCTTTTTGTTGAAAGATGGTATCAACTTCTAAAACCAAATGGTCGAATGGGAGTAGTTTTACCTGAGAGTGTTTTTGATACGACTGAAAATAAATACATAAGGCTGTTTATTTACAAGTACTTCAAGATAAAAGCGGTTGTTTCTCTCCCACAACTTACATTTGAACCTTTTACTTCTACTAAGACTAGTCTTCTTTTTGCTCAAAAGAAAACTAAAGAAGAAGTCGAAAAATGGAATACACTTTGGAGTAAGTACTCAAATGAATGGAACAATCTTAAAACAAGGGTTGAGAATTTGATAACAGTGTATCTTGATGAAAAAGATAGGGGAAAATTACCTTCAATCAAAGATTTAACAGAGAAAGAAGAAAAAGAGATTTTGTTAAGAATGCTTAAAGATTATATTGAAGAAGATGATGAGAAACTTTACCCAAAAGAAATCATGAATAAATATACTGATGAACTCAAAAACCTATGTAGGTATGATAACGATACCACAGACGTCTTTGGTTTTATAAACACTTGGTGGGTGTTTGGCGAAGTAGCGAAAGAATTAAATTATAAAATCTTTATGGCGGAAGTAGAATATGTTGGCTACAAAAGAACTAAAAGAGGCGAAAAGTCTATGCCAAATGAACTTTATCGTGTGAATGATAAAAACGAGGTCTTAGTAGATGACGGGATAAAAGAAGCTGCTTTGGATCATTTGAGGGAAGTAGTATGGGATTAAAAGTATTTACAATTGATTTTCAGAATTTAGCTAAAGAAAAGTCATTTAGGTATGATGTTGATTTTGTAGATTTTCAAAACCGCCTTTCTGTTGATAAATATTACTCTTTTAAGGATCTTTTTCAATTTTCAAAAAATTATAAAGTGAATATAGACAATTTAAGAGATGATTTTTTCTATTCTGAAATCGGCAATGTATCAAAAGAAGGCGAAGTCGAGCCTGTAAAATTAAATTTTAATGAAAGAAAAAAGATAGAAGAAAATTATTATAAAAAAATTGAAAAGGGTGACATCATACAAGTAAAAGAAAATAATATTTTACTTTCAAAAGTTAGGCCAAACTTAAAAAAGTATGTTTTTGTAGATGAAGATAACAAAAATTATTTCTACACTTCTGCTTTTATACATTTGATCCCAATAAAATTAGATAAAATACTTTATTATTCATTAAGAAGCATTTTTTATGAAAATTTAATTGCTATTTCAAGACAGGGAAAGAGCTACCCAACATTAAAAGAAGACGATTTTATTTATCTCAAATTTAATAAATACATTATTGATAAATTTATTGAAAAGGAAGATTATATTAACGATCAAATAGAACCGATTGAAAAGAAAATCAAGGAACTGAAAAAAGAGATTAAACAACCCCAAGAAGTTATCAATAAAGTTTTTACCAGAGAATTTGGATTTGACATCAAAAAAGTAAATAAAGTAGAACAGACTAAATTTTTTTCAATAACTAATGATATCACTTATCGAAATTTATATTTACGTTCTAGTGTCCGTTGGCATAAAATAGAACCTATTCAAAAAGTGTTATATAAGAACAATCCACATATTGAAAAACTGGGTAGATATATTGTTTCAACAAAAAATGGATGGTCACCATATTGCAGGGAATCTGATTCACATTGTTATGTTTTTGGTGTAAATTCTATTTCTAAAGATTCTTACATAAAATATGATGATTTAAAAAAGTCAAATGAATATATAAAAAATATTTCTGATTATTATGTTAAAGAAAACGACTTGTTTATTAGTAGAGGAAATACTGTTGATTTAGTAGCATTAGCATCGGTAGTAAAAAATCTTCTGGATGATAAAAATATCATTTATCCTGACTTATTTATAAAGATAGATGTAGATGAAAAACGCCTTGATAAAGAGTATTTAGCCCACCTTTTTAATTCCATAATCGGTCGTTATTATTTTAAGTATGCAACGAAGGGTAAGAACCAAACAATGGTTAAAGTTTCCTCAGATGAGCTGAATAATTTTTATCTACCTATACCACCAAAAAAGACCCAGTATAGAATTGTTGATAAAATCAAAATAGAATTAGATAAGCAGATAGAAATTAAAAAGATAATAAAAACTGAAAGAGATAAAATTGATGAAATTATTGAAAAGGTTATCAACTAAAAGCCCCGCAAACGTTACATGCTATCATTTTTTTTGGGAAACTGTAATAGAAAAATAAGCACAAGAACTAGAAATGTAAAAAGAAAAAGCTAGTTGATAACAAAAAGGAAAATTTATGCAAATAATAGCTTTAACTAATCAAAAAGGCGGAGTAGGTAAAACTACTTGCGCAATTAACATAGGAGCGGGCTTAAACAAGCCAAATAAAAAGGGTGACAAAGGACTAGTAAGACAAGGGGACGTTTAGTTTGTCTTATTTATTACATAAGACAAAGTGACGTTTGGATTATCTTATTTATTAGAAAAAAGAAGTATATTACGTCTGATCCCCAACACATCCATATAAAGATCTATTCTATGATACATTGATAAATGGTCAATTCGATGTTTGAGATTATAAAAAAATATAAAACAACTAATTCTGTTAAAGATTTTATTGGCAAAAATTATACTCATAAAGTAGCTATAATTGGTCAAGACCCAGGCATAACCACTAAAAATAATAAGTTAGTTAATACAGTTTTAATGCTTGATGATAAAAAATCCCGTTTATATCAATATATTTCCAAAGAAATACTAGGACCTCTTAATTTATCAATAGATGAGATAGTTGCTTTCAATCTTATTCCTATTCAATTATCAAGTTCTGTTCTCAAAATATCACAACAACATAAGATTGATTTTTATTCCTTTGTATGCCAGCTAGCTGAACATTACTATCCAACTTTTTTAAAAAAACTAAGCAAATATCAAGCTGAATATATCATTTCTTTAGGCAAACCAGTATTTGAATTTCTAAAGCGAAAAGGTAACTTAAAGATTGGAGCAATTAAAGAAGTGTTTGCACAACCATTTCCTATTCATTTTAACAAAAGAAAGTTTATACTAATTCCTTGTGTTCATTATAATTCACGATTTCGAAAACCATATGATACCCAAAAAGAAAAGTTGAAACAGATTATAATTTAAAAGTTAGGCTTCTTTGATAATTTGAACTCTTCATTTGAAGAAGGTTATATTAAAAATGAGATATGAAAGTTTAACATTTTAATAAATGTTATGGAGGGATAAAAATGAATACTAACCGGCTTAAAAAACATATCAATGATTTTCTGAGGAAGTACAAAAATCATCCAAAGAAATTTGTTGATGATCTTCAGGAAAGAAAAGAATTAATATCTTACTATCAAAGTTTTTCAAAAGAAAAGATATTAAATATGGACAAAGATGACATTTATGAATATATATCAAAATTATGGGCTATGTTAATCTGGGGCAATAAACATTATGTGATAGATAAAGTTATTAATGAAAACGGCATAGATAATTTTCGTAAACATTTGGCTGATCTTGTTTGGGGTCACAATGAGATCGAAGAACGTTGGGATATTTTTCGCACTGAAATAAAAGGCATGGGTCCAGCAATGATCAGCGAAATCTTATGCAAGACACACCCGAATGAATATATGTTATGGAATCGTAGAGCATTTGTAGGTTTAAATTATCTTGAAGTTGATAATTTGCCAAGATATGATTATCAATTAACCGGTAAAGTATATAAATATCTATGTGATATTACAAAAAGTATTGCCAATGAATTAAAAAAGGTTGGCTTCGAAGATATTACATTATTATCAGTTGACTACTTTGTGTGGGATGAATTACAGGTTGAAGACAACTTAAGTAAAATGTCAACAAAGCATGCTGGGAAAAAAAATGAAAAAGAAAAAGAAATAGAGCCTCCTGAACAAATGAAATTTATTCATGATGATATCAGAGATAAAATTAAGGATATCGGACTTTGGTTGGGCTTTGATGCAAACATTGAACAAAAAGTGTCAGATGGCTCGAAGGTTGATACAATTTGGGAAGCAACCATCGGAAATATGGGTCGGGTGATATATGTGTTTGAAGTTCAAACAAAAGGCAGCATAGATAGTCTTATCTTAAATTTACTAAAATCATTAAATAATCCGGCAGTTCAAGGTGTAATTGCAGTCTCTGATAAAATACAACTTGAAAGAATTAAAAAACATGCAGCGGATGTTAAAGATTTAAGAGATAAATTAAAATACTGGGATTATGAAGAAATATCCAGAGTACATGAGAGTTTAGAGTATGTCAATTCAATTATAAATAACCTTAGCTTAGTGCCTCAAGGTTTTTAATATATTCCAAAAAAGAAGCTATGAAAATTGATTATGAAGAGAGCACATTCTTCGCAAATATTATAGAAAGGAGGCGTGCTGGATATTATGCAGAACGATCCAAATGACAAAGTAAGAAAGATATTAGAAGAAGCAGCACCTGAGGCTGCTCGGATAGTTCTTGTCGATTTTGTGGGAAAAACAGGACGAAAAGGGAGTAATGATAATTTACCTGATTTAGTGTCTGAAGCTCTTAATAAAATTCCAAAGAAAGGCAGCATCAGACGAAAGAAAGATAAGATGGTTCTCAAAGCTGTGAGTTGTCTCATCGAAGAAATAACTGATTCGCATCCTAGAAGAGAAGAGATTGTCAGAATCTTTAATGAAAGTATAAATCGCATACAAGACTAATTACAATAGATAGAATTTGCCAATTAATTTAATTTTTTCAGAGAATCTACAAACATAAATTCATAATTTTATAAAATATTGTTGCCTAATAAATCAAGAAATCCATAGTAATAAATTTAGTTAAGGTATTAAAGATTAAGGATAAAGGAGAATATAAGCAAATTTGAATTATTTTATCATTTTTTTAGATTTTATAATTTTATTATTGGGTTTAATAGGCGTTAGATTTTTTTCACCCGAAATTTATAGATTAATAATAATTGTTATTGGATTAATAATGGTTGTAACTAATATAATTCTAATCAGGATGCATTATAAAGATAAAGAAGATGATAAAAATTTTAAAGAAAAGTCCTCTTTTATTTGGCAAAAATTATACTTGATGGGTAAAGGTGTTCCTGAACGTATTGTGATTGAATTAGGAAAGAATCCACTATTTAAAAAAAATATTGATGATGGAGAAAAAGATGAAAATAATGCTAAATATAAAGAAGCCATTAAGAAATATAGAGAAATATTAGAGAATTCTGATTTGGATGCAATTAAGAAAGTTGTAGTCTATAATTTAATTGGGTCATGTTATTTTCAGCGAGGCGAATACAATCAAGCTGTGGAAAATTATACTCATGCTGAAAATAATTTGAGAGAAATAAAAGATAGAAAAGAAAAGAAAAATGCCCAAGTCTCTGTTTTTTATAACTTAGGATTAGTAAATAAATCCCTGTTTCACTTTCTTCTTGCTAAAAGCTATTTCTATAAGGCATTGAAGATAAATAGAAGAATCGGAAATCAATTTAGAAAAGCGAACATTCTTACAAGCTTAGCTTCTCTTTACTTATTTTTAAATAAATCAAAGAAATTAATTAATAATTTAAAAAAATCTATCCAATCTTACCAGAAAGCTTTAGAGTTCTACACCAAAGATAATTCTCCCATGGATTATGCCATGACTCAAAACAACCTGGGTAATGCTTACGTGATGCTGGCCCAAGCTAGAGATAAATCCAAAAACTGCCAGTTAGCCATCGACGCTTGCCAGAAAGCTTTAGAGTTCTACACCAAAGATAATTCTCCCATGGATTATGCCATGACTCAAAACATCCTGGGAAATACTTACGTGATCCTGGCCCAAGCTAGAGATAAATCCAAAAACTGCCAGTTAGCCATCGACGCTTACCAGAAAGCTTTAGAGTTCTACACCAAAGATAATTCTCCCATGGATTATGCCATGACTCAAAACAACCTGGGTAATGCTTACGTGATGCTGGCCCAAGCTAGAGATAAATCCAAAAACTGCGAGTTAGCTATTGCTGCTTACCAGAAAGCTTTAGAGTTCTATACCAAAGAGCATTTTCCCATGGATTATGCCATGACTCAAAACAATCTGGGAAATGTCTTCGCGATCCAGGCCCAAGCTAGAGATAAATCCAAAAACTGCCAGTTAGCCATCGAAGCTTTTCAGGAGGCTTTAAAGATCCGCACTAAAGAACATTCTCCCATGGATTATGCCATGACTCAAAACAACCTGGGAAATGTCCACGCGATCCAGGCCCAAATTAAAGATACAGCTAAAAACTGCGAGTTAGCTATTACTGCTTACCAGAAAGCTTTAGAGTTCCGTACCAAAGATAATTCCCTTACCGAATATACTGATACTCAGCATAACCTAGGAAATGCCTACCAGACACTTGCCAAAGTTAAAGATACATCTAAAAACTACGAGTTAGCTATTACTGCTTACCAGAAAGCTTTAGAGTTCCGTACCAAAGATAATTCTCCCATGGAGTATGCCATGACTCAAAACAACCTGGGAGATGTCTACGCGATGCTGGCTAAAATCAGGGATACATCTAAAAACTACGAGTTAGCCATCGAAACTTTTCAGGAGGCTTTAAAGATCCGCACTAAAGAACATTTTCCCATGGAGTATGCCATGACTCAAAACAACCTGGGTAATCTATACGCGATGCTGGCTAAAATTAAAGATACAGCTAAAAACTATGAGTTAGCCATCGACGCTTACCAGAAAGCTTTAGAGTTCTACAACAAAGATAATTCTCCCATGGAGTATGCCATGACTCAAAACAACCTGGGAAATGCCTACCAGACACTGGCTAAAATTAAAGATACAGCTAAAAACTATGAGTTAGCCATCGACGCTTACCAGAAAGCTTTAGAGTTCTACAACAAAGATAATTCTCCCATGGAGTATGCCATGACTCAAAACAACCTGGGAAATGCCTACCAGACACTGGCCAAAGTTAAAGATACAGCAATAAACTGTGAGTTAGCTATTACTGCTTACCAGAAAGCTTTAGAGTTCCGTACCAAAGATAATTCTCCCATAGATTATGCCATGACTCAAAACAACCTGGGAAATGCCTACCAGACACTGGCTAAAATTAAAGATACAGCAATAAACTGTGAGTTAGCTATTACTGCTTACCAGAAAGCTTTAGAGTTCCGTACCAAAGATAATTCTCCCATAGATTATGCCATGACTCAAAACAACCTGGGAAATGCCTACCAGACACTGGCTAAAATTAAAGATACAGCTAAAAACTGCGAGTTAGCCATCGAAGCTTTTCAGGAGGCTTTAAAGATCCGTACTAAAGAACATTTTCCCATGGAGTATGCTATGAGTCAAAACAACCTGGGTAATCTATACGCGATGCTGGCTAAAATTAAAGATATGGCTAAAAACTATGAGTTAGCCATCGACGCTTACCAGAAAGCTTTAGAGTTCTACACCAAAGATAAATCTCCCATGGATTATGCCATGACTCAAAACAACCTGGGTAATGTATACGTGATGCTGGCTAAAATTAAAGATACAGCTAAAAACTACGAGTTAGCCATCGAAGCTTTTCAGGAGGCTTTAAAGATCCGCACTAAAGAACATTTTCCCATGGAGTATGCTATGACACAGTACAACCTGGGGTATATCTACTTGACCCTGGCTGAAGTTAAGGATAAATCCAAGAACTGTCAATTAGCCATCGAAGCTTTTCAGGAGGCTTTAAAAATCCATTCTAAAGAACATTTTCCCATGGACTATGCCAAGACTCAGAACAACTTGGGGTATACCTATGTGACCCTGGCTGAAGTTAAGGATAAGACAAATAATATTAGATTAGCCAAAGAAGCCTACCAAGAAGCCTTGCATATTTTTAATAAAGAAGAATATCCGGATGTATATGAATTAATAAATAAAAATATATTAATATGTGGAGAGAAATGATATTTTATTATTTTAGTAAACAAAGTGTGATAGGGTACAGTTGTTAATACTCAGTAATTAGAAAATAAAGGCAAAACTTTTCCTATTTAGAAAATACAAAATTACTTGAGGATGAGACAAAACAGAGGGACGGTTCTTCGTTTGACAATACACTTGTAAATAATGGGAACACATTCATTTTTTTAGATAGAGAAGGCGTACCAATTCAATATTCCGGTTACTTTTTGGTTGACCTGGAAGAAAAATGAAGTGAAGTAATAAAAGAGTAGATTGATTCCAGGACAAAACAGAGGGACGGTTCTTTGTTTGACAATACCCCAATAGATAATTGTAGATAATTGGGGACACATCCCATTTTCTTAAATAGGGAAGGCCTACCAAGCCAATAGTCTGGTAACTTTTGGGTTGTCCTGGAAGAAAAGAAGAGAGAAATAGTGAAAGAATGGATTGATTCCGGAAGGATTGAAGTGTGACAAAGAACCGTCACTTGTCATATAAAAACGATTATTTGATAAAAGAAATAGTAATTTTGTGAACTTAGGAAACCTGACTCTAAAATATTCCAAGATTTTCTATAGTTAAAAAAATATTATCTTATTATGTGAGGTTGAATATGAAAAAAAATAAATGTTTTTTCGCGTATCCATCCAAAATACCTTCGCATGTGGAAATTATAGAAAAAGCAATAGAGGAGTTAAATGACGGCCAAATTGTAGAAGTAATAGGATGGAAAAATATTTTTACAACAGGAAAGTTTATAATAAAAGAAATTTGCAAAGAAATTGACAGTTGTAGTTTATTTCTTTGTGATCTTACAACTCTAAATAATAACGTTCTATTTGAACTTGGATATGCCATTGCAAGAAACAAGCGTATTTTTATCTTCCTCGATATTAATATAGAGAAAGCAAAATTGGATTTTGACAAATTCAATCTCATTACAACGATTGGTTATTCCGAATATAGCAATACAAGAGATATTACAAAAGCGTTTTATAGAGAGAAACCATACGAAGATTTAAAGAATACAGTTTATAGCCAAGCAATTGAATCTGTTATTAATAAACAATCTCATAGATTTCCGACTTTATTTTATTTGAAAAGTGGAATAGAGACTGAGTCATCTTCACAACTATCGAGAAGAATTGCGGCTTCTAAAATTAAACAAGTAACTGATGATCCACAAGAAGTAAGAATGCAACCTCTTTCGTGGTATGTTGAAGAAGTTACCAAATCGTTTTGTGTGATTGCACATTTATTGGCTCAAGAACATTCAGGGTATAAACAACATAACACTAAAGTATCCTTTATTTCAGGGTTGGCTCTTGGGCTAGGAAAGCCTCTCCTTATGTTGGCACATGAACCTTTTAATTCACCAATAGATTATAAAGAATTGTTAAAAACTCATGACACTGCTTCGGAATGTCATAAAATTGCGGATCAATGGCTTAGTGAACAAGAAAAAATGTATGTTGATGCAAAAAAGGATAAAGAAAGTTTTAGCCAGGAAATCAAAGCACAATCTTTGTTGGCACAAATTTCTATTGGTGATTATATAGCAGAGCAGGAAAAAGAAGAAATATCGGAATATTTTGTTGAAACATCACCGTACAAAGAGGCTTTGAATTCAACAAATTGTATATTTATTGGCCGAAAAGGTTCAGGAAAATCTGCAATACTATATAAACTTAAGGATGAGTTATCGTCAGACAAACGGAACCATGTTTGCTTAATTAAGCCTGTTGGATACGAACTTGAGGGTCTAGTAAGTATGATGAAGCAATCTATTCCAATATCAGAAAAAGGGTTTTTAACTGAAAGTTTCTGGAAATTCCTAATTTATACCGAGCTGGCTAGAAGTGTGTATGAAACACTATCTGAAAAACATAAATACTATAATTATTCTGAATCCGAAAGTAATTTAATCAAACTAGTTGAGCAAAACGACCGTATTATCAAACCTGATTTTTCAATTCGTCTTGAATATGTAGTCAACCGCGTCAAAAACATAGGAAGTAATACGATTGCAGCAGAGCAGAGGATAAAAATAAGTGAACTGCTTCATAATGAAATAATTTGGAAACTTAGAAAAGCATTAGGAATGGTTTTACATGATAAAAATCGAGTATCTATTCTAATAGATAACCTTGATAAGAATTGGAAACAAGGAGCTGATCTTCAAGCCCTGAGTCATTTCCTGCTTGGTCTACTTAGTGTTAGTCAAAGGATATGCGATGATTTTAAGAAAAGCGATAATCGGAGAAAAAATGTGCGGTTGTCGATTACAATATTTTTACGTAGCGATATATTTTCTCACATAATGAAATATGCACGTGAAAGAGATAAAATTAGCTATACAAGAATACATTGGGATGATCCATTGCTGTTACTCAGAGTCATAGAAGAGAGATTCATATCTAATGAAAGCTTTGCTTCGATAGGCGATATCTGGAAGACTTATTTCTGTACAACTGTTAGAGGTGTTGAGACAAAGGATTTCATAATTCAAAACATCATTCCTAGACCTCGTGATATTATTTATGTTGTGAGAACTGCTTTAGCTAACGCGGTTAACCATAAACAGTCACTAATTAAAGAAGAAGATCTTATCGATGCTCAATATAAATATTCTAAATATGCTCTCGATTCTTTATTGGTAGAAAATGGAATAAGCTTAGAAAATATTGAAAATCTTATATATGAATTTATTGGAATATCAGAAATAGTAAATGAGAATGAAATACGTTTAGCGATGAAAAAGTCTTTAGTACCTTTAGAAAAAGAGAAGATCGTATTCAATCTTCTTTGTGATAGAACCTTTATTGGTAGAGAGGTTAATTCTGATGATTTTAGATTTCAATATAATGATGAGAACAGTAAAAAATATGAAATAATGTCACGCAAAACAGCAGAAAGCAGGTCTGACAAATTGAAACGATTTAAAATAAATAAAGCTTTTCATTCTTATCTTGAAATTAAATCAAGCAACTAATACAAGAAACATTAGAGCATTGGGATCTAAATCTTTATTGTTGACAAAGAGTTTTATTAACCGTCAAGAATAAATGTCCCCAGTAATTTTTTTTGCAATATCAATAAAGGGTCTCAACATTTGATATTTAAGATTGATATGTCAAATATTGAGATTACCCCAATACCCCATCTTCTTAAAAATAGTCAGATGGAGTAATTAAGGAATTTTCTTAAGTTAATTATTTTAATAGGAGTTAATAAAAAAATGGCAAAGAATAATAGTTCAGATTTTAATGCATTAGAAAATAATTTAGATAATGTTGTAAAATCTATCGAAATTTGTTTAAAAGAAAAATTACAACTTTCGAGCTTGGTATTGTTATATTCTGGAATTGATATAGTAGCATGGTTGAATCGACCAGTTTCAAAAGAACGAGCAACCAGAAAAGATTTTATTAGATGGGTAGATGATTATCTTTTACCTAATCCCAATATTAAATGTAGGGCAATTGATCTATATGCTGCAAGATGTGCAATAGTTCATTCTTATTCGTTTTCTTCTAGGTTAAGTAAAGATGGACAGGCAAAAGAGATATATT
>Ga0255381_10020_pt1 | contig 15099 bp, 17 predicted proteins | sample ANMaggSSYBR01E10_FD_182108 | JGI IMG/M metagenome (GOLD analysis project Ga0255381, IMG submission 182108) | Sediment cell enrichment communities from methane seep in Santa Monica Basin, California, United Staets - ANME aggregate JGI... | ecosystem: Environmental > Aquatic > Marine > Cold seeps >...
TCACTTTTTTAGAAAGTCCTTTACCTTCACTTCCCAATACTAAAACACGTTTAGTATCAAAGGACATAGTCTGTACATTTTCACCATCCATCGATGCACCATACACAGAAAAACCAAGTTGTCCCAGCTCGTTAAATGTATCTAGAATATTTGGTGCTATCATAAAAGGCATATCAAGTAAAGCACCTGAACTTGTACGTGCTATGGCTGCAAGGTTAAGCTGCTTGACACCTGCAGCGATGATGGCATCTGCACCCAACGCATAGGCAGAACGAACAATTGCTCCAATATTCCCCACATCAGTCAATCCATCAAGCACTACAATAAAGTCATTTTTCTTTATCTGTGAAAATGAAGCTTCTTCAAACTCAGTCATTTCAACCAGTAAACCTTGGTGATTACCGCCTTTACTCATAGACTGTGCCCACTTCTCTTCTAAAAATTTAATTTTATCGTGGTATTTGTGAAAAAGTGCTTTAGGAAGTGCCCCTTTACTCGTAGCGCCTTTTTGCGCAACATATACTGTTTTTATTTTCTCTGGATGATGCTCTAGAGCATGCAGACAGACTTGTTTTCCATATATAATCATAAGATAGATTTTATCTAATTTTTACTTTTAAGGGGTTAAGAATTAGAGCACTCACTATTTAATGAGTTCGTTATACCACTCTTTGACACTCTTATCACTAAGCTGAGCTAAGAGTTTTGCCTTAGGTTTAGGAGGTAGATCTAAGCTTAAAACCTCAGTAAAACTAAGGCTTTTTTCTGTACTTTCTTTGGCTCGTATGACCACTACCCACTCTCCACGTATAGTCAATTCTTTAAACACTTTGTTAAGTGATGCAGCAGTACCACGATAGTATCTTTGATATTTTTTACTGATCTCTTTAGCCAAAAAAAGCTCTCTGTTTTCATCAAGTGCGAGTATCTCGCTTAAAAGCTTTTCTAAACGGTGTGGTGACTCATAAAGCACTGTATTATAACCATTACCCATAGCTTTAGAGAGTGCAGAACTTCTCTCTTTACCTTTGTGTGGCAAGAAAGCATAAAAAAGAAACTTTCCTTCCTCGAAACCACTTGCTGCATACGCTGTAGTGACGGCACTAGCTCCTGGGAGTACATCATAGGTAATATTATTTTCTTGACAATACGCTACAAGTATCTGCCCTGGATCAGAAATAACCGGCATCCCTGCATCACTGACATAGACTACCTCTTTTTCATCCAAAGTAGTACCAAATTGTTCTAAACGTTCTTCTCCATTATGTTCATTAAAGGAGTAAAACTCCGCATCAGGGTACGCCATATCAAACCGCTCTTCTAAAAGTCGTAAAAGCCGTTTGGTCTGACGTGTATCTTCACATAAAAATAGCTCTGCTTTTTCAAAAAGCTTCATAGCTCTAATAGTAATGTCTTGAGGGTTTCCAATAGGAGTGGGAATAAATGTCAACATGATAAGTACTTTGGTATTTAAAGAAGATAAGCGACTAGTCGCGTGAGCTTTCTACTGAAGACAAGCATCTAAAATGCAGTACAAGCGAAGCACTAAATGCTGAGTCGTAAAACTTAGCGTTAGCGTAAGTATAGAGAGCTTTGCTCTCTATACGGTCAAACTGATGGTGATTATGAAAGTTTATATTTATTTTTAAACTTCTCAACTCTACCTGCAGCATCAAGAATTTTCTCAGAACCTGTAAAGAACGGGTGACATTCATTACAAATATCTACAGACATTTCAGCCTTATTTGTTCTAACTTCAAACTCGTTTCCACAAGCACATTTAACTTTACATTCTGTATAGTCTGGGTGTATTTCTTTTCTCATTTTCTAACCTTTTAGTTTGTTTTGATGACAGGTAACTAACCTGCTCTAGTCAATGACTCTTCCATATTTTAAAAAATAGGGTTATTGCAACACTCCGTGGTGAGACAATATAGGGCGAAATTATATCTAAAAATGTTTAAAATATTATAATAGGATTTTAGATGCCACTGCACATACAGCACTTTCACTCTTTAAAACCAAAGGTGTATCAAGTCCTATGATCTTGTCTGCCGCAAATTGTGCAACTTCATCTTCATGAAAACCACCTTCACAACCTATGACAATAGTATCTATATTATTTTCTGATCCTATCCTGTTTTCAGAGAAATTTAACATCATGCTTTGTGGATTTTGTGTTAAAAAACTTTTTAGATCTTCAGCCATCTCCAGCTTCATCATCTCAGATCTTCCAGACTGTTGAGAAGAGTTAAGAAGTATTTTCTCCAAACGTTTAAAATCTACTTTAAAACTTTTTTGAGAACGTTTACAATAAATGAAAGTGATCTTATCCACACCCATTTCATTAAGTGAAATGATCATTTTCTCTATACTTTTAGGGTCAATAATACACCAACCAATATGTAAAGATTTTTTTGCTTTTACCTCTAGAGCTTGACTAGCTTGCAGTTCAAGCATAACAGTGAGTTTATCTATATAAGTTATAAGATAACGATGAAGTAATCCATCTTCCAAATTACGCAAGTACAAAGTGTCATCCACTTTATGCCTACGCACCTTGAAGATGTAGCGGTGATCATCACCATCAAGACTTAGCTGTGAAGTACCAGCTTTGGTATTATAAAGATATAACACCTTTAACCTTTAAAACCATAAGTAAAACCATTATAGCTACTAGTAATATTTGCACAGCTGAGATTTTCAAAAAAGCCCCATTAAGTAGTTTATGCGTATCTTCATTTTGTATTTTTGCCATTTTTATAAGTCTATATTTACGTATCTCTATATACATCAACACTACCCAGACAACGATCATAATAATGATACTAAGTGTAAATCCAAACTCTCCCATTACCATTGCTATGAGTCCTGTAAAAGCTATCATCGTTATGATGGCTTGGAAAAACATAGTATATATAAAACTAAACTTTTTAAAACTCAGTGGATCTTTAGATGTTAACATGGGAATTAAAAGTCCAGCTATTAACAAACCTAAAAATATTTTTACTAAAATGCTGTGTGATGCTAATATCTGTTCTACCATATAAAATTCCTTTAGATTAAAAGCGGATTATACCCTATTTTGTTATAATCAATCTAACTTAACTTTAAAGGCTATTTATGGTTGTCTCTATCACTGAAGCATTAGATATTATTTATGACAATGTAGCTCCACTTACAACAGAGATCATTCCTATCGAGATGGCAGTAGGTCGTGTGATGGCTAAAGATTCTGTTGCTACATTTGACTTGCCTAGATTTGACAACTCTGCAATGGATGGGTATGCAGTAAAGTGTATAGATGCAGACCGTACTGTCAGTAGTGATGAAGTCATCTATGCCGGAGATAATCCTCAAATGACACTTGTAGCCAAAAAAGCCATTAGGATCATGACTGGTGCTCCTATACCTGAAGGGTGTGAGGCGATCATCCCCATAGAGAATGTAAGTGTAGAAGGAGATCAAGTCACTCTTCCTTCTTCCATAGAGAAAGATGCTCATATCAGACGGTCAGGCGAGGATGTAAAAAGTGGGGAAGTCTATCTGAAAAAAGGTGAGAGTGTCACTGCCTACAGTATTGCCTTGCTGGCTAGTCAAGGTGTAACCCATCTCACAGTATATCATAAGATAAAAGTAGCTGTTTTTGGAACTGGTGATGAACTGCGACCACACTTTGAAAAGATAGAATTACATCAACTCTATAACTCTAATACTCCTATGTTCCTTGCCCGTGCAAAAGAACTAGGATGTGAGGTGCGTTATGTTCCAAGTAGTGGTGATACCATAGAGTCTTTAGAGAGATCTATCAGATCAGCACTGGATGCAGATATTATTATCACTTCAGGTGGAGTGAGCGTGGGAGATAAAGACTTTACCAAAGAGGCTTTTACTAATCTAGGTATGAAACTCTATTTTGATAAAGTGGATATCAAACCAGGCAAACCCACTGCTTTTGGAAAGATAGGTGAGACAGTCATTATAAACCTGCCCGGTAACCCTTTAGCTTCTATGGTGAATTATGAGATCTTTATCCGTGCAGTTATTCATAAAATGTCTGGTGCAAATGCTTATTTTCATGCTGCTATAGAGACAGAGATGAGAGAGGATTTTACACTAAGAAAAGGTAAATATACAGTTCGTCTTGGGACTTATGATGGTAAAACATTCATGTCTCTAAAACAACAACTACCGGGGATGGTTTCGCCTATGCAAAAATCAGATGGGATGATCATCACCACACCTGATGTTGGGCTACTTCAAAAAGGTATGAAAGTAAAAATGATTCCGATTTTATGGGAGTTAAATGGATGTGAAAAAGAGGACTTTTTCACAAATTAAACCAAACATTGTCATTAAACGTTTTATTAAACTTTCCTAGGATTTGTGATCAATGTATAATTTAAAAGCTTATCCCAAAGTTTAGTATCACTCCATTCACTTTGTACTTGTTCTGAAAATACAATATCTTCCAATGCTATTTTACCCATCAATTCACTATGTGCATCTTCTTTAAATCCCTGTGCATACCCTGTCTCTGTTTCATGCACAATGATACTATGCAGCTTCACTTCTCTCTCACCGTTGATCATCTCTGTACAGGCTAACACACGTTCAACCAAAAGATAGATAACACGAGAAAACTGTTCTGCTGAAGGAGAAACAGGGAGTTCTATCCATCTGTTACTATGTGTTTTCATATCAGCAAGATATTTTTTATCATCTTTAGACCATAAAGTGATCGCATGATCAAAAGAATCGATCAGCTCTTTAATGTAGAGTTTTATCAAACCAAAATCATAGACCATCTGTCCATCATCAAGATAGTTTGATTCCAATAATACTTCTATCTTATAAGAGTGTCCATGAATATTTTCACTGCATCGTCTTGTAGAACAATCACGAACGATATGTGCATTTTCAAATTTAAAAAGTTTTCTGATCAACATTTTATATCCTTAATTAGGAGTTTATTAGTCTGATTTTAGCCAAGCTAACTAAAGATAAGGTTAGACTACTTTCAAGGTTCATGAAATTGAAGAGATTAATTAGAGTGCATTAATTTTTTAAAATCAAAATTGAGTAATAGCCATAGCTATTGTGATGTTTTTATTTTTAAAAAGTAATGTGCTATAGTTAATATATTCTTTTCAATGAGCCTTGAAAGTAGTCTATAAGTCTATACACCCTGAGTTGTATCAAAAACACGAATGTGCAGTCTATCACTGTATCTAAAATTATGTTTCATACAAAACTCAAATACTGCTCTGTCATTTTTCCAGATCGTATCCCTGCTTTCACCTACAGGCATACAGAACACTTCAAGTTTTGGTAAGATGGCTCTTATATGACCTATCTCATCTATGGCTGTTGTTTCTACAAGCTCTTTATCTATGGTAAATTTTAAAAATGATTCTTTCGCATAAGTCTGTATGTTTTTTAGTGCTTGGGGAATAATACGTTTTTGCTCAGGTTCACCAGAGTTAGCCAACTTTAATGAGAGTGCAAAGATGCATGACTTATAGGCAGGATAGGTTTCAAAGTCTATCTCTATAGTACCATTGGTCTCAAAGGTGATTTGTACACCCTCTTCTACCAACCATTTAACTACTGTATAAAATACCTTGTCACTATAATACATCAAAGGTTCACCACCTGTGATGACCATGTGAGGTTTGTAACCTATCCTTGTAAATTCATCTTGTAATTTACTAATGAGTGTTTGACTATCTTCTACTTTTATCCATGATTTGGCATAAGCACTGTCAACAGCAAAATAAGTATCACAGCCATAACGTAGCTCTCCATCTACTTCGTACGTTGCACCAAAACCAGGGCATGAAAGATTACATCCACCTGTTCTCAAAAAATAAGAGGGAACACCTGCATATTTTCCTTCACCCTGGATGGAAAAAAACTGTTCAGTAAGGTAAAACATCAGCCACCGGTCTCATAAAAAGCTCTCGTTGAAATATCTTCTTCATTGGGATTATCTTCACTCCAACGATTTTCTTTAGGTTTATCTTTCAGTACTTGAGCCAAGACATTTGCAGCACCTTGGATATCACCTTTTTTAACTGACTCTGCGATACTCATCGCTTCATCAAAATAAAGACAAGGGATAAGGTTACCCTCTGCCGTAAGTCTTATACGGTTACAGTTTTCACAGAAGTCATGTTTATGCGGGTCTATGAGTCCAAACTCATAGCCATCATCTAAAACGTAGTTAAATGATGGGCTGGCACCTTCACGACCTAGCGCTTTTATAGTGTGTCGCTCTTTGACTTTTTCCAAGATCTCTCGACCATGCATCCCTTCAATGGCTTTACTCGCATGTGCATTTTCCATATATTCTATAAAACGTACTTTGATATTACGTGCTTTACAGTAGTCTATAATATCCAGGATCTCATCATCATTGATACCTTTGAGCGGTACCATATTTATCTTGACACCTAAACCCACTTCAAGTGCTTTGTCTATACCTTTGAGTACTTGATCCAAAACATCTTTTTGCGCTATTTGATGTGCCACTTCCGGCTTTAAAGAATCAAGAGAAATATTCAGTCTCTTAAGTCCTGCATCTTTAAGTTTTTGTGCTGTTTGAGGCAGAAGATAGGCATTGGTTGTCAGTGCCAAGTCGATATCTGGTTTATAGTCATGGATCATTTTGATAAATGTATCCAATCCCTCTCTGAGCAGTGGTTCACCACCCGTAATACGAATCTTGTTCACACCTTCATCTATCGCTACTTTCATAAATAAAAAAAGCTCTTCGAAAGAGAGTAAATTCTCTTTTGGTACCCATGAGAAAGGTTTTTCCGGCATGCAGTATTGGCATCTGAAGTTACAACGTTCTGTAACAGAAACCCTTAAGTAGTCGACTGTTCGACCATGTCCATCTATAAGCATAATAATCCATATAATAAATTTTTCTAAGAGTATCGAAATGTAGATAAAAAGGTGATGATGTGTATCAAGAATAGGTAGATAAAAAGTCTAATGCAGGAAATCTGCATTAGAAAAGCAGTGGGAAGTCCCACACTGCTTTATAAGTCAGCACTGATTAGTGGTGACCTTTCCACATAGCTTTTTTCCATAAGAACGCTAGGAATGTGAAGACGATGAAGAAAAGTATAACTTTTGGTCCAAGCTCTTCTCTAGCTGGTTTGCTAGGATCACCTATCTCTTCCATATATTTTTCTACTTTAGCATATCCTGCTTTAGATAGACCAACTCTAGGCATAGAAGTACCTGCTAGTTGTGATTGTGGGTTTTCCACAAATGTCTCCATAAAGTGATGAGATCTTGCTCTATTGATCATAGAAAGATCTGGCGGCAATTTACCCATATATGCTTTTACAAGATCTTGCTCTTCAAGTATTTTTACTTTATACGATAAAGTATCTTTTTCATACTTGAATTTAGGAATATCACCAAGCTGTGAAGTTTTAGCATAACGCATCGCGTGACATCTACCACATGCTTCTGCAAATGCTTCTTTAGTTGTAACTTCACCTGCTTTTTTAGCCATCATATACGCTACAACATCTGCGATCTGCTGATCATCAGTCATCATCATTTTGATGCTACCCATTGGGTGTGTTGATGTATCTGCATACTTATGATCTACATTTGATGCCATTGCTGGATCTTTAATCAGAGCGATAAGATAGTTTTTATCATAGATCGCACCTGCATGATCAAGAGCGGGAGCAATTACTCCACCCATATTGATAGGCATACCAGTATGACAACCCATACATGTTGCAAAACCAGCTTCACCGGCTGCAACATCACCTTTCATTTTACCAACTTTAGCTACATCAGCCCAAAATGCTTTTTTAGCAGTAACTACGTCTTTTTTCTCTGCTTTTGTTGCTTCCGCAATATCAGCTGTTCCGTCATAAGTAAAGTTATGACCCTCTACATGCGCATGCATTTGAGAGTGAGCAAATGGCTCAACTCCCCAATATAGTAGGAGCGTAAAGGCTGCTACAACTCCGAATATTTTTAATTCTTTCATCCCCTACTCCTTATAGTTTTTTTTCTAGTTTAGTAATGATTGGTAATGCAATCCACAATGCGAAGAATGCGAGTGCAGCAACAAGACCGATAACATTCCAGATACCTTCCGGTGGAAGTTTACCCATAAATGTTAAGACAATTAAATCTACAACCATTAACCAGAACCAATACTTAAAGAGTCCTCTTCTGCTTGCTGGTGCAACATTTGGACTTCTATCCAAGAATGGAAGTGCAAAGAAAATCACCTGAGCAATAGCAAATGCAACCAAACCAAGGTCTTTAGAGAATGGTCTTAAGATCTCATAACTCCACAAGAAATACCACTCAGGGTAAATGTGTGCCGGTGTTTTAAGTCCGTCTGCCGGGTCAAAGTTCACTGGATCCATCGCAAAGTTAAAGTGATAGAATACCAAGTAGAAGAACAAGATAAAGTAAACACCCATTACAAAGACATCTTTAGACAAGAATACTGGAGAGAATGGAATTACTTTAGACTCTTTTACTTTTCCTGCTTTGTAAAGCTCTGCATGCTCACCATAGTCAAACTCTTCACCCTCTTGGTTGTTAACATGCGGGATTCTCAATGTACCAAAGTGAAGTACGATAAGACCAATGATAACCAATGGAAGCAAGAATACGTGTAACATAAAGAATCTTGTCAAGAACGCATCACCAGGAACATAATCCCCTCTGATCCACTCAACTAAACCATATGCTTCAAGTGAACCACCAGAGAATAGGTTAGTAATAACCATACCAGCCCAGTAACTCATCTGTCCCCAAGGTAACATATATCCAGAGAATGCTTCTGCTGAGAATGCAACAAAAAGTCCCATACCAGATAACCAGATAAGCTCTCTACCTTTTTTATATGAACCGTAGTAGATACCAGTCAACATGTGAATATAGATGATCAAGAAAACCAATGATGCACCGATACCATGAACATGTCTCCACAACCAACCATAACCAACTTCAGTCATGATAGTATAGTTAACAGAATCAAATGCCAATGCTGTGTCTGGCTTGTAGTACATTAACAAGAAGATACCACTTATAGTAAGTATTCCGAATGTCGCTGCAAGAACCATACCCATTGCCCATAAGAAGTTAATATCTTTTGGAATCCAGTACTCTGTTTGCATTACTTTTTTTAGCGTTTCTACCGCAAGTCTCTGGTCGAGCCACTCACCGATGCTATTTGCTTTTTCAAATTTTGCCATGCTCTCCCCCTTATACCGTTAGACCAGCGTCTAGCATTTTTTTATACTCAGGACCAGCTTCGCCTAGTACAAGCTTTTGTCCATCTACTTTAAATGGTGGAACTTCCAGTGGACTTGGTGGAGGACCAAAGGTCTCATGTCCACTTGCATCAAATTCACCACCGTGACAAGCACATAAGAATATCTGCTTTTGTGGCTTATATGCAGGAATACATCCTAAGTGAGTACATAGACCGATAGATACATGGTATCTGTCAGAACCAACAACAACATCTCTGTCATCAGCTTTCATATCTTTTGTTTTTTTCAAAACAAAGATAGGTTTACCTCTCCACTTCTCTACATTTAGAACATTTTCTTTTGCTCCACTTAGATCTACTGTAGTAAATCCAGCTGCTTTTACACTTGGCAATGGATCCCAGCTACGCTTCATTGCATATAAAGCACCAATACCACCTAATGCGGTAAAACCACCGAGAGCCATACCCATAAAGTCTCTACGACCTTTTACGTCTTTTCCCATACCTATTTCCTTCCTTAATAATAGTTTTAGTGCCCCATTATAGGGTATTTGTGTTTAAATATGATTGACATAAATCAAAAAGTAAGTGTCTGCTGGTTTAATTGTTACAAAATGTGAATTAGGATTATTTTTATCTTAATTCATATTTTAGGGAGATTTTTTATAGTTTGGATTGTATTTTGTTTTCGTCAAAACGTTCTATTTTCTTTTGAGCAACTACTGATTCTTCTTCTAAATATTTTTCTACAAGTTTGGCATCAAAACCATTGACAATATTTATACCGTATGACTCTAAAAGCTCTACAGGATAAAAGTCATTATTTGATAACTGAATATAAATCACATTTGCACCACTTGCTTTAGCTTCTAAGGCAGTCTGTGCAGATGTCGTCACGATGCGACTGCTACTTTTTACAAGATCCTCATACTCTTCGGGTTCATGTAGTGTAGAAAAAAGTTTTGCCAGATCATCTTCATACTTCACAAAGAAGTAATTTCCAAGAAGCAATTCCATATTAAGCGTTTTAAAAAATACTGCATTGCTTAAAATAGTTTTATCATAATCTGCATCACCTAAAAAGAAAAGGATACGTTTCTCTTTTGAAGTTTCTTCAAAATAGTCATCATCTACAATGACTGTATTAACGCAATCCTCACTCTTGCACTCTGATCTCAACAAAATTTCACCATACACAGAACTATCAGAGCTATCATGCTCAAAACGCCAAACATTTTTAAAATCAGAACAGTATTTTACCAGTCTTCCATGGTCATCTTCAGATGAATCAATGATAATACTGTTCCCCACCTCTGCGATAGCATCTATATCTTGTATCGTCTCTATGGTCACATACTCTTTTACACCTAGATCTTTCGCAACGAGTCCTGCACGAAAATCATTGACCAAGAGTTGTGCTTCTATACCATTGGATGTGAGTCTCTTCAATAAAGCCGCACCTCGTCTGACTCTTTCAAGTCCTATTTTGTGTCCTGAATTTGCATAATAAAATAACATTATTTTTGTCCCTTAGGTATTTTTCCTCTTTGTGCCATCTTGATATGCACATGTATGATCTCCAACGCAGCAGGTGTCACACCAGATATCTGTGATGCCGCAAACAGTGTAGGAGGTGTTGCTACCTCAAGTTTTTCTACTATCTCGTTACTCAAACCCGATATGTTGTTATAGACAAAACCTTGCGGTATTTTGATCTTCAACATATCATCCATTTTGAGTATCTGCTGTTGCTGTTTCTCTATGTAACGACTATACTTCGATTCTACAAGTATCTGCTCCATTACTTCATCATCATATTTATCAAATTCCGGGAGGAGTGTCACTAACTTTTCTCTGTTAAAGTCTCCACGTCCTATAACATCCATCCAGTAAGTTCGGTCATTGATCTTTACTGCACCTATAGACTCTAATTTAGCTAAAAACTCTTTAGTGGGAGTCACATGGTTGACTCTAAGATAATCCAATGCCTCATCCAGGTTTCTTTTTTTGATTTCAAACTGTTCCATATAGGCAGTATCTAAAAGTCCTAGTTCTTTTCCATACCTGGAAAGTCTCATATCTGCATTATCTTCACGCAAAAGCAGTCTATACTCTGCACGAGAGGTAAACATACGGTATGGTTCTTTTGTTCCTTTAGTTACAAGATCATCTATAAGTACACCGATATAGGCTTCATCACGTCTGAGTATAAACGGCTCTTTTTCTTGGATGCTAAGTGCAGCATTGATCCCTGCCATAAGCCCTTGTGCTGCTGCCTCTTCATAACCGGTAGTGCCATTGATCTGCCCTGCGCAGTAAAGACCTTTAACCTTTTTAGTCTCTAGCGTATGTTTTAGATCCGTAGGCTGTACATAATCATACTCAATGGCATAGCCATAACGAACGATCTTTGCATTTTCCATTCCCTCTACAGAACGAACCATTTCAAGCTGTACATCTGTAGGTAAAGAGGTACTCATACCGTTGATGTAGTACTCTGTCTCATCTATCGTTTGGGGTTCTACAAATATTTGATGTCTAGGTCTGTCCCTAAAGCGGCTGATCTTATCTTCGATACTTGGGCAGTAGCGAGGACCTACACCCTCTATCTGTCCAGAAAAAAGAGGTGCTCTGTCAAAATTACTTTCAATGATCTCATGTGTAGTCTCATTGGTATAAGTCACATAACAGGGAAGCTGTTTGGGATTAAATGTTTTTTTATCTGTTCTAAAAGAAAAAGGCGGTGGAGGAGTATCTCCAGGTTGTATTTCCATCACAGAGATATCTACAGATTTGGCATCAATTCTTGCACAGGTACCTGTTTTCAGACGACCAATATTCAGTCCCAGTTTTTTCAAGTATTCAGCTAACTCAACAGAAGCAAACTCACCTTGTCTTCCTGCAATCTGCTGCTTATCACCTATATGAATAAGACCATTAAGAAATGTCCCTGCGGTGATGATCACGTTAGGTGCAATATATCTGTTACCCAGTTGTGTGGTTACCCCTTTTACTTCACCCTCTTCTACGATGAGTCCATCAGCTATCTCTTGCTTAACATCTAAATTAGGCGTGTTAAGTACCACATTACGCATATAGATACGATACGCATCCATATCTATCTGTGCACGTGTTCCTCTTACTGCCGGACCTTTGGAAGCATTGAGTGTACGAAACTGTATACCTGTTTTGTCAGTACACAAACCCATCTCACCACCAAGAGCATCTACTTCCCGTACCAAGTGGCCTTTTGCCAGCCCACCAATGGCAGGGTTACAGCTTGATGCCCCTATCTGTTCTGCTAAAATTGTTATCATCAGTGTCTTTACACCCATACGAGCAGAAGCTAAAGAAGCTTCTATCCCAGCATGTCCACCACCGATAACTATGACTTCATAATTCATGAAAAACCTTCAACCTCGTTCCCACGGTCTCCGTGGGAATGCATATATCACTTCAAGTAACTAATCAAGCTTTTTATGTCTCAAATATTTAAGTATGCATTCCCACGCACAGCATGGGAACGAGAAAATATATATATTTTGCTATAATAATCGAATTATATCCAAATAAATTGAGGTCATATGTTCACAGGTCTAATCCGAGAAATTGCAACAGTAAAAAGCTATCAAAACAACATCCTCACCATCAAGTCTAAACACAAAGCAAAACGGGGAGACTCCATTGCAATCAATGGTGTTTGCCTTACTGTGATCAAAGTACACTCTGATGGCTTTGACTTGGAACTGGCAGATGAAACACGTTCTATCATCGATGAGAGTAAGATCTCAGGTGCTGTGCATATGGAACCAGCCATGATGATGAATGATAGATTTGAAGGGCATATCGTGCAGGGGCATGTCGATTGTGTTGGTACAGTTTCACAGATCACCCCTAGAGAAAATGCTACAGACTTCATTATCAAAGTAGATCCCAAGTACATTGCACACATCATCCCCAAAGGTTCTATTACTATAGATGGTATATCACTGACAGTTAATGATGTAGGCGATGACAATTTCAGACTCACCATCATCCCTCACACACTCAAAGAAACACTGATGAAAAACTATAAAATAGGGACAAAACTCAACATAGAGACTGATGTTTTTGCCAGATACATAGACCACATACTCGCACACAGAAGTCAAAAAAAGAGTATGGGTTGGGATGATGTTGATAGTTTACAGATGAGCTACTAATGAACTTCTACAACTTCACTGTTCCTAATAATGGTGAAGACTTCACTACCCTACTCGAACACAAAAATATCAAAATAAACCGCATTGTAAGTTCAGCTGATGTTGAATCTGTTGAGTATATGCAGGATGAAGATGAATGGATTGTAATTATAGAGGGTGAGGCCACACTCTTTTTAAAAAATGAGGAAAAAGTCCTTAAAAAAGGTGATACTTTTTTCATTCCAGCTAAAACACCTCATAAAGTTTTAAAAACCTCTCATGGCACTGTTTGGTTGGCAGTTCATATTTATTGATAATCCCTATCCTTCATACTTCTAGCTTCACTGTTGCGTACCTTTTTCAATTCCATATCTATATATTCCACATCTTCAAGCATTTTCAAACTTGCTACTGTTGAGTATCGCATCATTTCGGCTCTATGTACAAAGATGTAAAATCCATTTTCATAAAGTCCTAAACGTATAGCTGCAGCTGTAGAGTAGGTTGTCAGTATAGCATCCTCTTTACAGATAGCTCTAACATCTCTAAAATATTCTGTTGTCCAAAGTAGGGGGTTATGTGAAGGGCTGAAAGCATCTTGGTAAACGATGTCTATCTTCTCTTTTATTTGAGGGATACTTTTTCTGGCATCCCCAAGCAATATCTCTATCTTGAACTGTTCATCTTCATAGTAGAGATCTTGACTTATGGCTTTGATAATATGTTTGATATTTTCAAATTCCGGAGGATAGTCAAATGTATCTAGTGAACGTACAAGACCTTCATCAAATTCTGGGGAGAGTATATGTACTTTTGTAGAGAGTTTATGTTTTCTAATGTAGTAGAGTGTTGTAAAAGTGTTATAGCCTAGACCAAAGCAGATATCTAAAATAGTAAGTTGTGTTTTATTTTTTGTAAGTGCTAAAGCTGGTTTTACATGTTTTTCTAAAGATTCATGCAAAGCACCATCTTTTGTCGAGTGATAAGGTTCATCAAACTCTTTTGAATAGAGAGTATTTGTACCATCTTCACAAAGGACTATTTTTTTTTGCTCTCTTAGGCTTTCATTGTACATAGTAATGAGGATGTTTAGAGACCGATCTCATCTAACTCTTTAAATTTAAAGGCTTCAATAATATCTTCAATAGTCTCTTCTTCTCTTACACAAAGTGTCATCATTCCCTCATTCATAAAGTCCATATAATTCTCATATTTATTGATCAAGATAACAAAATCAACCCATGCTTCATCACATGCTTCACGACTGTCAAAGAAACGAACTGATTTTACTTCACCTTCATCAAAATTCACCAATGCCCACTGCTTTGCTTCATATTGTGGAACTACCTTTGAAGCTTTTGCATCATTTCCATCTACAGGGATCCAAATCAACATATTAAAGTCCCTTGAGTATTTTTTTACTGAGTTTCAAATCTTCATTATTCATAATACCGATACCTCTGTCTAAAACTTTTTTGGCAATCTCTTTTGCTTCCTTTAAAGAGTGCATCTTATACGTTCCACATTGATATTTATTTAACTCTGGAATATCTTTCTGTTTTTTAACTTTCAATACATCCTTCATAGATTTTTCCCAAGCTTTGGCTACTTTTTTAGCTTTAGGAGAACCCAGAAGTGACATATAGA
>Ga0255381_10021_pt1 | contig 15065 bp, 14 predicted proteins | sample ANMaggSSYBR01E10_FD_182108 | JGI IMG/M metagenome (GOLD analysis project Ga0255381, IMG submission 182108) | Sediment cell enrichment communities from methane seep in Santa Monica Basin, California, United Staets - ANME aggregate JGI... | ecosystem: Environmental > Aquatic > Marine > Cold seeps >...
GCGGAGACAGTGAACATATCCATAAACGAAGTACTGAGCAGAACGGTAGTAACATCTCTTACAACGTTCATGGCCGCTTTCATACTGTTCGCAGTATCGGGAGGAGTACTGTCAAATTTCGCACTTACACTGATGATAGGCATAATTGTCGGAACCTACTCTTCCATATTCATTGCAAGTCCGATACTTGTCGACTGGCACGCGAAGCTTAAGAAGAAGTAGAAAAAGTTCTTCGATGAAGTAAGGAAGCGGAACGGATTAACACCCGTTCCGCTTGACTTTCAGCCTGAATCCAGTTCCACAACCGCTTCGGCGCCACCGAGCGCTTCGCTTGAACCGAACAGGAGTTTTCCTCTATGGAGGGAGATTATCCTTCCCGCTATTGCCAGCCCCAGCCCGGTTCCTTTACTTGAACTCCCCTTGGTAAAAGGTTCTCCAAGCCTGTCGATGATATTGGAATCGTAACCGTTGCCGTCGTCGGCAACCGAAATCCGGACTCTACCGTTTGAATGGTTCTCAGCTATACTCACAATGACCTTCGATTCGGCGAAGTTCACCGCGTTACGGATAAGGTTGCCCACAGCCCTGCCGAGAAGGGAAATATTTCCGCTGCAGCTGCCTTTGCCGCGAAGCTGGATTTCAATATCATCTCTTGCCCAGGATTCAGTCTGAATTACCGCACGGCAGATCTCTTCAATATCGATATGCTCAAGACTGATGCTTCTTTCCCTCCTGAGTTTATTAAAATCCAGCAGTTCCGTGACAAGATTGTCCAGATCTATAAGATCCTTCTCCATCCTGTCGATCTTGGAAAGGTTACCCTCGCGGGAATCCTCCCTTATCAGTTCAAGGGCCAGTCTCATCCGGGCCATAGGAGTGCGCAATTCGTGAGCGACAATTCCAAGGAGTTCCTGATGTGATTCAACAAGCGATTTTATCTGTTCCGTCATGCTGTTGAATGCTCTGCCCAGATCATCTATAAGGTCTCCTTTGTCTTTTACCTGAAGCTTGATTCCCAAACTGCCGGCGCCGAGTTCGGAGACTGCCCACTGAAGTTTTGCCAGCCTTTTTCTAACCGGCCGGAGTGCTACGAAAAGAACTAGTCCCTCCATTACAAGAAGGATCAGTACTACAAGCCAGAAGCTCTTTCTCACGAAACCTGCGGGACCTCCCCGGGGACCTACAGAAACGTCTATCCTCCAGGGATAATCCCATGGAAGCCCCGGAAGAGTGTAGAATCCTTCCGGCGGCTGAATGCGGCGAAGGTGCCCGGCGTTAGGATATACTCGTACCTCAAGGTTCCTTGACTCCGCGAAAGCGATGATGGAATCCCTTTCAAGAAGCCGCGATTCAAGCAGAAGTTCTCTGAACTGCTCCACATTGGTCCTGTAGGCATTTAACTGTGCGGGGACAATTTTCACTACGGCCAGCACCGACAGAAGAAGGGTCATGACTATGCAGATGGCCAGCGGCAGGTAAACCTTCAGAAAGAGTTTCCGCATCAGGGTTCCTCCGGCATGACCATAAGATATCCAACTCCCCGGACAGTCTTAATGAGTTTTCCTGTGGAGGAGTCCCCAAGCTTTCTGCGCAGGCGGGAAACGATCACATCCACGGTTCTGTCAAATGAATGAAAATCAATCCCCCTGAGTTCTTCAACAAGCAGGTTTCGCTCCTGTACTCGTCCCGCTCTTCTTGCCAGAAGGAGAAGGAGATCGAACTCGGTAGTTGTCAGGTCAACGGGGTTGCCGTCCAGAATAACCTCTCTTGAGGGGACATTGATATGAAGGTTTCCCCTGCGAATTATCTCCGCCCTGTCATCGGAGGACCCTCTTCTTAAGAGGGCTCTGATCCTTGCCAGAAGAACTCTGGGATTCACGGGTTTTCCGACGTAATCGTCTGCTCCGACTTCCAGCCCCACAACGATGTCAGCGTCGTCCTTCATTGCCGTCAGCATAAGAACAGGGCCCCTCCAGGAAGCCCTGAGCTCTCTGCAGACATCAAGACCGCTGACATCGGGAAGCATCAGATCGAGTATTACCAGGTCGGGTTTGGTTTTCAGAACCGTTTCAACAACACTGGAACCATTGTGAAGAAGTTTGACTATGAAACCATGTCGCTGCAGGTATTCCTGCAGAAGGGACGCAAGGGATTTGTCGTCTTCTACTATCAGGAGCTGATTGGTGCTGCTCAAATGGTACCTTTCAATTTTCAATCGTTGACAGACACAAAACTTATTCTATTCTATTGTGAAACCGTAGAGATGCCAATTAAGAAAAAGAAGGACGGGAAAAAATGCTTACGACACTTACAATAGTAGCTCTTTCTCTTACAGGTTCCGAACAGGCAGAGCCGATGTACGTTCTTGAGTATCCGGGGATAGCTTTCGGCTGGCTTTCGGATGAAATAAACCCGCCCGTTGAAGGAATCCTGACCGATGAAGTCGGCGTTATTGCAAGCAGCCCGAACTCGACCGGGACCGAATACCAGATTCATTACTGGAAGGAAGACCTTGAGCCCAACTCCAGAAAGGATGAATGGCTCGCCGAGAGATTCCGTAACATCATCTCACCCGACCTTCTCTCTTCTCTTCTGATAAGCGATCCTGAATGGATTGAAGGAAGTACAGCCTCTTCCTTCTGGGAAACCAGTTCCATCGGTCTTGTTCCGGTGCTGAATTTCAACATCATCAATGACAGCGGGAACATACTCGGCAGCGGAAGAGCTTGTGCCGTATTCACAGAGGATTACTCGATACTGTTCTACACCATTTTTCCCGGAGCGGTCTCAACCGACGTGAAAACGGATTTCGATAACATCATCTCGCATTTGTACTTGATCGAGGAGTAGTTACTTTCTTTTCAAGGCAATTCCGAAGAGGAATCTGCCAAGCATAAGGACAGCAGCCGAGTGCAGGATAAGAATTACCACCCGAATAAGACCCTGCGGATACTGAAACCCCAGGGTCATTATTCTTCCAACAGGAGGAATGACAACACAAAGCCATTCCGGCAGTCTGGCGACCGGAAGTCCGGCCAGAAAACCAAGAAGCAGCAGCGCGGAGAAGAACATCGAGCCTGCGGCTCCCGTTGTAAGTATACCCAGAAACGCTCCTATGGATACGGCCCACACCACAGGGATGTAGGATTCGGTGATAATCCGGAGAAAAGAGAATCTTCCCGGTTCCGGAAGAGCGGCTACAACGGCTCCGGTCGTAAGAATGAAAATGCAGGTTATAATAGAGAGTACAGCAAGGTAAGGACCCCAAAAACCCGAGGATCTACTGACGGGATACGAAAGGGAGTTTCTGAACCAGCTTGATCCCCAAATACTGGAAAAGAAAAGGCAGGACTTGATTCCGGCAATGAGCGTAAGCAGCAGAGAAGCGTTCCAGATAGCCAGCACAGTTCTTTGTTCCAGCGAAAAAATGCCCGTTATGCCGTGGGCTGCCAGGTAGGCTTCCGCATACACCATGAAAGCCAGCATGGGCGGGACAAGAAGATACGGACCAACCCACTTCGTCTTCAAAAGGATACTGATGCTCTCCCTGAAATAGTAGGTTATCTGACCTTTCACGAAAGGCACACTACCCTGTCCGCCTTCTTCGCCAGAGGGGATCTGCCATGTACCATTACAAGAACAGAAGTCTTCTCAAGCAGAGAAATAATGATTGAAAGAGCCGAACAGGTCATTAACGATGAGAGGTTCGCCAGAGGTTCATCCAGAATGGCAACCAAAGGACTTGTAAGGGAAAGGGGAGCCAGAGAAAACATCTGAAGCTGCGAACGATTCATCTGTCCGGGAATCTCACCGGCAGCCTCTGTAAGCTCCATCTTTTCGCACCAGTCGGCAACGTCACGCCGAACCATTCTTACAGGTACTCCCCGGATGAGTGCTATCCTGCGATCGAGCTGGTTTCTTACTGTCAAATCCGGAGAGTAATTGCTATTTTGAAAAACGAAGACAGCTTTCTCCCTCGCTCTCATGGAACCGGGCCTGGCACCCATAATCTTGATGGAACCGCTGCCCGCAGACCTGATACCTGCAATGGATTTGATTAGATTACTCTTACCGCTTCCCGGCCCCCCTGTGAGCGCTACAAGTTCGCCGCTGCCTGCTTCAAGGGAAAGGCAGGGGATTCTGGGAGGATCGGAGTAACCGCCAATGTAGATGTATGGAGGCATATGTTCCTTTCAAAAACCAACCGAGAGGAATAAATACCCTATGAAGACAACTGTGACCACCCTCATACTTACTATGCTGATTGCGGGCTGTGCTGAAAAGGAAAGGTATGCTGAACGTTATCTTGATTCAATAGGTCTTGTTCTGTACATGGAAAGAGCTGCGGAAGTAACCGGGTTTATTAAAGAGGGAGCATCTCCCGCCCATACGGTGGAATATCCCGATCTCTCAGGTATCAGTCGGTTGTCATTCACCTGCAGTTCTGAGGATTCCATCAGACTTCTCGAGCAATTGAACGAAGCGTCAATTCCATTCGAGGTATCTGCACCGTCATACAGCGGTTTTTCTTCCGTTGAGTACAGCCAGGAGGGGATTACCTGGCAGCCGGCATACCATTGGGTCGTTAACGGGGACAGTTGCTTTTTTGCGGCCACGGTTATTGTAAGTAATTACACCGGCAGGGAATGGTTTTCACAGAACACCATAATGAAGGACATCTCTGGAAATCCTGTCTGCATGGTTTCCGATACACTCATTATCAGGAATGGAGATATGGAACTGGGATGGTGGAACTCCCGGGGGCCCCTGCTTCCTCTTACGCTGAGATACGGATGGCCCGTTAATTCTCAGTGGAATCAGATTGTACCCTGCGTTCTTCCCGATGCGGGTGAGCTGATAACCGGTATACGTGAATATCCCTTCAGAACCGGTGATACGCTCTGGATCCGGCCCGAAAAAGAAATAGAGATAACAGAAACCATTCATCAGAACACGACCGGGTACGATTGTACGCTGCAGATCTACAACCAGACAGAAGAATACACCGAAATCAGAATAACGCATCCCGATACAACACCAAGAGGAGCGCTGTTTCGGCCACTTGAAAGCTTTCCACCTTTCCTTGGCCTGCATCCGGGAGATGTAGTAATCCTTGAATACAGAATACTTTACAACAGATCATCTTGACCGGAGGGCATTCGATTGGTTAGTATAGCCGTCCAACCCTAATATCAGGTGCGCCCGTAGCTCAATTGGATAGAGCGTCTGGCTACGGACCAGAAGGTTCCGGGTTCAAGTCCTGGCGGGCGTACCAAGTATCTTATTGCGGCACTTGATGATAAAGTGAATTATCTATATTCAGAACAGTGTAACGATTGATATTAACTGATTATATATTCGCGAACCTGACTGTCTGTAATAGATACCCCAAGATCCCCTGGATGAGATAGACACCCGAAGGCACTTCCCTGCCCGACTCGTCGTCGCAGTCCCACCGGACGATGTTCGTTTCCAAGTTTGAGAATCTCCGAACAAACTTGCCTGAGATGTCGTAGATAATGCCTCAGCCTGATTTACACTCTGATCATCGAATTACGATCATCCTCCTGGAGTCAATGAAATCACCGGCCTGCATGCGGACAACGTAAAGCCCTGCACGAAGATCACTAATAATTGCCTCGTGCATGCCAGCAGTCAGTGCGCTGTACATTAGTTCAGTAACAACTCTTCCGGAAATATCGTAAACAGTTATACAGACATCTTCAGTCTCAGGGATCTCGAATGCAACATGCGCCATTCCATATGAAGGATTTGGCACTGCATTATGCAAAGCATAATTGCAGGTACCGGCTGATTCATCACCAACAACCGGAACAGGCGGTGCAACAGTGAACTCATCACTCCATGCGAAATAACCGAGATCGTCCTCTATATAGATCATGTACTCAGAGCCGGGAACCCAGCTCACTGGCACGGGACCGCTGAAGACCCAGGAGCCGGTGTTAGGCGCTGATGCTGCAAGAGTGTCAATAAATACCGCTCCGTCGTAGAGAATGATACTAACGGTGTCGCCGTAATCACCTGCCCAGCCAACGGGAAGATCCGTTTCATATTGCGTCCATATGGTTGAGCTGTCCGGCTCGATGACATGAAGATATGCATGTAGGCCGAGGCTGTGCCAAACTCCCCCAGCAACCGCCACAAAATCCTCATTGGGCGCTGGTACATTGCACTGGCCCGAGGAATTGCCACCCCAGGCCACTATCGAACCGTCTGCCTTAAGGCCAATACTGTGTCGTCCACCTCCCGCAATCGCCACAAAGCCCTCATTGGGCGCGGGCACATTGCATTGGCCGAAACTGTTGGAACCCCATGCCACTATCGAGCTGTCTGCCTTAAGGCCGAGGCTGTGTACAGATCCCCCAGCAACAACCATAAAATCCTCATTGGGCGCGGGCACATCGCACTGGCCGTAGAAATTGTCACCCCAGCCCACTATCAAGCCGTCTGACTTCAGACCGAGGCTGTGTGAACATCCCCCGGCAATCGACACAAAACCCTCATTGGGCGCGGGCACATCGCACTGGCCGTAGAAATTGTCACCCCAGCCCACTATCGAGCCGTCTGCCTTAAGGCCGAGGTTGTGAGTGCCCCCACCCGCAACCGCCACGAAATCCTCATTGGGCGCTGGCACGTCGCACTGGCCGTACTGGTTGTTCCCCCAGGCCGCTATCGAGCCGTCTGCCTTCAGGCCGAGGCTGTGGTATTCTCCCGCAGCAACCGCCACGAAACCCTCATTGGGCGTCGGCACATTGCACTGGCCGAAGTTGTTTAGACCCCAGGCCATTATAGAACCGTCTGCCTTAAGGCCGAGGCTGTGACCACAAGCCCCAGCAACCGCCACAAAATCCTCATTGGGCGCTGGCACGTTGCACTGGCCGTAAAGGTTCCTGCCCCAGGCCACTATCGAGCCGTCCGAACCTTCAGACACACCCGGCACAAGCAGAAACATAGCTGCAGAGAACAGAAGAACTGACAGATTTTTCATGATCAATCACCCGTTTCTATATACCTACCTTAACCATATGTTATTCTAATGGTTATGGTAGTTTCTTTAAACCATATGATTGAAATAATTCATATATTTTATCCTGTCAATACCATAAGTCCTGAATGGCTGGAGATGGATTAGCAGTAAACCTTCAGAAGAAATTCTTGGCACTCAGTATTAGCATAAGTTCGATATTCCGGAAAGAAAGGCCCCCTATTATTATTGACGATTACGAACACGCGCTTCAATTGAATATCTTCGTATCGCACGCAACTCCCGCTCCGTAACCACCTGCTTACTCCAGTTGTCACCGAGATTTTCAACCTCTCTCTGTTTCTCTTCAGGTAGCTTCAGCAGGCATAACCACTGGGTGATCCTGTCCGATGAGACCTCATGCCTATCAGCGAGTTCTTTCCTCGATAAACTATTTTGGATCATCTCATCTTGTAGCTCTTTAGCATAGATGACTGGATTGCGATATTTCCTGCTTTCAGGTCTTGTCTTCGACATATCAGGACGCACCATACAAACGGGATAAGTGTGTTTTGCCTGAGTTCGACTGGACACAGGTCCGGTGTACCAGTAAAGCAGAGGGGGGCTGAGCCCCCTTTGTTTGGCTGAAAAAACCCGGCACTACACCATTAACAGGGGCACCTGTCCAATTTAAGCACATAAAGGCTCTGACTCTTAGGTTAGTTAAGTTCGATCAGGATTTTCTTAATTGTATCTCCTAGCATAGGAATTTTGTTCTTGCAGGTGAAAAAAACAGCATCTGGATTTATGTCCGCATAATGATGAGTAATAATATCCCGCATACCTTTTGCCTTTTTCCAATCAATTTCCGGATATTTTATTAGAAGCTTACTGTCAGTGATTTTGTCGAGTTTCTTTAAGGACTCACCTATGACAATCAACATCATACAGATTCCATCCATTTTGGTTGTACCTTCTTCGGAATCACAGAAGTCAGATGGATTCTGAATATCATGAAATCGATATAATATTCTATCAGATGCTTTCTCAATCTGTAGTAAGACTTCCCTGATAAGTTCTTTATCAGACATAAATTGCCTCAGTGTCTATTCTATTCTTGAGAAGCTGATTCATGCCCATTCTATATACAACTATATCAACCGATTGTAGAAATCTCTCCTGAAGGAAATCTTTGATTCCTGCAAGCATGAAGAAGTCCGGGGCTACTACTCGAATTACAATATCAATGTCGCTGTTCTTGCTGATTTCATTACGGGCGACAGAACCAAACACACCCATTTCAAGGATGTCATATTCTACCGATAGCTCTTCTTTGTATTTGCGCAAAGCATCAAGAATCTCCTTCCTGCTCATAGTATCCCTTTCAAAAAAGTGAATTGTATTTTCTCTACTTAATCAATTACTCACTCACTAGCTGTTACTTCTTTAAGTATACAATATACTCCCAAACGAATACAGTCTGTAATTTTGTTCTATAGTCTTTCTGTCTATTTCCTCCTTACTTGCCGAAGTTTACGCTCCGTAATTAGTTGCCTGTTCCAGTAGTCTCCCAATGCTTCCATCTCGTTCAGCTTATCTTCTGGTAGTTTCAATAAACATAACCATTGAGTAATCCTGTCAGAAGAGACTCCATGCCTTTCGGCGAGTTGTCTCCGGGTAAGGTCATCACGGACTATCTCATCATGCAGCTCCTGAGCATAGATCACCGGATTGCGATATTTCCTGCTTTCAGGTCTTGTCTTCGACATATCAGGACGGCTTATGCAAACGGGATAAGTGTGATTTGCCTGAGTTCGACTGGACACAGGTCCGGTAAAACAACGGGGGGACGTACCACACTTCTTCAACTTACAAAAAGAAACCGCCTTATCAGCGCAGAAACCGTGATCGCGTATTTTCAGAATTGATAGTAGGTCGTGCGGCATTTCTTCAACTTACGAAAACACTATTCTCATTTTACAGCAAATCAGCGATAGAACGTGAGGTCGGACGCTACTTACGACACTTACCCATGATTTAATCGTGTAGCTTGCGGGTCATAGAATAGAGTTCCATGGCTTTGACTCGGTCTGCTTCTTAATTTGCCGGCTGATCGGATTCCGATGAATGCAGCCATTCCAGCGCAGCTTCAAGTACCTCATCCCGCCCTGCCTGCAAACCCTCGATTGTTGGTCTCTCTTCAACATCAGGAATAATCCCTACTCTCTGCGTTTCGCTTCCATCAGGGTTGTAGACTCCGAGTCCTGTGAAGAACGTATTCACGCCACCCGGCAGAGAGACATGCGTGATATTGCCATCCGCTCCAGCGGAGGGGCTGCCGAACACCCGTGCCCGGGGTGCAAGTCTCCAGGCCATAGCAGTGAACTCGGCATTACTTACTGATCCCTCATCAATGAGAACTGCCACTTTACCCTCGTATGCAGAAGAACCGCTTCCGCCTGCATAAAGAGGTTCTTCCCATATGAAAGTACCCGGATTACTGTGGTCAGCGGAGGTTATAAGAGCAAACACTGCCTCCTCAGGCAGAATGAAATCAGCTACATCATACACCACATTATCCCCTGGGTAATCCCGCAGGTCCAGTACCAGACCATTCAAATGCCGAAATTCCTCTTTCATTGCTTCCACATCATTTTTTGAGAGCAGAGCAGCATAGACATATCCAGTTTCATCATCCAGAAGGGTATACGAGCCATTACCTGCCGCGGGCCGGTTAATCATTCCCCGATCCAGATCTTCCTTCTCCATTCTGGGCATCGTTAAAATCTGCGTGTCATCGCCTCTCTGAACGGTGAGAGCAACTGTCTCCACGTTTCCCCTGAGCATCTTGTGACCGAGATATTCGTAAAGTGAGCTCTCTGTTGAGCCGTGTGCATACGGGTTCAGTTCATTTTCCCTGTAAGCAACCGGGTGGCCATCAATAGCAACAATCACATCGCCCGGCTCAATTCCGGAGGTAACGGCAGACTCATGCATGTAGCCGGTAACGACCCACTGCTCTTCAATATATGCGAGACAGAGTGGAGTGAATAGGTTACCAATAAACTCCCGAAGAGCATCTGGTTCATTCCAGATACTGGCATGGGAATCACCGATGGAAACAATTAGTTTCTGCAAAGCAAGCTGATAGGAAAGTGGTGTATCTGCGGCGATTAACACAGGAATATAAGTCCGGAGTACATCATCCCAGTCTCTATCGATGGCGTAAAGGTACGGGAAGAAGTACTCTATGATTCCCCAGTACCTGTACAGAGCCAGAAGCCGAAATCCTGTGTCCGGTATGTCCATTTCCTCGTATTCACATTCGCTGAAGGTGGAATATGGTGTTCCCCTTACATAGTAATGAGTCTCCTGATAGCGTCCCTTGTAGACACTCCAGAGTGCAGAGGTAAGCGAAGAACCGACTTCTGAAGCATCTATCCAGCAAAGATCAGGATTCAGACGTATATCCTCCGGTGCAGGCATATGGCATTCTGCCGCAATAACCGGTTCAAGATTGTTCACAAGATCCAGAAGCGCCTGCTGTCGCTCTGACTCCGTTGACGCCTCAAGTACAGAAGGCAGTATTCGCATAAGGGAGTAATCCCAGTTGACATCTCCCCTGCCTATCTGCGGATGATGATATTTCAGGAAGGCCCACACCTTACCCAGCAGCACCAGTGATTCAATCTGAAAATCGTCAACTTCCGTGAATTCAAGCCCGGACCCGGAGTCGAACTCATGATCCAGTTGCGCACGGGGCAGACCGCGCTCCACCGCCTCTGAAACAGACTTCCCGTCCAGTAGCAGTTCCAGGTCATCTATCCATATCGTACCCGGTCCCATTAGATACACACCCAGCTCCAGTGTGTCTCCAAAGATGTTGTTCTCCATAGTTATCTCGAATTGCTGCCAGCCCGTATCAGACTGCAACTCTTCCAGATACATGTATTCAGTACACGCTGCATCACCCTGAGCATCGTACAGATCAAGGGACAGGCCAGCATAAGATTTGTCTCCCATATCCCTGCTGCGCAGGTAACCGCTCAATGTGATTGAATCTCCCTGGTAGGCGAAAGGAATGTACTGCGAAACATAACCGTAATAGCTACCCGGTTCTATGTATTCAAGCCTGAAGGAACGATCCCCGCTGAACACCACCACGGAATCACTGCACCCGGAGTAACCCTGACCCTCAAGAATCCAGTTCAGGGGCATCAGATCTTCATCATCCATTAGCTCAAAACCCATATTGTCAGGAACAGCACCTGTCAGCGCAACAAGCAGAACTGAAATCATCCATACAGCAGACATAAATTACCCTTCGGAAAGAAAACCAAATATTGCAATAACCTTGATTATTCAGAGTATTATAAATAAAATTAAGCAATAGGAAAGTTGATTTTCCGCAATTCCATTACCTGCTCCCAAAACAGCTCATCCTCTCCAATGAAAGAAAGGTTCGATAGATATTCTGCACTTCAGCGAAAAAACCATCATTCTTTCCTGCATGTGTGTTGGAAAAGACGGCGAGAGCCCCTGACGCTTTAAGAAGCGATGAACTCTTCACATAAGCAACATCCGGATCTATCCAGTGAAATGATGTAGCTGCAATAATAAGATCATAAAACTTCCCGCTGGAATCCCAATCTTCAAAGGAAGAAACCACCCCATGTCAACAGAAAAAGTAGCAGACAGTCTCTCAGAATCCAGCAAAAGGATATACCTCACCCAAAAGCCTAATCGATGAAAAGCTCATCCGAATTCGCTTTCAAGACCGGTCATTTTTTTCTGAAAACAACCCCGTGAAAAATCCGGGGAAGTATCATGAGATCTAGAATGCCGCTTTAATGGAGCCCCATGTGCTGTGATCAAGAGCGGTAGTTGACCAGACGTAGCAGAGTTCGTTCTCGATGAGAGGTACGATATTTATACCCTCGTCGATACAGAACCCGTTGAAAATAGTATTGCCGCCGTTGCCCAGGATCATGCCGCCCTCGTTAGCCTGGGATGTGGCTGTGTAGCCGCCCAGGATTGTTCCTCCGCCGGTAGCGTCCAGCTTCTGCCCGTCGAGTAACCATCCATTCGCGAAGTTCAGAGGGAAGCTGATGACGTTGGGAACATTGAATATGTCATGGGAGGTTTCCCAGCCGTAGAAAGGTAATGGAGTGGAGTACTCTGACAGGTAGACCATCTCCATAGCGTTCCAGAGGTCGTTCGTCGGATGATACGATACTGCCCAGAAGGACATTATCAGCCTTCCTCCGCCGTTGACATAGTTTTCCAGCACAGCCAGACATGTTGGTCCGTAGTTGGACGGGCAGCTGAAAACGACGATGTCGGCGCCGTCAGCAACGTCAGCCTCGAAAGCGGTTAACTGTGTGTCATCGTAGCCGGAGAAGGACCATCCAAGGTTGGTAAGGGCGTCCTGTACGAAGGTAAAGTCGGAGTTGGAGTAGTAGACCACGACCTCGGTCGGCTGTGCGAAACCCGATGTGACTATTGCAAGACAACAAAGCAGAAACATTCTCATAGTTTTACTCCTTAAAGTAAATGGGTTTTTTCAGAACCAGAATTTAAGTTATGCTGACAATCCTCAATCAATTGCTAAAACTGGATCGTAATTATTCCTTTGTGAAGAGAATATACAATCCAAAATAATATACTGACAAACGCTCTATACTGTCAAAAATTCGCGTAAATGAAGGATAGTCAACAGCGAGATAGCAGAGAGTACTCATAACCGAAGAATCAATATGTTTCGCTTTCAAGACTTTCCATCATTCTTCTCCATTCGAAATATTCGGATTCCGCGAGAAGCTCCTTTAACATAGATAGTGACAATTCTCTATGCTCTTTGTATGGCTCTGTCAATCCAATATTCCAGAACATCACTGCCAGTTCGTAATGAATAGCAGCAAGTTCAATTGTGCTTTCTGATTCAGACAGCATGCGAAGAAGAGGTTCAATGCACTTATTCTTCCTATTATCATTTCCCTCTGTCAGCTCAAAATCGATTTTAGCGGACAGTATCCTGCTCAGGAAAAGGGGTTGGTTATTCCCGATATCCTTTGCAAGTCTGCGGGCTCTCGCTACAACGCTGAAGGCTTTCTTTATCTGTCCTGTCACGAAAAGATTTTCTGCCTGATATACAAGCCAGTATGTCAGTAAATGGGAACTTTTAATCTCTTCTGTCAGTTCAATTGCATGACTGAATGTTTCTTCCGCTATTTTCCCGTCCTTCATATTCATATAAGCAATTGCCAGATTGCCTGTAAAAAGCGCTCTGTGGTATTTGTCTCCGCTATTTTCCAGGGTTTCAAGAGCCATTCTGTAATTGCTTATCGCGTTTTCAAATTCACCCCTCTGATAGAATATTATTCCGATATTCCCGGTTATGATTCCGCACCTGTTTACGTCTCCCATCTCTTCAAAAAGATTGTGTGCCCTGTTGTAGCATTCCATTGCTTTTTTCAGATTATTCGTATTTCTGAACAGTTCGCCCATATTCGCTGTAACGGTGGCTATACCGTGCCTGTCTCCGAGTCTTTCACAGATTTCCAGCTGCTTTGAATAGTACTCTTCCGCTTTTGAATACTGTCCCTTATAGGAACAGGCAATTCCCAGATTACCCATATACAATGACAATTTGTGTTCACTCTGCTCTGCGGTCTCATAGTAATCGATTACTTTTTCGTAGCAGGTAATCGCTTTGTCATAATTTCCCATGAATAGATTGATGTTGCCGATATTCAAAATAGTCCTTACGGTATTCTCCCTGTCATTCTCCTTCTCAAATACTGTTAAAGCATCATTAAGCGTATCGATTGCTGTTTCAATATTTCCTTTTCTCCAACGTATTACACCGATATTGCATTTTACCAGAGCTGTCAGCCTATCGCTATCAATATCATCAGCAAGTTTAAGAGCTCTGTTGTACATCTCTTCACATTCATCCCACTTTCCCATTGGTTCCAGGCAATCACCCTTCTTCAGGATAGTATTAACGATCTTAACGATATAGCCTTCTCTATCCTTTTCGGGAGTGGAATCAAGCAGGTTTCCATAAATTGAAAGCAGGGAATTATAAAAAATAAGTGCATTTTCAGTGTCAAAATTCCTTCTCGCTTTTTCGACAGCCTTATTAAGATAGAAAATCGCTTTCTCGGTCTCTTCAGCTTTCCCATAATGAAAAGACAAAGAGGGGTACATTTCCGTCAAATTGTCAGAGTACTTGATCTCCATAAATTCAGCGATCAATCTGTGCAGTATTCTGCGATTTGCGATCAGCAAAGTATTGTAGGAAACATCGCACGTTATTGCGTGTTTGAAACTGTACAGCACGTTATCCTCAATGCTGATAAAGCCTGAATCGAGCAGCTGATCAAGCTGATCGTCAATAACTTCAATTCTATTCAACTGGTTTTCTATGTATACAAGAACGTCTTCCGTAAAATGTTTGCCATAGACCGAAGCCTTCTGTAAAAGGAGTTTAACATCCTTCTGCAGGCGGTCAATCCTGGATAACATCAAAGCGGTCAGTGAGTTGGGAACGGGATGCTTGAGAATATCGTCCATTCCTTCTTCAGCGGATTTCAGCAGATTGATCCATTCTTCAAGGTAGAACGGATTTCCCTCGGATTTTTCAAGAAGTTCTTCTGCTTTCTCTTTGCTCAGATCAATGTCTTTAAGGTTCAGCTTAAGAAGAAGATTGCAGTCTTCAACCGAAAGTGGACGTAGATCAATTTTCGCAAGATCAGTATTGAATCGATAGGAATCCGGTACCTGAAACTCAGGACGAAAGGATAGAATAAAGAGGATTTTATTCTGAATGTTCCCTTCTCTTCTGTTGTCCAGATTAAGGGTTTTGAAAAGGAAATCAAGCATCGCTTTCGATGGCTCATCTACCCAGTGAAGATCTTCAAAAATCACTAATAACAGAATCGCCTGCAGGTTTGGGGAAAACAAGGCTTATTTCAGAATTTCTAAAAGGAATCAATCAAGAGAAAAGCATTGCAGCTTCCATTCTTTTCGCAGAAGTGCCGAATTTTGCGCAGCCACCATATTGCATCTTTACTGA
>Ga0255381_10023_pt1 | contig 14769 bp, 13 predicted proteins | sample ANMaggSSYBR01E10_FD_182108 | JGI IMG/M metagenome (GOLD analysis project Ga0255381, IMG submission 182108) | Sediment cell enrichment communities from methane seep in Santa Monica Basin, California, United Staets - ANME aggregate JGI... | ecosystem: Environmental > Aquatic > Marine > Cold seeps >...
CATCGTCAGTATTTGAATTTGCCGGGCGCGACGGATGTGATGGCGTTTGATTTAGCTGAGTCGGGCGCTCCTGTGGAAGGCGAAGTCTATATTTGTTTGGAGAAAGCGCGCAGCCAAGCTACGGACTATGGGGTATCGTTGGCGTCGGAGATTGCGCGTCTGGCAGTGCACGGTGTGCTTCATTTGGTGGGGGAAGATGATAAAACGGAGGCGGGAAGGCAGCGCATGGAGCATTTGGAAAGCCAAGCTTTGCGAAAAGGGGAGGGGAAGTAGATAATGGATTCAATCTTACCTATAAGTATGGTCGTCTTCGCGGTGCTGCTGATGTTTTCAGCCTTTTTCTCGAGTACGGAGACGGCGTTCTTCTCTTTGACGAGGACACAAATCGGCGCTTTGCCTGAGCGCAAAGACAGCGCCGCAAAGAGACTTGTAAAACTTCTGCAAAATCCGCGACGATTGCTTATCGTGCTTCTGACAGGAAACACGTTGGCCAATATCGGCGCGGCGACGATTGCGGCTTTGACCACGCAACAACTGCTCGGGCAATGGCAGACGGCGCGCATCGTCGTTATCTTAATTCAAATTGTTGTGGTGACTCTCGTGCTTCTCTTTTTGGGAGAAGTCCTGCCGAAGCTTGCCGCCATACGCAACCCGCTCAAATGGGCGGAGCGCGCGTCGCTGCCTCTGGTGGTTACCGGATGGTTTTTATCTCCGATTGTGTTCGTTTTGCTTCCGATGGCGGATTCCGTGGCGCGTTTTTTGGGCGTCGAGAAAAAACGATGGACGCTTTCGACAGAGGAAATTCGAACGTTAGTGGAAGTCGGCGAAGAGCACGGCGAGCTCGAGGAAGAAGAACGGGAGATGATTACGTCGATTTTCGAATTCGGTGAGACAACTATACGCGAAATTATGATTCCCCGCACCGATATGGTCTGCGTTTCTTGCGAAGCTCCACTGAACGAAGTCGTTGAGACGATTCGTCAGAAAGGACATTCGCGCATCCCGGTCTACAAAAAGAGTATCGATGACATCGTGGGTATTCTCCACGGAAAAGATTTATTGCCGCTTATCACCAGCAACGTGGAGAAGTCTATCGAAGATATTATGCGCGAACCGTTTTTTGTTCCGGAAGGCAAGCTCATCCACGAGCTGTTGCGGGAATTCCAAAAGGAAAAGATGCATATGGCGATTGTCGTGGATGAATACGGCGGAACGGCGGGACTGGTGACGCTTGAAGATGTGATTGAAGAAATTGTCGGAGAAATTCAGGATGAGTATGACACGGAGTCGCCTCTCTGGCAGCGGATAGACGAGCGAACCATTGTCGCGGATGCTCGTCTCGACACCGAAGAAACAAACGAGGTGTTGGGCGAGGAAGTTATCCCAACCGAGGAAGATTACGAAACGTTGGGAGGTTTCCTGCTCTCGGAGCTCGGGGAAGTGCCCGAAGGAAAAGCTATCGTTGAGTTTCATAACTATGACTTCGAAATCGAGGAGATGCAGGGCAACCGAATTGTCAAAGTGAAGATCGTGAAAAGAGATGCTTTGCCGGAGGCTTCCAAGTGACGTTCCGCGAGAGATGTCAAGAGCGACTGTCCCTTGCGCTGTGGCGAATGCGGCGCAACCGCGAGAAAGCCGCGTCGGCTATCGTCTGGCCGCCGCAAAGCGCACACCCCAGCAGTATCGTGGTTCTTCTCCCCGAGAAGTTCGATCAATTCGATTTGGCGCGCAGGGTTTTGGACGAAATTCGCGTGAAACTTGATCCACAGGTTTTCATTGTTTGTTTGCGGGAGAACTATCGCTCGTGGGTTCAAGCGGCTCCGGATGTGCATCTGATGACCTTCGATGACCGGCAGAAGAATTTACTGGGACTCCCTCGCGCACAATATATCGAGCGCGTAAAGAAAACGAATCCGGATATGGTGATTAGTTTGATGCCGTCCTATGATCCTTTCATGTCGCATTTGGCGGTGAAGTGCGGCGCTCGGCTGCGGCTGTCGCTCGACTACCCGGACGCCGGGCTTTTTCATAATCTTCTGATTACACCGGAAGGTGATAAGCCGCTCTCGGAGCGTTATAAGACGCTTGTGAATTATTTGTAGTATCCGATTTCGCGCGGCAGTGCACTTGGATCTTGAAAATTCCGGCCGGGTTAAAATTTGACTCAGTGGGTAAAACAAATGTTGAGAATCTGCTTCAACGATGAGGTAGATTGTAACTGAATCCTAAAACCCGGCTCGGCGAAGAAAAAGGGTTACGCGCGAAATAAGGTCACCCCCCTTTAATTCCCCCCGCAGGCGGGGGGATTTAACTGAAAATGCAGGAAGATAATTTGATGTCGAATGTCGGGAATGAATTTGAACGTCTTGTGTCAATCATGACGCGTCTTCGCGCACCTGATGGTTGCCCTTGGGATAGAGAGCAGACGCATGAATCATTGCGTCCTTATGTGCTCGAGGAAACCTATGAAGTACTCGATGCGATTGATCGCGGTTCTTTCTCGGAGTTGAAGGGTGAGCTTGGGGATTTGCTGCTGCAGGTGATATTCCATGCGCAAATCGCAAAGGAAGATGAACGGTTCACGATTGAAGATGTTTTGCGATTGCTTAGTGATAAACTTATCGAACGTCATCCGCATATTTTCGGCGACAAGAAACTGGAGACCGCCGGCGAAGTCGTTCATCAGTGGGAGAAAATCAAGCTTAACCAGAGTAAAAAGAGAGGCTTGTTAGATGGTGTCCCGCAGGCGCAACCCGCGCTCAATCATGCGTTTCGAGTGCAGGAAAAGGCGGCTGGTGTGGGATTTGAGTGGCCTTCTATCGAAGGAGTGCGGGAGAAACTCGACGAAGAAATCGCGGAATTTCACGAGGCGATGCAAAAAGGGGATTCTAATAGCCGCGAGGAAGAGTTTGGCGATATACTTTTTTCCCTCGTGAATTTGGCGCGTTACTTGAAAATCAATCCTGAAGATGCTCTGCGAAAAACCGTCAAGAAATTTACGAAACGATTTCAATATATCGAGAAGACTCTATCGAGTCGAGGGCGTTCCCTCGTAGACGCAACGCTTGAAGAGATGGATGAACTTTGGGAAGAATCGAAAGCACACCGGTAGGCGTGGATGGACGCGTTCCCGCCGCGACTGAACGAGCGCTGCTGATTGGCTTGTGGTGGGGGAGACAGCGTGAATGGCAGGCGGTTGAGTACCTCGACGAGCTGGCGCTTTTAGCTCAAACCGCGGGAGCTCAGATTGCCGCGCGCGAGCTCTTGCGGCGAAAGAAGGCTTGCTCTGCGACGCTGATTGGTCGCGGAAAGGTCGAGGAACTCAAGCAGCTCATCGAAGAGAACGAGATTGAACTGGTCATCTTCGATGAGGATCTTTCTCCGGCGCAGGCGCGCAATTTGGAGCAGGCGTGGCAGCGGCGGTTGGTGGATCGAAGCGGACTCATTCTCGATATCTTCGCTCATCGCGCCCGGACGCGGGAAGCCTGCACGCAGGTGGAATTGGCACAGCTGCAGTATCTACTGCCTCGTCTAACAGGCGCATGGCAGCATCTCGAACGGCAGCGCGGCGGTATTGGTTTGCGCGGGCCCGGAGAAACGCAGCTTGAAACCGACCGCCGGATTGTGCGCAAACGCATCGGGGTTCTTCAGCGCGAACTTGAGCACATCGAACGGACTCGAAAGACGCGCACATCGAGGCGCAAAGAGCGATTTCGCGTGGCGCTTGTGGGTTATACGAATGTCGGCAAATCCACGCTGATGAACGCGCTGACCGAAGCGAATACGTACGAAGAAAACCTACTTTTTGCAACGCTCGATTCCACGACGAGAGCGCTGAAACTTGCGCCGAAAACGACGGTGCTGCTGACCGATACGGTGGGATTTATACGCAAGCTCCCGCCGCAGTTGGTCGCTTCGTTTCGGTCAACGCTTGGCGAGGTCGTCGAAGCCGATTGCCTGCTGCATTTGGTGGATCTTTCTCACCCGGCCTATGTGGAACAGATGGAAACGGTGTCGCAGGTGTTGACGGATTTGGGTGTGGGAAACACGCCGCAGATACTGGTGTTTAACAAGCTGGACGCGGTTCAGGATGCGGAGGTGATTCGGGAAGCCAAAGCGCGTTATCCGGAAGCGGAGTTTGTCAGTGCTCGGCGGCATATCGGACTGGATAGTCTTCTACAGAAATTGCTTCATATTTCGACGTTAGGTTATTGGGAAGGAACCTTTTCGATTGGTCCGGAAGAAGGTCCGCTCTTAGCCGAAATTCATAAGTACGGCGAAGTTCTTTCCTCGCGAAGTTATAAAGACAAGTTGCGCCTTCGAGTCCGCATGCCTGAAAGGGATGCGCAGCGACTGCGCAGCCGGTTGGGTTTGAAGTGAACGCGCGTTTTCAGACGACAGCGTTCGTATTACGGCGAAAATTTCGGATAACGATGTGGGCTTTGGTGTGGCTCCTTTTATCGAGTCTCGCCTTTGCTCAAGTCCCATCGAATGAATATTTGCGAGCGGATTCGGCGCAGTTCCAGGTTTTCTTCAAGCAGGAAGATGCGGGGACGTATCGCGCTCTTTGGGGCAGTCTCTATGCGGGAGTCCGTCATTTGGAAACGACGCTCGGCATTCCGCTAACAGATACGGTCACGTTTATCATCACGCCATCGCGCGTAGAATGGCGGCGCGTCACCGGAGGAATTCCCGATTGGGCTCAGGGGATTTCCAATCCATACTATCGGATCGCGATTCTGAAATCTCCTCGCTTTGGCGATCCAATGCGCCCGTTTTATGTGACGGCGATTCATGAGCTGGTGCATCTGCTATTGCGCAGTGGCAAACCGGACGCGTTTATTCCCCGTTGGCTCGATGAAGGTCTCGCGCAGACGCTGTCCGGAGAGAGCCTGAATCTACGTACCAATCTGATTTCTCAAGCGGTGCTTTCGGGACGTGTCCACAATTTTTATCAGATTGAACGCGTGATGCAGATGCGCGCCAGCGAAGCAAGTCTGGCTTACGCCGAATCCATCACGGCGGTCGATTTGCTGCTGAAAAACTACGGCTGGGATGGAGTGCGCCGTTATGTTGAAGCGCTTCGAGACGGCTTGGATCCGGATAAAGCTTTCATTCGGGCTTTCGGGATTCACATCGGGGAGTTCGAAGGACAGTGGTTTGAGTATCTGCGGGAGAATTATCGTTTTTCTATGTTTCGCTCTCTGGAGTTCTCTTTAGGTTTTATCTTTCTGTTCGCTTTGGCGCTGGCGGGGTTGTTCGCTTGGCTGCGGCGACGGAAGATTTTAAAGAAATGGGAAGAGGAAGAACAAACAGGAATTATCGGCGGGACAACGGAAGATTATTATAGCTCCGATGATGAGTATTGACATTCGCCGGACTGTTTCGTAAATTTTCTCAGGTTAGCTTTACTGAATCGAGGTATCCTATGGCACGCATTACATTGACCTTCATCCTTGTACTGCTTATCTTTGTGCCCACTGTTTTCGCCGGGGCGGCAGGGACGACCGGGTTTGAACTTCTTAGGCTGGAACCCGCCGCACGCGGAGCGGCTCTCGCGGGAAGCCAGATGGCCGTCGCTGGAGATTTAGCCGCGCTGTACTGGAACCCCGCAGCTTTGGCGACTATCAAGACTCGAAAAGGTTCCGTGGGCTACCTGAAACATGTGATTGATTTCAACTCAGGGCATCTCGCTTACGCGCAGCCGTTCGAAAAACTCGGCGTCGGCGCGTTTGGGATTACGTATTTCGATTATGGTTCATTCGATGAAGCTACCGAAACCGGCCAGAAAACCGGACGCACGTTCGGCGCAAACGATATTCTGCTTACGGCGGCGCTGTCACGTTCCGTCAAAGGAAATGTTGATATCGGAATGGCTGTGAAATTCCTGCATTCCGCGATTGATGATTACAGCGCCAGCGCTTTAGGAGTGGACGCGGGGATTCTGTATCACAGTCCGTGGTCCAAGCTCGATTTGGCGGCGGGAGTCTATAATGTGGGAACCGCTCTGAGCGCGTTTCTGAATGAAAAGGATAAGCTGCCGTTTTCACTTCGCGCCGGTTTTTCGAAACCGCTCGAACATTTGCCGATGCGTTTTTCGGGCGAAGTGGATTACTATCCTGATGAAGAAGCTTTGCAGGCGGCGATTGGCGGCGAGTTGACCTTGTCTCAATTCCTGAACCTTCGCATCGGTTATAACACCATTGGTATCGACCAGAGGGTCGGTCTTGACCGCGACGCATTAGCGGGTTTTGCGGCCGGCTTCGGCGTTATCTGGCGGCGGCTGACGTTTGATTATGCCTTGACATCGCAGGGGGAAGTCGGGTTTTTAAATCGCGTGACGATTGGTTCAGTCCTATAATACCCACGCGAAAAGAGAGGCATGTCCCTGTTCAGACGGGAACGAATCGCCAATATTTCCAATAATTATAATAATAACAAGAAGATAACTATTCTTGTGATTATGCAGCGAATTAAACCTTTCCAAGCTGAGTGTTGTCAAAAAGTTAGGAAGCAGAGCTGAGGTGGCGTGGAGGATTCCGAACTTGTCAAAGATTTCCAAGCCGGCAATGAACGGGCGTTCAACGAACTGGTCATTCGCCATCGGAAAGGAATCTATTACCTGGCGCTGGGGATGGTGGGCAGCCATGACGATGCCGAAGATTTAGCTCAGGAAGCTTTTGTGCGCGCCTATCAATCTTTGAAAAAATTCAAGGGCAAATCGTCCGTTTATACGTGGCTGTATCGGATTACGGTGAATCTTTGCCTGAATCATTTGCGGACGCGCCGGACGCGGTCGTTCATCGGACTTGACAAGATTGAAGCGGTGATGCCGAGTGGTGACGAAACGGATGCCCCGGCTGAGCTTCGGGAACTTTCGGAAACCGCTCAGAAGGCGATTCAGGAGTTGCCGCCAAAGCAGCGCGCGGTGTTTATCCTTCGACACTTTCAAGGATTGCCGCACGCGGAAATCGCCGGAATCATGGGCCGCGAGGAAGGAACGATTAAAGCGAATTACTTTCAGGCCGTGCGCAAACTTCGCACGGCGCTGGAACCTTATATGAGGGGGGAAGAGTAGGACATGACGAAAGAAAAAATACAAGAACTGTTGCTCGAACCGTTTGAATTGCTCAGCGATGATGAACGAGCACAAATCGAAGCGTACGCCGAAAAGGATGATGACATCCGGCGCGCGCTTGAAGCAGCTCGCGGCTTCTCTGCGGTATTGGGTCAAGCACAGATACTGCGCGATCCGGGCCCGGCAACGTGGACGAATTTTGTTCCGAAGGTGCGCTCGCGTATCGAGAAACGAACGGTGCGCGTGCCTTTATGGTTCCGCAAGCCGGTGCTTGTGCCGGTGATGGCGGCGGCGCTGCTCGTTTGTGTTCTGGTCACAGGAAGATTCGCGCCGGATTTCTCGCAGGATTACAGCACTGCAGAGACCACGGATGCCGCTGTGAGTTTGGAGCTTCTTGCGGATGGGCCGGTGCTGACGGAAGATGATTATGAGAGTCTGAGTCAGTTGGGAGTGGATGCGGCGTTGGTTGCAACTGTCCTTGAAGTTGCCGATATTGAAGTGGCTTCCAATGGAGTCATTCCGGAAAGCGAACTGGATGCTTCGCCGCTTCTGGATGAATTATCGACACTTCCCGAAAGCGAAATTGACGAGCTGCTGGCGGAACTGGAAGCGACACAATTTATTTAGCAGGGTATAAGAGCATGACAACCTGTTTAAAATTCATAGTGATTCTAAGCGTCGGCATTGGGATAGCTTTTTCTCAATGGCTGTATGCGCAGGATCCCGCTCGAGACAGACTTCGCGACCGGGTGGAGACGGTTATTATCGGCAAGTTCGCCGAATCGCTCAATCTGTCACCGGAGCAAGCCGAGAAGTTCTTCCCGCAGTTACGCTTGTATCAGCGGAATATGGAAGAGATTCAGCGCGAGCAGAGAGAACTCAGGGGAACACTTGATAGGCTCTCGGATGCGGAAGATTCCAGCCCTGAGGAAGTGGCACAGCTTCTTGATAGATTCAGCGCGAATCAGCAGCGAATGGTGGAACACAAGCGGCATTTTTTGGGAGAAGTAAGCCCGTTCATGAGTCCGCAACAGGTGTCACGCTGCTCGATTCTCATGGACGAAATTCCACACCGCGTGCGCGAAATGATTCGGGAGCGTCGCGAGTTTATGCGGGATGAACGACCTGCGCCTCGCCGCGCACCGCCGCGTCAATCATCACCTCGTCGTCGAGGACGATAAAATATTTTAGATATGAAATCGGAAAAGCCCGCGCGGGAAATGCGCGGGCTTTTATTGTTTATCGCTGCGGCGATAAACGCTCTTTGCGGTGTTGTCCACCAGTACTGGTGGATTGCAGCCGATCCCGTTTAGCGTTTCTGCGCCGTAATAAGAAAAAGTTCCTTTTCAAAACATTCTTCAGGGTAAGATTCACGTTCGAGAATTTCGAAGTTCGTTTTCAGCATTTCAATTACGGCATCGTTTTTTAAATTGAATATAAGCAGACCATTGAGTTTGAGCACGCGGGCAAATTCCTTGAATATTTTCGGTGCTGCATCGAGTGTTAGAGATTGGAAAACATTTATACACCAGACAGCATCGAACGTTTCAGATTTGGAATCACTATTCGTGAGATGAAATTCCGCATCGGGAGCGCGCCGCCGGGCGAAGTCGAGACGTTCCTGTGAAGAGCAGACGGCTGAAACGCGCGCTCCTCTTTGCAGGAAGATTTCGGTGTCCCATCCGTCCGTGCAGTTCGCTTCGAGAATTTTCGGTGATGGTTTCTTTAGCGCATCCAAGAGTTTCCAGATGCACCGCTCTATCCATCGCCGGTTTTCCACGAGCGGCGTTCTTGCGCAGAAGTCCAGCGCGACACGGCTGAAATTTTCAAGCGGTTTCGTTTCCCTCTCCATACATTCCTTTCGGCGCGAGGTGTTCGCAGAATTGCTCCCGCAATCGGGTGCGCGCTTCAAAACACAGGTGACAAGCGTCGGCGAATCCCGGGCTCACGTCTATGCCAAAATCCTCGGCCAATTTCACCGGGCCACCTGTCAGCAATCGAGCAATAATGGGATGCTGTTCAGGTTGGTAATCGCGAAGGATCTCTGCAAGTTTCTTTTCAAACAGATTGCCGATGACGAGTCCCTGACAGATATGAACATAGCCTTCCGGATCGACATGCACGCGTTCGGGTTCGCGCAACTCCTCATAGGGGCAGGTATCGAAAAGCTTCGCTTCCTTGCGCGGAATTCCTTCGAGCAAATTCGTCGCTGCTCGACCGCGGAATCGGATTTCAGCCTCTTCATCATCGGAATCGCCGGGCAGTTGACAGGAAATCAGACTCGCGTCGCAGCCCAGAGCCGCCGCGGCATCGCACGCTGTTTTCGCGAGCTTCTGCGACACTTCATCGCCGTGAAGTTTGTCGCACGAGACCTGAACTGTCGAGAGTCCCGCCTCAACGAGTCGTTCCAGCACGATCTTGGCATCTTCGGGAGACGTCGCCCAATAACCGTTCGTGACGATGCCGCATTCAAAACCACGACGCCGCGCACGCTGGATTCCTTCGAGAAGCAGCGGGTAGTAGAGGATAGATTCGCCACCCTCGAAAAATATAGAGTCTATCGAGGGAACTTCCTTCGCCTGTACGAGCACATCTGTGAGCTTCGCACGTGTAAACACTTCTGAACGTCGCGGCCCTCCGAATACGAAACAATGGTCGCATTCATACACGCACCGCATCGTTAGAAGGAAATGTAAACCGGTAAGGGGCATTGTATGCTCGGTATTTTGTATGCTGTTTTATTCCGGCCGGGTTATTTCTCTATGGTGTCCGGTAGTTTCTCCACGAAGGCTTTGATGTCATCGCGGGTGCGGCGGAAGTGGGACAGGATTTCTTCGTGAGAGTCGCCATCTTCGCTGTACATCATGGGGTCGTCGAAGCCGACATGGATGATTTTGGTTTCGCCGGGGAACATCGGACAGTGTTCGTGCGCGTGAGAACAGACCGTGATGACATAGTCGAAAGGAATGTCTTGGAAATTGCCGACGTGTTTCGATTTGTTCTGCGACATATCGATACCGACTTCCGCCATGACTTCCACCGTGAAGGGACTCACGCCGCACGGCGAAACACCGGCGGAATAGGCGTCAATTTCGTCTTCTTTCAGGTGGTGTGCCCAAGCTTCCGCTATCTGGCTGCGGATAGAGTTTCCGGTGCAGAGAAAGAGAATCTTTGTTTTCTTCATAAGCTAAACATACAAAAAAGCCCTCACAAAGGCAAGCTTCCTTTCAGGGGCTTCAGGCGTATTAAAGTGACGTTTGGAGTTATTCGGTTTGTATTTTGGTGCTGTTATCTTTGAGGGGGATGAGGGGAATATCCCACGAAGTTGCTTTCTCTTTTTCATACAACACTTTTCGAATGGCATTACCAAGTGCATGCGCCACAAGAGGCTTCATGACGAATTCGCGGATGCCGAATCTTTCGTAGTTTTCGGGAGTGATTTTATCACTGAAACCCGTAATCAAGATAATCGGAATATTCGCCCGAATTTTCTTGACTTCTCTGGCCAAGCGGTCGCCGGTTAAGTTCGGCATCGTTTGGTCCGTAACGACGACGTCGAAGTTATTCGGATACGCCTGAAAGAGATCCAAGGCTTCTAAACTGCTGTTCTTAGCCGTGACTTTGTAGCCGAGTCGCTCCAACATCTGCTTACCCATCGACGTGATTTCTACTTCGTCATCAACGAATAAGATACGTTCATTGCCTTTTGGGACGACTAGATTACCCTTGACTTCTTGATCGGCATCAATGTCAACTGCGGGGAAATAGACTTGGAAAGTGCTCCCCTTTTTCAGCTCACTCTGAACGGTGATTTCTCCTCCGTGATTCACGATAATTCCGTGTACGACCGCGAGACCCAGCCCGGTACCCTCACCGACTCCCTTTGTCGTGAAGAACGGTTCGAATATCCTTTCCACTGTTATGCGATCCATGCCGTGGCCTGTATCGCTGACCGTAAGTCGTATGTATTTTCCTTCGCGAAGATTGGAGTGATTCTGAACCAACTCGTCATCGGCTTCGATAGCGTCCAAGCTTACATCAAGCACACCACCGCTATCGTGCATTGCGTGATAGGCGTTCGTACAAAGGTTCATCAACACTTGATGTATCTGAGTCGGGTCGGCTAAAACAGCGCAATGTTTTGAATTAATATTCGCGCGAATCTCGATTGTGGTTGGCAGCGATGCCCGGAGCAGTTTGAGTGCCTCATTGACGATGAGGTGAATCTTAACCGGTTTACGATCTTGGTCCGCTTGACGACTGAACATCAGAATCTGTTGCACCAATTCTTTCGCGCGCTGCGCCGCTTGGATAACGTGGTTCAGATTCGTCCGGGCAGGACCATCGGAGGGCATATCTTCTGCCGCCATACTTGAAAATCCGATGATGGGCGTAAGAATGTTGTTGAAATCATGTGCGATTCCACCCGCCAGAGTTCCAATCGTCTCCAGTTTTTGATTGTTGCGGAGCTGCGCTTCCAGTCTTTTTTTCACTTCCTCGATTCGTTTTCGTTCACTGATGTCGCGTGCAATTCCAAGTACCAGAGATTCGTCGCGGACTTTGACCGGGAAGGCACGGATTTCCATCGTGACCGAGATACCATTCCTGTGTTTCAGGATATACTCGTCAGGCCCTGTGGGTTTCCCCTTCGCGTTTTGAGCAAGGCTTCGAATCATTCGTTTCACATTCTCCAATGAGATGAGTTCGATCTCTTCGATAGATGTTCCGATTAATTCCGTGCGACGATAACCTGTTAATTTCTCCGCCGCTCGATTCATGTCAACAAATGCGCCTTTTAAATCGAACATAAAAATGGCATCCGGCGCGTACTCAAACAGGATTTTCAAGCGGTTTTCACTCTCAAGGAGCGTTTTTTGAGACTTTAAAAGCAGATCATACGATTGTTTGAACGAACGAAACACTTGCCCAATCCAGACGAGTCCGATCCCCATCAGAAGAGAAATATCAAGCGCAACGAGTTCCGCCTCGAGGTTTGGCGGAGTGGAAATTTCACCCGTCATTAGCCGCACGAATGTGATTGACCGTGGTACGGCCATGAGAAGAACAGCGGCCGTAATGGCGTACCAAGCTCGCCGCGCACCGGTCGTTTTTGCCAGTGATAACGCTACGATCACCACAATGAACTGCAGAACCAACGAAGCGCCGAGAATGATGGTAACATTCATATGTCCAGGTCCTTATCAGGAGAAACGTGTCCGGTGTATCTTTAACTGTTTATATCATAAGCAGGAAATCAATCGTCCCCTTTAATAATTGGAGAGCAACGTGTTGTCGCTCAGCAACCGAGATGACGATAACTTCCAACGGTTTGAATTCCTTATGAAGAATCGAGCACAAACTGTGCCCGCTTTTCAAGTTCAGGCGTTTGTTTGCGTATTCGACTAGAATGCCTTCAAAAAGTCATTTTTCGATGACGAAGGCCAGTAAAAAAGCCCTCTCACAAACATTTATGAGAGGGCTTACTATGTACAAGGATTTTCTTGGTTACCTTGTTGTACTTTCAGTGCTTTTTACCGTTTCTTCTTCTTGATCCAGGAGTCTCCGGATCACTTGCCCAAGATTCCGTAGAACGACGGGTTTCATTATGTACTCCTGAATGCCTAACTGTCGAGCTTGTTCGGGTGTGATGACTTCACTGTAGCCGGTCGTGAGAATAATCGGGACGTTTGGTTTGATCTCCATCAGCTCACTCGCCAATTCAACGCCGGTCAGGTTCGGCATTGTCTGGTCGGTAATAACCAGATCAAATTTATCCGGGTCTGCGCGAAATGTTTCCAGCGCTTCGATACTGCTTGTGCGCGGAGTAATTTTATAGCCCAGATTTTCCAGCATTTCCTGTTGCATTTCAACGAGCAAGGCTTCGTCATCCACAAGCATAATGTGTTCGGTGCCCCTGGGAATCGGTTCCAAATGAGACTTCTCGTGGGTCTTTTCCATTTGAAGACGAGGCAGGTAAACTTGAAACGTGCTGCCCTTTCCGGGTTCACTATTCACGACAATCTGGCCGCCGTGGCGTGTGACAACTCCATGAATCACCGCCAGACCCATCCCGGTTCCTTCACCGGCTGCTTTCGTCGTGAAGAAGGGATCGAAGATACGTTCCAGTGTGACGGAGTCAATGCCATGACCGGTGTCGCGGACGGCGAGCCGGACATACTCTCCGGGTGACAATTGAGGATATGCTTTTGCATAATCGGCATCCACGTCAATATTCTCGAGGCTTACTTCCAGAATCCCGCCGTTGTCGCGCATCGCATGGAAAGCGTTTGTGCAAAGGTTCATGATGATTTGATGGATTTGGGTCGGATCGCCTAAAATATAACCGCACCGATTATCAATGTTCTGGCGAATTTCAATCGTCGTCGGCAGCGAAGCTCGGAGCAGTTTGATGGCTTCTTTGACAACAGGATGGATTTGCACCGATTGAAATTCATGTTCGATTTGGCGGCTGAATGTCAGAATTTGCTGCACAAGCTCTTTGGCGCGAATGCTCGCTTTCAACGCCTGTTCGAGTTTCTTGTATGTTGAATTTTTCGTTGGGATATCGTTTTGAGCCATCTCCGTATATCCAAGAATGGCCATGAGGATATTGTTGAAATCGTGGGCAATTCCTCCTGCGAGTGTGCCGATGGCTTCCAGTTTCTGCGATTGGCGCAGTTGAGCTTCCAGTCTTTTTCTTTCCGAGATGTCGCGCAGTATCCCTTGTGTGGCCATCCCGCCTCGATATGGGATGCGAGTTACGGATACTTCCAAGTCGATTTCTTTCCCGTCTTTTCGCAAACCGGTGAATTCGTATCGAGATGGCACTCTTTTTCCTTGTTTCTGCAGTTGGGTTCGCTTCTCGATAAGCGATTTGCTGTGTGGAGCGACCAGATCCATGAAATTGAATTCCGGCGCTTTGACTTCCTCAGATGTAACGCCGAAATATTCTGAGAATTTCTGATTGATAACTTCGAAGTTCTTCCCGACAAGCAGGTAGATGGCGTCATTTGAATTTTCAATCAAGGAGCGGTATTTGATTTCCGACTCCCGCAACGCCTCCTCCGCTTGCTTGCGTTCAGAGATGTCTTGAATAGAGCCGGACATTCGGATGGGTTTTCCATTTGCGTCCCAAAGCGCCTCACCTCGACCACGGAACCAGCGATATTGACCGGATTTTATCTTCAGTCGATACTCTATGTCAACAGGCGTATGATTCTCAAAATGAGCATCCCATGCTTCGGATACTCTGTCCAAGTCATCGGGATGTAGGAGCGTTTTTAAGTTTGAAACACTGGCTTGAATTTCGCCGTCTTTGTAGCCTAACAATTCCTGCCATCGTTCCGACCACCACTGTTCGTCTTTGCTGACATCCGGCCAATCCCACAGACCATCATTTGAACCTTTAACCGCCAGTTCGAAGCGTTCCTCGCTTACACGCAGCTCCTCTTCTATTTGTTTTCGTTCGGTGATCTCCTGTTGAAGTCGTGCGTTCGTTTCTGCCAGTTCTGAGGTACGCTCTCGCACTAATTCTTCGAGATGCAGTCGGTGTTTCGTGATTTCCTTTTCTGCTTTCTTGCGTCGGGTGATGTCTCGGACAATTCCCACAGCATGCCATCGCCCTTTGACCTGAATCGCTGACAGCGCGAGTTCTATCGGGAATTCCGCACCATCCTTGCGAACCGCCTCCA
>Ga0255381_10025_pt1 | contig 14481 bp, 16 predicted proteins | sample ANMaggSSYBR01E10_FD_182108 | JGI IMG/M metagenome (GOLD analysis project Ga0255381, IMG submission 182108) | Sediment cell enrichment communities from methane seep in Santa Monica Basin, California, United Staets - ANME aggregate JGI... | ecosystem: Environmental > Aquatic > Marine > Cold seeps >...
TATAAACCGTCTTATCAGTTACCCAGTGGTCACCTATACCAAAGAAATATTTCTTCTGGCTATGAATAAATCTAAATTCAATACCCTGTGCAGTAATAGACCTGCGCGGTTTCAAAGTGGTTACATAAACAACTAATTGGGGCTGAGTAACCCCTCCATGAATTTCCATAGCTGTAGCATGGGAGAGAAAGTAGTCTTTCCCACCCATAATCTCCCGAGCCACAACGAATGGGTTCCCTGTATACTCGGCTTCTTTCCCCAGCTCGAATGGGACTAAAATAAAAAGTCCCGGTTTTAAACGTGTAGCAACTCCTCTATTTACAAGCTTGCGGACAAAATTACTCGAGGAAACTTCACCTAAACGAAGAATTTTTTGCACTTCCTTCAGGCGAAATATAGGCTTATTTTGCTCATAAAGTGTAGTAACCAAATGAGCAGCTTGAGGTCCAAGGGTTTTTTGTTTATTATTGTAACGCATTTCGTGTCCTCCTAAGCCACATTTTACATTAATAATATAATATTATCAAGAAATAATTATATTTATATTGCAAAATATGTCCTTATAGGACACATTTTGAATTCATAATACAACGATAATTAAATAGTTAAGTAAAGACACATCCTATAAGAACTCCTCAAATCTTATAGGTTTTCTTTTAAAAGTTACCGAATTATTGACTTAGCACCCCTTCCCTATTTGTTTAATTTAAAAGCAAATATTAATTGTCTAAGAAAATAGTATTGCATTATAAGAATTGATCCCTCGAAGATTCATCTTTTGTTATATTGCAAGACCCCTCTTTTTTCCGGCTTAATAATCGCGTAAACCAAACCGGCAATCACGCTTATGGCTAATAATGACAGGGGGAAGAAACCGACTTCAAAACCTTCTCCTGAGCTATGAAATTCAAAAATCGTAAAGAGACTATTCGCAGGTCCAATTGTAAAAGATCCCACTCCTAACATAGCCAGAGGTATCGGCGCCATACACATTAGAAACCCCCCTGCAAAAATACAGAGTATGAATACTTTAAAAAATCTTTGACCAAATCCTGTTGTAGAGATATTTAAGGGTTTATCAGTTTCTTTACCATAAATTATCAACCCGGATTTTCGATCTTCCATCAATACATGTTTCGGATATCTCAGTACATTACGTGTTAGCCACAAATCACCCACTGCTCCTGAAGCATTTACTACAAACGGTATGAACATCCAGCGCGCAATCGATGGGAAGGCAGCCATTAAACCGATTGCAACCAGAGAGATTACTACCAACGGCGCAAGAGCAATCACTATGAGCTGGTTGCGTAGAAAAACTGTTTTTGTTGTGGTGTAAAAATAAGGGAGAATAAAATACGAAATACCAGCACCATAACTCGGCTTGCCACCATATATTGACATAAATACGCCATGGATGAGTTCGTGCAGTACTAGTGTACCAAAGAAGAGAGCTACTGAAATAAGAATTGCGCCGCCACTCGTGAAGTTAAAACCAACTTCCCCGGTAAATAGTGTATATAGTGCAGTGAAAAAAAATCCAAACGCAAAAAGAGCTAATGTCCCCATGCCAATTAGTGTAACTACAACTTCCTTTGACCATTCCAATTTTCCAAGTTCTTTACATTTATTTACACTCGCTAATTGTTCTTTCATCTTATTCCCGCCACATAAACATTCCGATAATTTGTTGCTTTCACTTTCCGCACCTAAATCCTCTTTCCGTAGTATGGGCAAATAATAAAAACCCATTTATTTAAATTATTTAAATAGTAACACATCATATTTTTTCTATAGTTTAGCTTTCTATTTTATGAGGTATTCCTTTAGGACGTCTATCTATATCTAATAATACCTAAATCCTCAACCATCCGGTTAAGAAACTCCTCAGATCCTATAAGTTTTCTTTTAAAAGTTACCGAATTATTGAGCTAGTACAACCGTCCCCTTGACAGGGGAGGTAAGAATAGATGCTGTTCCTATTTTCTCCCATATTAAGCTAACATGATATACTTTTCAAACAGTCTGACGTCCCATTGTCTTAAATGCAGATAAAATTGAATTATGATTTTTTTCTTTTACGGGTTGTAACATCAAATACAACAGCAGCCACAAGCACAAGGGCTCTAACAATGTACTGAAAGGATATATCGATACCCATAAGGTTCATACCACTGGTAAGTGACATCATAACAAACGCACCGACGATCGACCCTGTAACCTTGCCGATACCACCGGATGGTGATACACCGCCGACAAAGGCCGCCGCGATTGCATCCAATTCAAACAGAGTGCCCGCTGTCGTTGTGGCGGATTTAAATCGGGAGGCGAATAATATACCTGATAAAGCAGCAAGCATGCCCATGGAACCGAAAACCACATAAGTTATTTTCTTTACACTGATACCACTTAACTCAGCCGCCTCCGGATTTCCGCCAACAGCATAAATATGTCTACCGAGCACTGTCCGGGTCATAATGAAATGATAGATTATAACTAAAATCAGTACGACCACCGCAGTCCATGAGAGACCTCTGTATCCTGCCAGCACCCAGGTGATACCCCCGATTAAAATCGACATAAATAGCAATTTAATGATAAATAAATACATCGATGATTGCTTAATATTATAGGATCGCATCTTCCTACGTTTATTTATTGTATTTATAATGAAAAATAGAATAACCAAAACCCCGAGGATAAGAGTGAATTTATGTACTCCAGGTAAAATCTCAATGCCGGGAATGTCAGGAATGTAGCCATTGCCTATGGCATTAAAAGTGTCATTCGTAATGACTATCGTGCCCCTAGCCATAGTGACAAGTTGCAATGCTCCTCTGTAACCCAGCCATCCGGCAAGTGTTGCCACAAAAGCTGGAATTTTCATCTGCCCTACCAGGAAACCAGTGAACATTCCTGCCAGAATTCCCACCGCCAATACAAGGAGTATGCTTATATATACAGGCAGGTGCCAGAATTCCATAGCGGTAGCCGCTACCGCGCCCAAGAAGCCCGAAAGGTAACCAACCGACAAATCTATATGTGAAATGATAATGACCAGCGTCATACCAACAGCCAATACTGCTATATAGCCCGTCTGATTTATCAGATTACCGATGTTTCTCGATGAAAGGAAGATACCTTTCGTCGTGATGGTAAAGAACGCCATGATAACTAACAAGGCGATATACATACCCCATTCACGGATATTCTTTCCCAATATTTTATTTATCTCCTTAATGAAAGATATCTCAGCCCTGCTTGAGCTTATCATTTGATTTCTTACTTCCTCCTTCAGCAAAATCATCGCGTGCGCCAATGATGTAAGCCACCACATGCTCCCGGAAAGTGTCGATGTCACCGGTGACGGGAGTGTCGCACACCTTGCGCCCTTGGCGCAGCACCATCATTCGGTCACTAACCTGGTAGATATCTTCCAAACGGTGACTGATGATGATGATTGAAGAGCCCTGTGCTTTGAGCTCCCGCACTAAATCAAGTACCTTTTTAATGGCTGCCACGCTCAGCGCTGCCGTGGGCTCGTCCATGATAGTGACCTTGGTGTTAAAAGCTGTCGCGCGAGCAATAGCCACCGCTTGGCGCTGTCCACCAGACAGATTTTCCACAGAAAAGCGTACGGAGGAGATGTCAATTTTGAGACGATCTAACAGGCGTTTCGTCTCCTGCTCCATGTGATGCTCGTCCATGATTCCAATCGGGCCTAAATTTACACTCACCGCTTCACGTCCCATGAAAACGTTGGCAACCACATCCAGGTTGTCGGCCAGAGCCAGGTCCTGATAAACCATCTCGATACCCTGCTGGCGTGCATCCCAGGAATTGACAATATGTGCTTTCTTGCCTTCGATTAAGATCTCTCCTTCATCAGGGATATATGCCCCACTGAGAATCTTCATCAGGGTAGATTTACCGGCGGCGTTGTCTCCCACCAATCCCAGCACTTCATTATGGTGTAGTACCAGATCTACACCTCGTAATGCCTGTACACCACCAAAGTGCTTTTTGATGTTCCGCATTTCCACAATGGGAATCGTTTCTGTCATAGGTTTCCTCGCTTTACTTAAAAAATATAGAAAAGTATGATTGTACTGGAAAAAACTAAATTTTGTTATGCCGAGCAAAGCGAACCATCTCCACGATAATCAAGAGACCATTCGCTTTGCTCACGGCACTTCTTTTTTACAGCAAATCCCTGTATGAACTAACTGTTAGGTTATTTCTTACTACAATCCGGTAAATTCGGTGGCCTTATAGTAACCGGAATCGATCAAAGCAGCCTTGACATTACTCTTGTCGACAGTAACCACTACGGACGGTTTAGCAGGGACATCAATCTTGCCATTGTTGTAGGTGTGGGTTTTTTCAGGAGTTTTGCCATTGATATAAGCGACAGCCGCGGCGATCGCATCGCTGACCAGTGTCCTGACGTCCTTTAAAACGGTCATCGACTGCTTGCCATCAATAATGTACTGTACAGAGGGTATCTCGGCGTCCTGGCCGCTGACCACATAGTTCTTGACATCATTGTCGTCAGCAAATGCATCTGCAATTGCACGGGAGGTACCGTCGTTCGGCGCGAGGATAAATACATTACCCTTATCGGCAGCCGGAGCAATAGTCAGGTTGGCTTCAGCCAGATTCTTAGCGACGGTGAAGTCCCAGTTGGTAGTGACCTGGCCAATGATTTTGCCCATCTCATCACGGGTCAGCGTGGACTTGCCCTGTAGAGCAACAGCTTGGCTTGAGTTCTTGATGACGAAGGTACCGGCGGCAATCTTTGGTTGAAGGACATTCCAGGCGCCCTCAAAGAAGAGGAAGGCGTTGTTGTCAGTGGCAGCACCAGCATACAGGTAAAGCGGGTTGCCACTACCGGTAGCCTTATCAACCAGGTATTGGGCCTGAGCCTCTCCCACAGCAATGCTATCAAAGGTCACATAGTAATCAACAGCTTCGGTTTCACGGATCAGGCGGTCATAGGAAATGACCTTTATGCCTGCAGCTCTGGCTTCGTCTGCAGCGGCAGCAGCAGCGGTACCGTCATGCGGGCAGATGATAAGAACTTTGGCACCCTTGGTAATCAGAGCTTCAACATTCTCTTTTTCTTTAGCGGAAGAGCCTTGGCTGAAGAGAATCTCAGCACTGTAGCCGGCAGTCTTGAGCGCATCATTGAAGCGAGTCTCGTCCTGTATCCATCTTGGTTCTTCCTTGGTCGGAAGAACTATACCAACATCTAGTGCAAATGAAACACCTACTACTGTAGAAACAAATAGCAATACTAATACCCATAATAATAACTTTTTCATTTTTATTTCTCTCCTTTTCTTTTTTATTTACTCAATACTTTTTATTGAGATTTATCTTAAAATTTATTTAGTTATATAGTATACCACCCCCTTTTTGTTAACTTTCTTTTTAGGTCTTCCTTCCGACTTTCGCTTGTATGTTCCAGAGCACGGTCCTTTGTCACATTTTAAGAATATATATTGACCTTATTGAATCGTTAACCGCGGCCAAAAGAATTAGTCTTTTTGAATTTCCTTCATCTGAATATTAATACGACAAAGGATTTAAGAAATCCTTTTTTTTCTTAAAAAAATTTTCGCAATAAGAAAAGAAAGGCATAAAGATGAGGTCAGATAATATCTTGGTGGAGATAGGGCGATTCGAACCCCCAACCTCTGCGATGCGCAAACGCAACGCTCTTTCATCAGTTTCATTATATTTTAAAGTGTTTCTCTTTCAAGCTCATTGCAGTTAGGATAAGCTCCTTAATTTCTGATAACAATTGTTCACTTTGCCATTTTCTTTCTGCATCTACTGATTTACCTGCATTTTTCACGGCTTTCAATGCATACAAAGCTGCTCCCAATGAATGGTCAGCCATATGAGCATTCGCTACTGCGTGTCCAATGGAACGAGCAACTGCTATTATAATTGGGTTTGAAGATTCCCTGGCTAGGGTATGGGCATTTACAGAGGCATTTCTTGCTTCACCTACTGTTACTTTTTCTTTTTCCCATTCTTTGGCAACATATAGTGCATTAATTAGCCGCTGGTCAATATTCTCGTCAATAAGTGATAATACGTGTTCCGAACATTCCCTTGCCCATCTAATTAATTGATGATGATGGTCTTTGGTGAGTGGTCCACCACGATGTACTGCAACAAATCGGTTATCTCGCATAATTATTACTCCAAGAACAAGAAAATTTTCTTTACTTTATTGAATTTATCCCTGCCCAAACAAGTCAGTATATAGTACTTTTCGAATAATATTCGATATGTCAAATGAAGTCTTCCGTTGGGATGCCTATCTATAACAATACCTAAAGCTTTAACCATCTGGTTAAGAAACTCCTCAGGTCCTATAGATATTCCGCTAAAAGTTACCGAATTATTAACCTGGTACACCTTCCCTATTATTCTCATTTATTCTTTGTTCCCAATATATTTTTTCATAAGCTCTTTTGCCTTACCTACCCCTTCTTCTGTTAGATATACTGATTTTGCGCGTTTATTTCCATCAATATATCCTTCCTCATTTAATTCATCTAGAGCGTCAAAAGGATAACCTTTCCAGCTCCTTTGAACTTTTGTAAGGTTGGTATCTTCTTTCCATGATGTAAGATATATCAGCAATAAAGTCAGTTCTTTTATTGTTTCATCCATTATATTTCCCCTTAATTACTTATTTTTAATATATTTCATACTCACCAGAATAATAAAATGGGATGTGCCCTTATTTATTATTAATTTTCTTATCTCTATTAAGAAAATGAAACCTGTTGTCCCTATTTATTTAATATTATATTGTAATTTCTATTATGTTTCCTTCCGGATCTAAAATACAGCTTTCAAAATAACCGTCGCCTGTTTTTCTTGGTTCTGAAATAACTTTATAACCGTCTGTTTTTAATTTATCTGTCAATTCACAAACGGATTTATGACTTCCAACAGAGACAGCAAAATGAATTATACCGATGAATTGTTTAGTATAATCATTATCACGCTCAACGATTGTAGGTTTTTTCATAAGTTCTATTTTTGTTTCACCGTTAAAATCTAAAAAATAAGATTCAAATGAGTTTTTTTTATTAGTATATTTTTTGCTTGGTTTGCAATTAAAGTACTTAATATAGAAGTCTTTCATTTTCTCAAGGTCTTTTGTCCATATTGCTATGTGAATAATAGGCATTATATTCCTTCTTTTTTAAGGAAAATGGTGTCTATCCTTATCTATCCTAAAACAACTTATAAATTTTTTGTTTTAAATCATCTATCACCAATTTAAATGGGGGTAAGTCCGGAACCAAAGGACCCAACCATTGTTCCCAGGTTCTGGCAATATAATCTAATAAAATATTATCAAAAAAATTTTCCGGATTAGTAAATTTAACTTCTTTAACTTTGCATTTTTCTAAAAAAAGCGATGATATAATTTCCATCCTTAATGCATTTGAATAGCCATTTAATATTCTCCAGATATCGTAATAATCTCTTGCTCTTGACCGGGTCCACCCGCGTTCTTCCAATTTTTTAAAATGCTGCAATATTGCCCGCATCTTCTCTGCTATAATCTCTTCGAGAGAATAGACATTTATTTCCTGAAACATTTCTTCTTCATAACCATGAAGTATAGGTCTTTTTACCGGTTCAATCTGTATCGGTTCATCCATAGTAATTTCAACCATCACTTTTGGCAAAAATTGACGATGCCAGGGAAATTTTCCTCTTACGTTAAAAGCTTCTTGAGCGCCAGGATGAGATTCTTTCTCCCTATATCTCTCTACTTTTAATTCAAGAGGAGAAAATTTTTGTACTAAATTAGTAGCTATTTCACAAGACTTTTCAATCTCCCTTTCAAGAAGGTCTCCTCTTACAATGTTTCCTTTTGCAGTAAAATCAAGGTCTTCCGAAAATCTATAATTTCCAAAATAACATTTCTTTAACGCGGTCCCTCCTTTAAAAATAAGTGTATTTTGTAATTTTACATTAGCTGCAATACCAGCTAATACCCAAGAAAGAATATAATCTTTCTCGATTATTTCCCATGATAATCCAGCATCTCTCCTTGCTTCTTCCAGTCTTTTTCTTATTGGTTTCATCTAAAAATTCTCCCGGGAAGATTTTCCTGAATCATCCATCTCTTATTACAGGTGCCTTTTCGAGGGCCGCTAGAATCAAGAACACGGTAACCCCTAATAGGAACAGCTTCAAGCTTTTGTAATATTGAATCCTCTACTCCAGCCTTTTCCATTATCCAACCTAATCTCTTTGCAATAACTGCATCAAGCCGTAAAGAATAATCAATCATCTTGACTAAATCAAACGAAGATATGTGGGATTCAAATGCGGAATATATTTCTGCCCAGCCTCCAAAATGCTTCGGAGAAATCAGTCCATCTATAAGTGTTCTTTCCGGATCAGTTATAGTTACCTTAACTTCTCCGACCCAAAAATCTTTAATACCAAAAAATCTTTCCGGCTTTATCTTAATAAACTCATACAAAATACCATTTACTTCTCTGCTAAAACTCCTTTGACTTATGTTCCGCATCTTCACTGCTCTTGATATTGGAACTGCCTGTGTCGTAGTAATATATACTCTTTGCGGTATCTGTTCTGTCATGCCATGAAAATGCAGAGCAGACCAGTGGCTTATGGCAGAAGGTTGAACCAAAGCCATAGCAATTTCAAATTCATGTACAGGTGTCATACCGGGAAAAGATGATGAAATAAGATACAGGCCTCTCTTAAGCCGGATTATCCAGCCATTATTCGAAAGATGATGTAAAGCTTCTGCAACATAATTATCAGCCATTCCACAATAAGATCCTGCCTTTCGTGCATCCGCAATAGTAAATATCCTCTTCCCCTCTTCGAATAGCTTCCTTACCATCTCTATGCCTATTCGGGTATGCTTTTGATTATTTCTTGCATCCATAGGAGTCTCTCCAATTATTAATATAATTTATCTACTCTTTCAGATATAATACTGCATATATTGGAGAATGTCAAATTATTTCCATAAAATATCTATTAACGAGGATTCGGGGTAAACAACAGCGGTTTTTTGCTCTAAACAGCCATCAGGAAACCCTTCTAAAATAAAGGTTTCATAAACACGTATTTTAAAATACGCAGTATTTTATTTTGCAAAGATAGCTCTGGCCATAGCTCTGATTATATTTTCTTTTTTAAGAAAATGGAACCTGTTGTCCTTTACACCACAAAAATCTCTCAATCTGAAACCTGTTCTATCTTCCGGCTAAACGAACTACCATATTTATCAGGATGAAAAGTATGAATGGGAATTATTTCCTCCGGCTTCAATTTTTTTACTACTTTTTTCAAGGTATCAATCTCGGCATGCCCACTGGTATGAACCTGGCAAAATTTCATATTCTTTTTCTTTATAAATCTCATCATCTTCTGCATAGAATAATCCTGTAAATACCCTTCCCATAAGGAACAAATAAATGCAGCCCCTGCAAAAAAGTTAGAAAAAGTTACTGGATTGTTGACCTAATGAAACTGTCCTGGTTGCATTCTTATATCGCAAATCACTGATATCTATAAAAATATCATGAATATATTTTCTCAGTTTATGTTTTTTATCTAATCCCAAATAACACTCCATTGTTTGAATAGCTCCAAGCCATTCATCTTTAGTTTTTGGTCCATGAATTGTTACATCATTAATAAAATAGATGAATAAAAGGTGGGTTTTAATATGATTTTTTTCTCTTAGATAATATAGATGAGCTATCCGATTCACATATTGATAAAATGTTCCGGTCCAATCAATACCATTATTGATATTTAAATATTTTTTTACCTCATCAAGGGAATTCCTTATTTTACTAATTGATTTAGGATTTTTTGCACTAGTTCCGGGACTTACCATTTCGGGAATATTTGCCTTTGCTTCAACCAGTATAATTTCATCCTCGCTAACGCCTAATGCATCCCATTGGGGACCATTGTTTGGCCAAAAAACGCTTAACGAATATTTTATTTTATTTAATATCCTTAACTTTCTTAAAAAATCTTCATCGCGATACTCTGCGTAATCATCTGCCTTTAGGGGAGATTTCCAATCAATAATTATTTGCTTCCCAACTTCTTTTGAAATTACAGTGTCCAAATATTTCTTTTTTACATTGATAGCAACCTGCAAGTCTTTAAGACTACCATGTGAATTGGAATCTTGTGGATATCTACCCATAACACACCTTCCTATAATTTAAATACTGACAAATCATCTCTTACCTTAAATCGTATCTCTTCTTCAAGTAAGCTATCCATACGATCTATCACCTTTTTCATCCATGTGGCTCTCTCCGCAGGCTTTGGTTTCTGGGAAAGCCGGTCCCAGCCTTGAAGGATTGTCCCGCAGGTTTCCTTATCAATTTCCGCGCTTTCAAGGCTATCGGACAATTTGTCGATCATCCACCATCTTTTTGCCATAATCTCCTCCTTTTTTAGTAATTTATCCAGATATTTTATCTTTTCTTATGTATTTAAATATACAAGAAAAGTTTTAAAAATCCTCTTTTTAGGAGAAAATTTATTAATAAGTGTACTAATTTTTTACCATTGATTCCCTACATTCTAATTAAACAAATTTGCAATATCAATAAGAATATATATAATTAACATAGATTTTTTATTAAGCTTTTATCTAATTAACAATTTATTACTTTCTTAGAATTAGAAAACCTTTGACCAAAGGAGATTAAAAGGTGATTAATGACTTTTTCCAACAAATCTATTTCCAAAATAGAGTGATTGATTACATAATAGCCATTTCGTTTTTTATCCTTCTCGTCATATCTATTCAAATTATAAAAAGTATCATACTAAAGTTACTTAAAGCTTGGGCAAAGAAAACTACTACCACAGTAGATGCTAAATTTGTTAAAGTCTTCGAACAAAAAATAAAACCTTTTCTAAATTTAATTTATTTTGGTGCTTTTTATATTAGTATTAAACGACTAACTATGGATTCGCAAATTGAAAGATTTTTTAATATTTTCGTCATTGTTCTCTTAACTTTCTTCGGAATTCGATTTTTACTATCTATCACGATCTATGGACTTGAAACTTACTGGGTAAAAAAGGAAAAAGACAAAGCTAAAAAACAAGCACTAAAAGGCATTATCACTATTATAAAAATTATCGTCTGGAGCATTTTCCTTATTATTCTCCTGGATAATTTAGGAATTAAAATCTCAGCACTGGTTGCCGGCTTAGGGATTGGTGGTATTGCTATTGCCCTTGCTGCCCAAACTGTTTTGGGAGATTTATTTAGTTATTTTATAATTTTCTTTGACCGCCCTTTTGAAATTGGTGATTTTATTGTTATCGGTGATTATAGAGGTACTGTAGCAAATATTGGTCTAAAAACAACCCGGCTAAACAGTTTGGGTGGCGAACAACTAATTTTCTCTAATCAAGACCTAACCAATTCCAGAATTAGCAATTATAAGCGGATGGAGCGAAGAAGAGTGGTATTTCAGTTTGGAGTTATTTATCAAACTACCCTAGCACAATTAAAGAAAATACCCGGTATAGTTGAAGAAATTATTACTCAAATTTCGGAAGCAACCTTTGATCGAGCTCACTTCGCTTCTTATGCTGATTTTAGTTTAAATTATGAAGTTGCGTATTATGTCTATAATAGAGACTACAAAAAATATATGGATATTCAGCAAGAAATTAATTTTCAATTAAAAGAAGCTTTTGAAAAACAGGGAATTGAGTTTGCATATCCTACTCAAACTGTATTTCTTGCTAATGAAAATAAAAAATAATTCCTAATCCAATTTAAAATTATCATTAATTCAGTAACTTTTTTCAGCTTCTTATGGGGGTGAAAATAATTGATTTCCCCTTTACCAATCAAATTTAATTTCTTCTATAACCATTTTTTCCTCCGGAAATAAATTAGTATTATAATACCTATGACTGCCATTATGAATAAAGCAGCAAAATATCCCCAACGCAGTTGGAGTTCTGAGAGGAATATATAGGGACCTATTTTCTATTTTCCGTGAATGGAATATAAAGGAAGAAGATTTTACATAATTAATTAAAGGTGTAAGGAAGGAAGTTTAAATAATATTCCGCGGAATATATCTGATGAAGATTTAATTGAGCTGCTCTATAAAATGACTGGCCTTTATTGATACAACAGAATTATCTTAAATTTATTATTTAGTTACTAATTTATTATTTTAGTATCTACTATTACTTTGATATTCGCTTCTTGGTCTAGGTGGACGGGCTTCATCAATCTTTAAAGGACGACCTTCAAAATCGGTATCATTTAACGCATCTTTGGCTTTTCCAGCTTCTACCGAAGAAGACATTTCTACAAATCCAAAGCCTTTGCCTTCGATAATGTTGACACTCTTAACTTCACCATGATTGCCAAATATATCACTTAACTGATCATTGGTTACAGAATACTTGAGATTTCCTACATATAATTTACTACCTTGCATGTTCTTTTCCTCCTTTTTATTATTATTTCTCTTAAGTCCAATAACGTTTCTTTGGGAGAAAAGAAGCAAGGAAATGATTCTAAGCTCTTAACGATAACATTATTAAAACACAAGAGATCCTTTTTAACAATCTGTTATTAAGAATTCAGTTGATTGTTGTTAGCATCTCTTTTAAGTCATAAAGGCCAGTCGTTTTTTATCTAACAGACTTTAACCTTGCAATTATAACCACATTTTTTAGTTATGTCAAATTTATTTTAACTCAAATATTTTGAGTATTAACTGGTACATATCTTTAAAAACTTTTAAGTCATAATAAAGCGCCATGAAAAAAAATTTTAATCAGTTAAGGGGTCAGGTCTTGAAATATCACATTTTCCATCAATGCTTACTTGTTGTTAAAAAAATGTGATATTTCAAGACCTGAACTTCCCATCTGAAAAATCAAGATAATTTTAAACTTTTTTATGCAACTTTTTTTAACTCTTTTCTAATAATATAGTCTCTATCTTCAGTTAACATTTTATAGATTACTCTAATTAATTACCGGGCCAGGCAGCGAAGAGTATGATTATGACTTTTTCCTTCTGCCCGTTTTTTTAGATAATAAGTACTGCATTGAAAATTAAAACGGATACTGCATCCGACCATGATAATTAAAGTCTGTTTGCATATTTTATTGGCTTTATACACCGCTTTGGCTTTGGTCACTTTTCCCGAATCATTATTTACACAGGCTATTCCACAGTAGATAGCCAACTGTTTTTCAGAGGGGAAACGATTAATGTTTCCGATCTCTCCGATTAACCTGCTGGCCAGTTTGGTAGCCACTCCGGGAATAGTCTTTAAATGTTTAACCTCTTTATTCTTTTCTCCTATTTCATCTAGCTTTTTATCTATATCCTTAATCTCTTCTTGTAATTCTGAAATACGTTTGGCATAAGATAAGATGATCGTTTTGTATATCTCGGTTAAACCTATATATTCCATATTGTTTAACCTTTTAAGCAAGAAGAAAGCTCCCTTTTTCCCTATCCCCTTTATCTTTAATAAAGATTTAAGGGTAATCCTCTTATATTTAGAAAAATCAGGATACTTGGTTAGGATGGCTATTATCTTTTTGTTCTTTACTTTACCCAATTCTAATATCTGGGGACATACTTCCAGTAATTTCTTGCTTAATCTATTAGTAAGCCTCACCTCCTCATCAATCAGAGTCTGCTGGTGGCGGGAGAGGAGTTTCAGGCTTTCGGTTAGAGGAGAGGGTTTCTCTATTTTAATGAATACCTTTTCCCTTTCACTATTTATATAGTCTTTTAATTTTAACATCTTGGAGAGCATTAGAGAATCTCTTTCATCATCTCTCCATTCTCCGGCAAAGGCCTCCCTGAATCTTTTTAATTTTAAGTTATCTACATTGTAGAGGGTAAACCCTTTATCAAGTAGTATCCTATCAAGTGGGTTACTATAGCCGTTCTTCCCCTCTAAGGCGAAGGATATCTTTCCTCTTTCTTTTTTTTCTATCTTTTTAAATTTTTTTATACTTTCGGTAAATTCATTTATTTTATGAGATATTTATCAGTGAAAAAAACTAGGGATAGACACTTTACATGATTCCATAAAGAACAGAAATTCTATCTCTTTAATATTCATGCTATAGATAACCATTAAACAAGAGAGATCAACAACGATGGAGGGGTAAGATGAAGTTATTTAAAATACTCGGATAATGCTATAGGAAAAAAGGGTCTATAATTAAAAAAAGCATTTCATAGCTATAGAATAATCTGAAAGATGAGGATAGTCAAATAACTTTCTTTATGCAAGAATAAACTATATGGCCGGAGGAACATTTGTGGCTTCCGGGGTCTGTCAAGAGACTAGATCTTTGTGACTCGACCTGAACTGCCGGGTGTTCCTCTGACCTCTAATTCGTAGTCTAATGGGAAGA
>Ga0255381_10026_pt1 | contig 14454 bp, 10 predicted proteins | sample ANMaggSSYBR01E10_FD_182108 | JGI IMG/M metagenome (GOLD analysis project Ga0255381, IMG submission 182108) | Sediment cell enrichment communities from methane seep in Santa Monica Basin, California, United Staets - ANME aggregate JGI... | ecosystem: Environmental > Aquatic > Marine > Cold seeps >...
TAAAATACCAGCCCACCTGCTTCCAGCAATAGAAGCAATTTCTGTAAGTATTGAAATGGTGATTCCCGCCATTAATCCTCGAATTAAAAGTTTTGTAATAGAATTTTTTTTATTTTTCTTAATTATTTGATTTACCTTTATTTTTTTTAAAATTAAAATATTCATAAAAAATATTATGAAAAATATAATAGTAGCTGAAAGAAGATTGATATCTAATTTGTAGATTAAATAACCTGAAATATAAAAAGAGATAAATCCCATTAATGAAGAAAAAGCAATGGAAATTATATTATTTCCTGATTTAAAATATCTTCCTGTTATAAGATAAAAAAAACAGAATAGTATTGATGAAGATAGAGCAGAAATTCCCCAAGGGATTCCCTTAACTAAAAATGGTATTCCTTCCTGATAAGAAATAAAATAAACAGATAAACCCGCCCCTAGCGGAAGTCCTGATAGTATTCCGCCCAAGACCGGGTTAACCCTTGTTGAAATTTCAGCTAATAGTACAACTACTAAAGTTGAAATTAATATTTTTATTAATATTAGATTCATTTATACCCTGCTTTTTAGTAATATATAAATTAATAAATTGGCTATTTTTACGGAATGTAAAGCCCTGAAGCAACAGGGATATATAGACTGATTTGAGGGAAGAAAGTAAGGAATATTAAACCTGCTATAACTGCTATTACATATATCCATACCTCCTTGGCTACTTTATCCAAAGTACTGTTTATCAAATTTGCTGCTACATATAAATTAACTGCTACCGGAGGAGTAATCTGTCCAATAGCCAGGGCAACCACAAATAGTATTCCGAAGAATAACAGATCGATATTGTAATAAGCAAGGATAGGCATAAAGATGGGCATAAAGACATAAGTAATGGAGATGGCGTCAAGAAACATTCCGGCAATGATTATAGCTACATTTGCCAGTAACAGTACAGCCATGGGAGTTTTAGCAATAGAAATAATTCCCTCAGCCATTATATCTATTACTCCTAAAATGGCAGAGGCGATGGAGAATTGAGTTGCAAAGGTTACTACAAACATAACTACCGCAGAAGTAATAACCGCACCCACCAATGCTTCGTAAAGCCCTTTAAGGGTGAGAGTTTTATAGACAAAAAAACCTACAAAAATACTGTAAAATACAGCAAAAACAGCAGCTTCCGTGGGAGTTGCAATACCGGCATATATTCCTCCTAATATTATAACCGGTGCAAGTAAAGCCCAAAAAGCATCTTTGGTTGTTATTAAGATTTCCCTTAATGTCCCTCTTTTTTTTATTCCCCGAAAATTTCTTTTTTTAGAAACAAAATATGCAGCAACTATTAAAAATAAACCGATAATTATACCGGGGATAATTCCTCCTAAAAAGAGCGCCCCCACTGACACGCCGGTTACATTGCCATATATGATAAAGGCTATACTGGGTGGAATAATAATGGCTAACCCGCTTGCTGCAGCAATAGTGGCAGCTGAAAAATTTTTATCATACTTTTGGTGAATCATTATAGGAATAATAGTTAAACCGACTGCAGCAGCAGTTGCCGGACCGGAGCCGGATACTGCACCCCAAAAAAGGCAAGTTAGGACTCCCGCAATTGCCAAACCCCCGGTTGCCCTTCCAACAATAATTGTAGTCAAATGAGAAATTTTTTCTGCAAGTTTTGCTTTTTGCATTAAGATACCCGCCAGGACAAAGAAAGGGATAGCGATTAAGGGGAATTTAGCAATACCTGAAGCAAAATTTCTGGAAATCATAGTAACGCCAAGGCCATATTTCCATATAGAAAATACTGCCGCAAATCCCACTGACGTTCCGATAGGAACACCGATTAAAAGAAGAAGAGCGAAAATTCCGAAAAGAGTTAAGATTTGCATTATTTTTTCTCCCCTTTCTCTTCTTCAATTTTTTTTAATTCAATTTTTAATCCTTTATAAATATTTTTAAAAATAAAGACCGAAAATATAGGAATGCCAATAATGTACATCCATTCAGGAATTCTCAAAGCTTCACTTTCCATATGAAAAATAGTTATATCCATATAGATTTCTCTAAACGCATAATAATTGACAATTAAAAAAAGAAGAGTACTTAAAGATGCTGAAATAAAAGCTGCAGTTTTTTTAAGTGTTTTCGGTAATTTGTTATAGACAGTGACCACTCCCAGGTGAGCTCCTTTTTCAAAAGCGATAGCAATTCCTAATACTGTAATCCATACAAAGAAATGGACAGTAACTTCTTCGGTAAAGGCAAAAGAAAGATGAAGAAATTTTCTACTTAAGACATTTACAAAGGCAATTGATGCCATTATGAAAAGTAAAATTGCTGAGATTAATTCTTCAATTTTTATTTTATTCCCCTCCATTAGTACCTCCGGTTTTCACAAAAGAGGGGGATAAAAATCCCCCTCTTTTGGTAGTTAATTTGTTATTTAGACATATCTAAGGTAGCAGCAGCAACAAAATCTACTCCTACTTCATTAATCCATTTATCCAGTACCGGTTTAGTTGCTTCTTTAAAAGCTCTCAATTCTGCCTCAGTAAGCTCAACTACTTCTGTTCCTTTACTCTTAACATAAGCAATTTGATCCAAAATTTCAGGAGTTTCTCCAAATTTATCTTTTAGAATATTAATAGAAATATCTCCGTCAAGTCCTCTTCTCACAAAGGCTTTTTCCCACATCCCTGCTTCTTCTGCCGCTTCTTTTACAATAGTTTGTATATCTTCCGGGAAAGAATCCCATACTTTTTTGTTAACTACAAAGAGAAGAGGGTCAACCAGGTAATTCCAGTTAGTAGCGTACTTATGATATTCCCAGATTTTAACCGGAAGAAGAACTCCATAAGGATTTTCCTGTCCGTCAACTGCACCTTGTTGGAATCCGGTAACTGCATCTCCCCAGTTCATATGGATGGGGTCTGCACCCAACTGTTTGAAGATATCATCATATATAGGAGTAGGACAAACTCTTAATCTTAATCCTACCATATCTTCAGGTGTTCTTACCAGTCTTACATTGTTGGTTAATTGTCTAAATCCATTTTCGCCCCAGGCCAGAGCTTTTACCTGCATTTTTTCCATCTCAGCAAACATCTTTTTCCCGGTTTTACCATATTCGATTTTATCTAAATTTTCGTAAGTGTTGATGAAAAAAGGTAGAGAGAAAAGGTTATGTGATTTTACTACTGCTGAAGAATTAATAGTAGATTCTACTGCAAAATCTATACTTCCTTCGGCTACTGCCTGGAACCAGTTCATCTGTTTACCGGCAAGAAGTTGACTTCCCCAATATGGTTTTACATTAATCTTTCCGCCGGTCCTTTCTTGAATTAAATCACACCATTTTTGCGCACTCATCCCCCAGCCAAAAGCGGGGTTTACATTTACGGTCATGGTGTATTCTGCTTTGGGTTTAAATTCTTTTGCACTGCTGACAGAAAACACAATTCCCATTGTAAGCAAAATAACTAAACTTAAAATTATAACTTTTTTCATTTTTTTTCTCCTTAAATTTTTAATTTTGATTTCGAATTTCCATTTTTAGTCTCGAAGCTATAAATTTTTTTCTTTCACCTCCTTTTATTTTAGCACAGGGCTTTCAATTAATTTGGCTAATTTTTCTAAGAATTTTGCTGCATCTGCTCCATCTATTATTCTGTGGTCATAGGAAAAAGAGAGATAAGCTAACTCCCTTATACTAATTTTATCTTCGTCAGCTACAACAGGTTTTTTAATTATTCTTCCCATTCCTAAAATCGCCACTTCAGGTGGATTAATAACTGGAGTAAATATTTCTGTTCTCATCATTCCTAAATTAGTCAAAGTAAAAGTTGAACCTTTGATATCATTTTCAGAAATTATACCATTTCTCGCCTCGCCTGCTAATTTTTTAATTTGGTCGTTTATTGTTTTTAAGTTTGATTTGTCTGCATTTTTAATTACCGGAACCATTAATCCTTTTTCTGTGTCCACAGCTATGCCAATATTTATATCATCAAATATTATCAATTCTTTTTTGTCAGAATCAAAATGAGCATTAAATTTATTTAATTCTTTTAAAACTTTAGATAGAACAAATACTAAACCTGAAGTTATGCTTACATTTTTTTCTTTCATAAGTTTTTTAAATTCAGTAAAATCAACTTCTGTAGTATTGGTTAAAGTGACAGCCGTATGAAAAGATTTTGATAATCTTTCAGCGATAGTTCTTCTTAAGCCCGAAAGTTTTTCTATTTTAAATTCTACCTTCTTTTCCGAAGCAGAAGAAAGAAAGACGAGAACATCTTTTTTTTCTATTCTTCCATCCGGCCCCGTGCCTCTAATTTGAGAGAGGTCAAGATTTTTTCCCCGGGCAATTTTTTTTGACAGGGGAGACGCTTTTATTCGCCCTCCTCTTTCGGAAAGGGCAGCCCTTACAGAAGAGGTTTCTTCTGTTTCTACAGCTTCAGTGATTTTTTCCGGCTCTACCTTTTCTTTTATTTCTTCAATTTTTTCTCCTTCTTCTCCTATTATAGCAATTACCGTTCCGACTTTTATCTCTTCTTTTTTTTTACCAATTATTTTAAGGAGTATACCGGAAGCAGGAGAAGCAACCTCGTTAGTTATTTTTTCTGAAGAAACTTCAAGGAGTGGTTCACCTTTTTTAACTTCATCCTTTTCTTTTTTAAACCATTTTTCGATAAAACCGGACTCCATGGTTAAACCAAATCTGGGCATTTTTATTTCATACATTGTATCTACCTACCTCAATACTTTCTTTACTGCCTTAATTATATCTTTATAATTGGGAGTTACGAAATCCTGAAGAAGAGAATTAAAAGGCATAGGCACATTTTTCGCCCCAACTCTTATAATGGGTGCATCCAAATAATCAAAAGCTTCTTCTTGAACCACGCTGGCAATTTCAGCACCCCATCCGGCTCTCTTCCAGGTTTCATGAGCTACAACCAGGTGATTGGTTTTTTTTACTGATTCGATAACTGTTTTTTTATCCCAGGGGACGAGAGTTCTCAGGTCAATTACCTCTGCATTTACACCTTCTCGTTGAAGTTTTTCTGCTGCTTTTAAAGATTCATGAACCATCCTGGACATAGTTACTATCGTAACATCGTTTCCTTCTTTTTTTGTATCTGCAACCCCAAAGGGGATAAGGTACTCTTCTTCCGGAACAGGACCCTTTATTTTGTAAAGCATTTTATGTTCAAAACAGATAACCGGGTCATCTTCCCTTAGAGCAGTTTTTACAAGTCCTTTTATGTCATAAGGTGTGGAAGGGATGATTACCTTTATCCCGGGAGTGTGCATAAATATAGTTTCTATGGATTCTGAATGTTGGGCTGCCGCAGAATTTGATATACCATCAGGACCTCTTAGAAGCAAGTGAAGTTTTCCTTGACCACCTGCCATATATCTAATTTTTTCTATCTGAAGAGTAATTGATTGGATACCGGTAAATAGGAAATCTGCAAAATGAAATTCAGCAATAGGTCTCATTCCTACCAGGGCAGCTCCCAGTGCAGAACCATAGATAACTTCTTCCGATATAGGTGTATCAAAAATTCTATCAGGAAATTTTCCTAAAAGAGATTTGTAAGCACCAAATATGCCTCCTTGTTGGGCTACATCTTCACCATAAGTGAAAATAGTAGGATCTTTTTCCATTTCTTCAAAAATAGCTTCTCCTAAAGCTTCAGCGAAAGTTATTTCCCTCATTTTTACCTCCTCTTTTATTACAAATGATTACACTGATTATATTAGATTACACCGATTAATATATTAATTTCTCTACTTTATTTATTAGAATAATGTTTATTACTTTTAAGTGATAATTAACTAAATAGTTGAGTGTATTTTTATCTTTCATCTGTGTAATCTTCTTATTAATCTGAGTAATCATTATTTAATAATCATAACCGGAATCATTAACAAAAAGGTCAGTTAAAGCGTCTTCAGCGCTTGGTATAGGACTTTCTTTAGCAAATACAACTGCCTTATTAATTTCCTTTTGACTATCTTCCCATATTTTTTTCTTTTCAATTTCATTCAACATCTTTAATTCTACTAATTTTTTCTCAAACTTTTTAATGGGTTCATTTAACCAGAATTCCTCAACTTCTTTTTTATCTCTGTAGAGTTCAGGGTCTCCTACAAAATGGCCTTTAATTCTGTAGGTTTTTACTTCAAGCAGAGAAGGTCCTCCGCCTTCTCTGGCTCTTTTTATCATTTCCTTTGCAGTTTTATAAACGGTTAGTAAATCATTCCCATCTATGGTCATCCCTGGTATTCCATAGCCTACTGCTCTATCAGAAATGTTTTCTACAGAAGTTGTATCTTTGGTGCGTACAGTGGAGGCAAATTGGTTATTTTCTACCACAAAGATTATTGGTAATTTGTATACTGAGGCAAAGTTCAAACTTTCATGGAAAGCTCCGGTATTTGATGCTCCGTCACCAAAAAAAGCCACTGCAACCTGGTCATTTTTTTTCATTTTCACTCCTAAACCCGCGCCAACTGCTATAGGGAGGCCGCCTCCTACTACACCATTCGCCCCCAAAACTCCGATAGAAAAATCTGCAATATGCATCGAGCCTCCTTTGCCTTTACAGTAGCCCGTTGTTCTACCGTAAAGTTCTGCCGCCATTCTGTTTACATCTGCGCCTTTAGCAATCATATGGCCATGTCCTCGGTGAGTGCTGGTAATAAAGTCATCTTTTCTAAGATTAGCTATAATTCCGGTGGCAATTGATTCTTCTCCGATATAAAGATGGATAAAGCCAGGAAGTTCTCCCTCCAAGAATAATTTTTCTGCCATTGTTTCGAAATTTCTAATTCTTACCATTGTCTTATAAAGATTTAGTAAAAAATCTTTTGAATATGCCATATATAATTACCTCCACACACATTTCTTTATTTTCCATTAGATATATAGAAGCAAGTTTTATGCCAAGATTAACTAATTTAGGAAAGCTTTCTTTTGCAAGGGATTTAAAAGAGAGTTTAATATGGAAGTGTAAAATTATAAAATATTTTTTACACTTCCATGTAAAAAATATTTACACTAAAGAAAATTATTAGTTTAAAGAAGATCATATGAAAGGGATGTTTTTAGGAGTTTTTCTTGATGTTCCACTTATTTATATGACTGTAAACCGTAGGTCTTGAGATTTTTAGTATTTTTGCTGTCTTTAAAATATTCCATTTTGTATCTTGGAGAGCTTGAATTAAGGATTCTCTTTTTATTTCATCTATAGATTTAAGGGAGAAATTGTTTTTTATTATTTCATTGGAGAGATGAGATATATTTAATTCATTATTTTCACAAATATTTAATGCTCTTTCAATAATATTTTCCAATTCTCTGATGTTCCCCGGGAAGTTATAGGTAGTCAAGGGTTTAATAAACGAATTATCTATCTTTGATATGTTTTTTTGTAATTTTTGAGAAAGTTTTTCTACAAAATAGTTTACTAAAATTGGAATATCTTCATTTCTTTCTCTTAGAGGTGGAAGATTAATTTGTATTACATTCAATCTGTGGTATAGGTCCTTTCTAAAGTTTCCATTATCTACTTCTTTTGATAAATCTCTATTAGAGGCAGCGATTATCCTAACATCTACCGCTATTGATCTTACACCTCCAACTCTGGTAATACTTCTTTCCTGAAGAACTCTTAAAAGTTTTACCTGAAGTCCCAGAGGAAATTCACCGATTTCATCGAGAAAAATAGTTCCTCTATTGGCTAATTCGAACTTTCCAGGTCTTCCTCTTTTATCTGCTCCGGTAAATGTCCCCGGTTCATATCCAAAAAATTCACTTTCAGCAAGTTCCCTTGGTATTGCCCCACAGTTTATCACCATAAAGGGTTCTTTTTTTCTTAATCCCTCATAGTGAATTGCTTGGGCAAACATTTCTTTCCCGGTCCCGGTTTCTCCTAAAATTAAAACATTGGAATTAGATTTTGAGGCAATTTTAGAAATTCTAATTGCTTCTTTTAATTTAGGACTACTGCCTATGATATCTGAAAAATTAAATTTTGCTTGAGCGCCAATATATGAGGTGACAAATTTTCTTACTCTGCCTATTTTTCTGAAGAAATCTACTACTCCGGCAAAATTTCCCTTTTCATCTCTTACCACTACTGCACTTTTTATAAAATGAAGCGTTCCCCACAGAGGACTATTAATGATAAACTCTCGGTCAATATACCCTTTATGTGTTTTAAAAACAGATAAAATAACCGGATCAAAATCTACAATATCCCCAACAAAGTTTCCTAATGAGTTTTTTATATCAACATGGAGTATTTCTCCGGCAGTTTCATTCATGTACAAGATTTTTGCTTCTTCATCAAGACATATAATTCCATCTTTTGACCCTTTACTTATTATTTCCAGGTATTTTTTAGAGAGTTTAAAATTTTCTGATATTTCCCTCCATCTTACTTCTTTTTCTACTGCCAGAGAAAGGGAGGAGATAATTCCCAGCCCATAATCCGGGTAATTCTCCATTTTTGAAGTAAGAGAGATAACTCCATAAATATTTCCTTCGGAATCATGAATCGGGGAAGAAGCGCAGGCCCAATCTTTTAATTGTGATGAGGTATGATCAGATCCTATTACTTCCATTTCTTCGTTGCGGGCAAGAGAGAGCTCTACCGATGTGGTTCCAAAAAATTCTTTGTTTATAACAACACCTTCCATAAAAACTCCCTTCCCTCCGCTTGGTGAGATTATTTTTAAAACTACTCTGTCAGAGTCTATAAAGGAAATAAAGAACTCTTTCTTTTTTATTTTAGAAATAAATTTTTCTATAAGGGAAACCATTGAGGAAAGCCATATCTTATTTATTTCCCTTCTTCTATTTAGCTCTTCAGAAGATGCCCTCACTGGTTCTAAATTTTTTTGACAATTTATAATTTTATATTTTTTGTTAAAGTTTTCCATATCTTTTATCCAATTCTTAAGATTGTAAATCACCTTAATAGGTTAGAAATTATTTTATATCTTTATAATATTTTTATTGTAAATTTTTATTACATTATTTTCTTCTATTTTAAACGTTTGTAGAAAACTTTTCAATATTTTTTCTTTTACCGCATCTATGGTCAGAGGAGCGAAAGATGAAAGATTGGTGACTTTATTTCTTTTACTTTTAATGGGAGATCTTGTGTTTTTGGGATATTTTTCTTCCCACTTTATTGTCTTTTCCAATTCTTTTAAGTCAGAATTTATAAGAAGTGAGGCGTGATAAAAAAATTTATTATTTTTTTGAGCAACAGCAGAACCTAAAATTTTCTTTTCTCTCAAAAAGATCGAATTTCTTTCCTTGACTTTACAATTTTCATAAATTTCTTTTATTCCCTTTAAAATTATTTCTGTTATTCCTCTTGCCTCTTCTAAGATGTATTTTGAAAATAGAATATTTTCTTTTTCTTTACAGAAAGTTATATTTAAATTTCCTCGGTCATGATAGACCGTTCCTCCCCCGGTAAATCTTCTAAAAACCGGAATATTCTCTTTCTTAATGTACTCGAGATTCACTTCATATTCTTCTTTTTGAAATTTTCCAATAACTACACATGGATTATTTTGCCAGAATCTTAAGACAAAACTATCCGGATTACATATTTCTAAAATCTTTTTTTCTATTTCAAAATTTATTTCAGGTTCAAAATCGGGGACGTCAATCAGAATTAGTTTCATTTTATAATCATACTCCGCGACAATGGATTTAACTATTATAAGTGATCATTATAAGAGAAAAGCAGAATATATACGCAGTGTATCATAAATTATTTTATAATAATTTTGGACTTATTGGTTATAACTGGGTTGTAGGGGCACGATGCATCGTGCCCCTTGTATTACTATTTTATTTACTTTTTAGGATGTAATTATATTGTTATTAAGGAATATCTACATAATCAATATCTATATCGGAAACTCCACAATTAATCTCTATCTCCGCTATGAATTCTGATTCGTTGTAATTATGGGAAATATATGTACCGCTTCTCTTAATAAAGTCGTCAAGGTCTTTTACTGCAATTCCCGAATCAATATTCACTGTTGCTCCCACATTTTTAGGTATGGCAATATTAATATTAGATACCCCTGTATCTATGATTATTTTAGAATTATATTGAGGTAAAACCAGGTTAATATTACTTGCTCCGCTTTCAATATATAGTTTTTCTACTTTAAAGTCTGATAGATTACAATCTACATCAATAGCGCCTGTTTCAATAGATAGATCATATATTATTTGATTATTTAATTTTAACTCCCAGTTATTTTTAATATTACTGGAAATCACCTTTCTTGTTACCGGCGAATGGTAGATAACTATGTCGGCCTCTTTTTCGGTATGGGAGAATTTTTCAAAAGGCTCAAATTCTCTAAATCGATATTGAGAAATACATTCATAAAGTAGAGGGGTGGATTCGCCCAAGACAAGCTTTCCTACATCAAGATTTAATTTAATTGATGCTCTTTCAATTTCAGGATACTCCTTTGTTTCTAAAACTTTTGTTTCTAAAACTTCTTCGGTTTCAAGAGCTGTTTCAGTTTCAAGAGCTGTTTCAGTATCCGGGATTACTTCAGTTTCTAAAGCTGTTTTAGTTTCAGGAGCTTTTTCAACTTCAATAACTATTTCACGGCTAAGAGTTTTTACTTCCCTTACTATTTCTCCTTCAAAACTAATTCCCACATAACTTGCTCCCACTCCTGCAATAATTCCCAGAAATATAATTAGTGGTCCCAGGAAGGAAAGACTTCTTCCCCTGAAGATTAAAGATAAACCTAAACTTATTACCAGTAAGGGCCAGAGTTTGAATAAATTTGACCATACAGACCATTCTAATACTTCCAAAGTATTTGCCAGGAGTATTCCACCTATAAGTAAAAAAGTTAATCCCTCAACAATTTTATTTGCTTTCATTTTTTTTCACCTCAATTTTATTAATTTACCGATTGACCAATTCACCAATTAGCCAATTTACCGATTAAATCACAAGACTGGTTTTTAGTTCTTAGTTTATAGTTTTTAGATAAAGGGTTATACCCTTATAAATCAGAGCTCGCAATAATATTTTAATGTCAGAGCATATGCAATATGTGTTTTTTGAAAATATGTAACCTGCAACTTGTAACCTGTATTTTAACTGGCAAACTGGTTAACCGGGTAACCGGTTAACCATCTTTACTATATACTCGTTACTTATTTCTTAACAATATACAATATACGAAATACGATATACGAATTTATTCTTTCTTAGTAAAGTTAGACCAGGCATTAGCAATTAACAGATCAATTAACCTTTGTTGGTCAGATAAAAATTCAGGATTTAGACTTAAGGCAATTTCTCCTTCTCTTACAGCATTTTCGTAATCTTGGCTACGATAATAAGATAAGCCTAATTTATAATGTGCCTCGGAGAGGATATAATTTGAATCTGCTAACTGAAGAGCCAACTCATAATTTTGATGGGCTTTTTTAAGTTCTCCTGCATCATAATGCATATTACCTATTTCAATAAAGGCCTGGGCAAAATTATCAAAAGTAAAATCTTCGATGTATAAGGGGTAAAATTTTTGGGATAATACTTTTTCCATTATGGCTTGTTCGTATTCTTTGCCTTTTAGATTAATAAGTCCTAATCGGTAATGTGCTATAGCTACTGATTTTTTATCTTCAGTAAATTGAGTAGCTTTATTGTAAGCAGATACAGCTTGATCAATATTTCCCACGCTGCTATAGTAATCACCTAAATTCAAACAACAAGCAGTACTTTCCTGGTAAGCTAAAAAATTGTCCAGGATATAAGGACTGGCTTTAAGTTTGCCCAATTTTATATATGTCTCTGTTGCTTTAATAAATTGATCATTATCCTGATAGAGCTGGGCTAATTCGGAAGTAAGCTTGTCATTTTGAGGAATGAGTTCAGCAACTTTTTCGTATTCTATTATTGCCAGATCATACTCGAGCGTATCTTTATATATCAATCCCTTTACAAAATAGGCAAAGGCATTATTAGAGTCCTCGATAATAATCTGAGATAGATTTGTAAGGGCTGATTCTTTTTCCTCCATTTTGTACAAAGCATAACTCTGATTTATCCTGGCTAATATATTCATTTCATCTAAATCCAAAGCTTTTTGGTATTCTTTTTCCGCAGGTTCATATAGGTCTAATGAGCAATAAAAATTTCCCATATTGATGAAAGCGAAGATATCAGGTTTCGCGGTTTTGCTTTCTATAATTTGTTGCAATAATTTTTCTGTTTCAGTACTGGCAAAGACAGTAGTAGTAAAAAGGGCTAATAAAATTATTAAAAAGATTACAAAACTTAATTTCAAATTTTTTCTATACATATCTATTATCCTTTCTTTTTTTAGTATTTTATAATTTTACGGATAAAGTTGAAGAAATTTACCAAAAAAATTTACACCCAATATTTATATATTCAACATTATTTTCAAAAATCCTCTTTTTTATTAAAATTTTTTCAACTTATTTTTATTATATTATTTCTGAACCGAATTCTTTTAATTTTTTAATGGAAACTTCTTGGCAGCCCTCGCTTTTTGTGACCATTAAATATTTCGCCTTTTTAGATCTTTATTTTTTTGTTAAATAATTAAAGAACTTTTTTATATTATATATATTCTTTATTTTTAAAGCAAATTTCTCTTTTTCTATTATAATATTTTATAATTAATTTACCAATTTCTCTATTAAATTAGTCGTTGGTGAATATAAACTAGCGTGGAGCTTACAGAGTTTTAGCGTATAGGAGCGGGTAATAAGTGTAAGGAAAATACAAAATACAAGATTGGAGTTGCAAGTGGAAAGTTTATAGTTGTCAGTTATTATTATACAGCTAAAAATTTAAGGCGAAAGGCGAAAAACCATAATTCAAAACTCAAAATCTTTCTGCATAGTTTTGATGTAGGGGGCGGAATTTATCCGCCCCGGGTTATTTGGGAATTTTTTTAGCGGGTTCGATGAATCGAACCCCTACCTTGGACTTCCGGATTCTGGCTTTCATTTTCTTAACTAGCTAACCAACTAACCATTAAGACAGCCATCTCACCTGTCTAATCTTGTAATTTTTAAATCAACATATATAATTAAAAGAAGGATTTTTACTAATTTTATCGAATAAGCTAATTATTAAGGACAATTTACTGATATAAATTTTATTAAGCTAGATAAAAAGTAGAATGGTATTTTTCTTTCTTAACTCGATACCCGATACTCGATACGCATTTTATTAAAGGGAGGTGAAAACCGATGAAGATTACCCATAAATTAGCACAAGATATAGTTGATAAAACCATGAGTATTTTAGAAAGAAACATTAATATTATGGATGGAAAAGGAGTGATTATCGGGTCAGGCGATAAAAGCCGCTTAAATCAATTTCATGCAGGGGCGGCTCAGGTAATTAAAGAAGGAAAGAAGCTGGAAATTTATTCCAAAGATATAAATCATTTAATGGGAGCAAAGCCAGGAATTAATCTCCCCATAGAACATAATAATAAAATTATCGGAGTAGTGGGTATTACCGGTGAGCCAAATGAAGTCAGCCCTTTTGGAGAAGTGATAAAGATGACTGTAGAGATGATGTTACAGCAGGAATTTTTGTTAAAAGAAATACAATTAGAACAGCAGGCACGGGGTAATTTTATTCACGATTTGATCTCCGGAAGAATTGGAAATGACCCGGATTTATTTTTAACTCGGGGGCAGATTGTAGGATATGATATTTTAATTCCCCGGGCCGCCCTGGTTATAGATATTTATCAGTTTGAAAAAACCGCCAAGCAGAGCTTGCAGGCATTCAAAGGGTCGAAAGAAGGAGAAATTCATTTACAGAGATTAAAGAATGATGTATTAAAAACCATTCAGGGAATATTTGTGGATACTCCCCAGGAAATTGTATCTTATACAGGAGGGGATAGGTTTGTAGTTTTAAAAATTATCAATCTAAAAGATTCAGATGAAATTTTAAGAAATAAATTGTTTAGAATAGGGAAGAGAATAAAAAATACTATTTCTCAGCAGATGAAATTTAAGGTAACCATCGGAATCGGAGAATATCATAAGGATATTCGGGGGATAAATAAATCATTTAAAGAAGCCACACAAGCTTTGGATGTAGGTACTAAATTAGAAGGAGCAGGAGATATTTATCATGTAGACAATCTGGGCGTAGGCAAGCTGTTAGCAGAGATAAAAGGAGAAAGTCAGCAAGAATTTATGGAAAAAACCATTTATTCTACAAAAAATAGTAAGGAGAAGAAAATAAACGAAACATTATTAGAAACTTTAAAGGCCTTTTTTGATAACAATTTAAGTATTTCCAAAACCGCCCAAGTTATCTATACACATCGCAATACTTTGCTTTATAGATTAAGAAGAGTTAAAGAGATAAC
>Ga0255381_10027_pt1 | contig 14201 bp, 11 predicted proteins | sample ANMaggSSYBR01E10_FD_182108 | JGI IMG/M metagenome (GOLD analysis project Ga0255381, IMG submission 182108) | Sediment cell enrichment communities from methane seep in Santa Monica Basin, California, United Staets - ANME aggregate JGI... | ecosystem: Environmental > Aquatic > Marine > Cold seeps >...
TTCTCTCATAATGATGACTGATATGTTTACAGAAGCAAAAAGAAGAATTTTAAGAGTGGAAGCTGTTTTTGCAAGCATTTCAAGGTCGAGAAAAATAATTGCAATTATCATAAATATGGATGTGACAATGATTGAAACGTGAGGAGTTTTGAACTTTGAATTAACTCTGGAAAAGTTTTTAGGGATTAAGTTATCCCTGCTCATTGCTAAGGGAGCTCTTGAAGCCGCTAAGATACCTGCATTGCCTGTTGATAGGAAAGCTAATATGGCACCAACTGCAAGGAGGATGAGTCCAAAATTACCTGCAAAAACACTGGCTGCATCAGACAGAGGTGTAAACGAAGGTCTTCCATTGACAAGAACACTGTCACCGAGAAGTCCAACCATCACAAAAGTAGCAAGTGCATACAGTAAAGTTATTATTGTAAAAGATAATATTATTCCAAGAGGAAGAATAAGATCGAACAGAGAATCAGCGATGTTTCAAATCGTCAGAAAAATTACAGCAAAAGAGCTTAAAGCTCAACCATTGGAAGATGAACTCAGAGAAATAATACGAGAAAGAGATGATATATCAAAAGACAGATTTGACGGATTGATTGAGTATTGCAAGATAATAGATATCAAACAGACAATGAATTATAAAGAATTCTTTAAACTGATATCTGATGAGATTTCTTCCGATTTGAATATAAGTTCTGATAATTTCTATTCACAAATCCTCAAAAGAGAAAATGAGAGCACAACTGTTCTAACTCCATTCCTTGCAATCCCTCATATAATTATTCCGGGGTCAAATATTTTTACTGTTCTAATTGCAAGATCAAAAGAGGGGATAATCTTTATGGAAAAGAGCAGTAAGGTTCATGCAGTTTTTGTTCTCGCCGGATCAAGAAACGAAAGACATTTCCATCTGACTGCACTTGCTGCACTTGCTCAAATAGTTCAGAATTCTGATTTTGAAAAAAGATGGCTTTCTGCCAGAAACAGGGAATCCCTGAGGGATATAATCCTACTTGGAAGAAGAAATAGAACTGTTTAAAACTCAATTATCTCAATCCAATATTCGCATTCTCTGCTGGGTTGTTGTGTAACATGAAATAAAAACAAAAAGATTTAATTGAATATCGAACAAGCCTGCCTGCTGCAGGCAGGGATAACCTAAAATAAAGTTCAGTTTGCCTCTACAACTGTCCATAGTTGAAAAGTTGTCACGTTTATCGCCTTAAAAATAAGTAATTTTCTAGGATAGAGCGGTACTAACGATTTGAGAATTTAGAAGTAAAGACTGAAATAAAAAACTTATAAATAATATTGACCGTTCTTTATTGACAAAAGATTAAAAAAATTGATAATAATAAACTAAAAACCAGATACAAAAAAAACAGAGCGGTCCTGAAAAGTTTTATGAAAAGGAAAAATAAAAGGAGAATAATTTGAATTGGTATTTAGCAGTATTAAAAAATTACGCTGGCTTCAGCGGAAGAGCAAGTAGAAAAGAATATTGGATGTTTGCATTGTTCAATATAATTTTTTTCATTGTTGCATCTTTTCTTAACCATTTTATAAGAACAGATAATGAAGTTTCAGTGTTTGCTTTATTCTATACCTTATATGTTTTAGCTATATTAATACCTAGTTTAGCTGTTTCAGTTAGAAGACTTCACGATATTGGAAAAAGTGGTTGGATGATTTTAATTTCCTTAATTCCAACAATTGGAGCAATTTGGCTATTAGTTTTAATGATAACCGACAGTGATCCAGAAGAAAATCAATATGGTCCAAAACCAAAGGAAAGTTATTCTGTTGATTCTGTAAATAAGGATACACAATTATCCTCAACTTCAAACAATAGTTCAACTGGAGATACAATAATCTTAATTGCTGTAATTTGGATAGTTTTTTTTAGATTGTTTTTGTATGAATTTCAAAATTTACCAGATAATTTATCAATAGAATTGATTAGAGCAGTTTTTTTGGTTATGGGGTTAATTTGGGCATTTGTACCAATAGGACTTGCTTTTGCAATTAAAAACAAATCTAAACGGGTGGTATTATTCATTATTGGTGGCTTATACTTACTCTATGGTATTTATAAAACAATAATACAGTTTATAGATTTATATTGTAAATAAAATAACTTGTGTTGTGTGGGATCTGACTACGCTACAACTTCACTCAAGTAGCTTCGTTAGGTTTCGCCAAATAAGCTACGTTATGACTATATTATTATTGGAAGGGTGGTGTTTCGTGTAAATTTGTGTCTTTGAGATGAAGTGGGGAGGGATTCGTGAGAATTCGTGGATAAAGTCTTTTGGGGATGGGGCTGGGCTCTGTCTTCCTCTGTGCTTTCTGTGGTTAGATATTAGGTGGTGCCGGGCATTGTTTTTTTCTGTGTTAATCATAAACTGATAAAGTTTTTTTACGAAGTAAAAAGATTTTATCATCCATCTTCGCTCTCATTTCATTCTTAGCTACGATGGACAGGTCTGTTTTTATTCTTTTATGTTGGGATGTGAAGGGTATTGATCATTGTTAATTGATAATTGTTTATTGTATTAATCAGCGTTCTATTCTTAGGTGAGGGGATTAGTGCTTATTTGTGTCTTTGAGATGATGGGTGTTGGGTTCGTGAGAATTCGTGGATAAAGTCTTCTGGGGTAGGGCGTGGTTTAATATTCAATTTATTCTTTATTTTTTATATGCCTGTTATGATATACTAACTAAAAAATTAAACTTTAAATTTAAAAAATGAATTCTTCGAAAGAAATAAGATGGTTTTTTCCAAAAACAATTAAAGAAGCAATTGGTCTTCTCTCAATAGGGGGAGCAAAGATACACGGCGGAGGAACCGGTTTACTTCTATCCGAATTGAAGAATGTAAAAACATTGATTGATCTTCAGAACCTCCCTATTAATAATTTCAGCGTTACAGATGAAAAAATAGAAATTGGAGCATATCTGTCATTTTGCTCTATCATCGATAATTTGAGAAATATAGAAAGTGATTCGATTTTAATAGAAGCTCTTTCCTGTGCAGCGAACACTCCCTTACGAAATAGAATCACTCTTGGCGGAAGTATTGCTTTCTCTCCTCTCTGGTCAGACCTAATGGGTCCGTTATTTGTATTAGAACCAGAAGTATATCTGGAAGGACATGATAGTGGAGTTTATAAAATTTTTGAAATTATAACTAACAGAAGTATTTTTAATAGCAATTTAATTACAAAAATAATCTATCCAAATGAAAAATGGAAATCTTTCTACTATCGAGAATCGAGAACTGAAGTGGACTTTGCAAGTTTTACAATATCAATAATTTTAAAGAAGAAAACAACAAACACATTATCAGACATCAGAATCGCAATAACCGGAACAAAGAATAAAATTGAAAGACTTCATAATTTTGAAAAGAAATTATCTGCTGGAATTATTACTTCTGAAAAAATTGATGTTTTTCTCAAGGATGTAGATCTTGATTTTTCAAAAAAATCAACAGGAAGCTCAGAATATACAAAGGAAATTGCAAAGACATATATAAAAAGAGGAATTGAATCTTTATTAGATTGACAGAACAAGAGATTATAAAGATATAATCAAGGTCTGTCTGAAATCATAATTCAATTTCTTGGATTATAATTATTGTAGTTAGAGCAGAATAAAATATATTATATAGGAGAAATTATAATGAAATATTTATTTATTATTATATTATTTTGTACTTTCTTCTCGCCAATTTTTTCACATGTTAGAATCAATCACATTGGAACAGTACAGCGAACAAATGATGGGAATACACTGATTTGTGATGGAGGACTTGGTTCAATCCATTCCGGAAGTAAGATTGTTGAGGTTGATGAAAGAGGAAGTCTTGTTTGGGTTTATATTAAGGGAGATATAATTTTTCCACATAGTGCTCAAAAACTTGCAAACGGCAATATTCTTATTTCCGATACCGGCAATGACAGAGTGATTGAAATAGATATCGATGGAAACATTGTCTGGACATATGATACAGATATTGATGTTCCAAACGATGCAGATAGACTCAGTAATGGGAATACACTTATAACCGTTAAAAGAGATGATAAAGTTATAGAAGTAGATTCATCCGGAACAATAGTTTGGTCATATACTCTGTTAAATCGACCTCACAATGCAGACAGGTTGCCTAATGGAAATACAATGATCAGCAATTCAGAGGATAATATAGTAATAGAAGTAGATTCCCTTGGAAATATAGTATGGTCTTATTCAACAAATCTAAATTGGCCAAGAGATGCAGATAGATTACCTAATGGTAATACATTAATCTCTGATTCACATAATGGGAGAGTGATTGAAGTTACTCCCGGAGGGACTATTGTATGGAGTTATACTTCACTTAATTCACCTTATGAAGCAGATCGTTTAGATAATGGGAATACTATTATTTCAAATATTGTATTAAATAGTGGGGGTCAGGTTTTTGAAGTTGATTCATCAGGAACAATTGTTTGGCAGTATCCAAATACTATTTTAACAACAGTAGACACCGTTCATATATATAATCCTACTTCAGGTTGTTCTCTTTATGTACATATTCACAGACCAATTGATGCAACCCCTTCAAATCGATTTCCCGGTGTGATAATGATACCGGGTGGAAATGGAACAGGAGAGCAATATGATACTTCTGGTCTTTCTGACAGAATAGCTGATGATGGTTTTATTTTTATTCATTTTGATCCTGATGGTCGCGGTAATAGTACAAACAATGGATCATATACTATAGAAGATTATTGTGGTTATATACAGCAGGATGGATTATATAGCATATTACAATTCCTTCAAACTTATCCCTATGTTGATATGAATTGTATTGGATTTTTCTCTGAGTCCTATGGAATCACTATGTCATCAGGCGTTCTTTCAAGATATTCTCCTAATGTGAAATTCCTTCTTGATTGGGAAGGACCATCAAACCGTTATCAAACATGTCAGGATTCCGGAGGACATGTACCAGTATCTCCTGATTCTCAATCTTTCTGGATTGAACGAGAAGCAGCTCTCTTTATTAAATCTGTAAATTCTTATTATATTCGAATTCAAACAGAAGAGGATCATAATCCTAATATTTTGGACAACTGTCATGCTATAGCTTTAATAGATAGTGCTACAGCTACTATCTATGGTGGAAGTGGGATAAGTCCATGGACAAGGGTGAATGATTCTTTAATGAATTTAAGCAATACTGTTTATTCTGTTGGATCTCCTCCCCAATGGATACATGAATCTCTTGAAAAATTTAATGAAGAACGAAATCTTATATTTCTTCATGAATTAGCTGTTAAAGAAATTGCTTCTGTTGAAGAATGGAAAGAAAGAATTGAAATAAACAGGGAAATAATTTTCCCCTCAGTACTTAGATTAAAAGAAAATGCTGAGCTCAGATTCACACTGAATAATACACAAGAAATATCTATTCAAATTTATGATATCTGTGGCAGGTATTTACAAAATATTTTCAACGGCTCTCTTTCAAAAGGTAATTATAATTTCTCAGTAAATTTTCCAAATACTGGAATTTATTTTGTTTCCTTTCAAAAAGATGATTTTTTCATTAGTAAAAAAGTAATTATTTTAAATTGAGTTTTTAATGGAACTTTACAGAAATATTAAATTTTAAATTTAAGGATAATATAATTTGGAAGGCAGTTTTGTTATAAACAATCAAAAGAGAACTTTTAAGTTCAAATCAGGTGATACGCTGCTTACTGTTCTCAGAAACAATGATCATACTGAAGTTAAGGAGGGTGGCAGAGAAGGACTATGTGGTGCATGTCTTGTACTTCTTAACGGAGTACTTGTAAATTCATGCCAGGTTTTAGCTGTTTCTGCAACAGGGAAAAATATTACAACTGTTAAAGGTATTGGAACTATTCACACCCCTCATCTGATTCAAAAAGCATTTGTTCAAGCCGGAGCTGTGCAGTGCGGTTTCTGTACACCGGGAATGATATTAGCTACATATGATCTTCTTGAAAAAATTCCTGATCCAACAGAGCAAGAGATTAAAAAACATCTTGATGGTAATCTCTGTAGATGTACAGGATATGTAAAAATTATCAAAGCTGTTAAATTGTCATCAATTCTTCTCAAAGAGAACGAGGAGAAAGGAAAAAAATAAGATGGAGTCTGTCGGAAAAAACATTGATAAAGTTGACTCTCTTGCTCTTTCAACCGGTAGAGCAAAATTTACCGATGATTTCCCTTTAACCAATCCCCTCCACTGCAAAATCCTTTATTCGCCATATCCTCATGCTGAAATAATAGATATAGATACATCAAGAGCTGAGACCATTAACGGAGTCGTTGACATTCTTCATTACAAGAACACACCTTCAAAATTACATACAACAGCAGGGCAGGGTTATCCCGAACCATCTCCTTATGACACGGTATTATTTGATAACAAAGTAAGATTTACCGGTGATAGAGTAGCTCTTGTAGCTGCTGAAGACGAAGATACGGCAATACAGGCAGTTAATGAAATTGACGTTCAATACAGGATTGTTGAATCGATTTTTGATCCTGAACATTCTATGGATATAAATTCACCCAAGCTACATGATTCTACAAGACATGTGGTTATACCAACAGAATATGATCCGGAGCTGAATATGGCTGCCGCTGTCGATATTTCCATAGGAAATGTGGAAAAAGGATTTATAGAGTCAGATTTTATTACAGAACAGACATATTCCTCTCATTTTGCATCTCACTGTGCAATTGAACTTCATTCCGTTAAAGTTTATTTCGATTCCAGTGGAAGATATGTCGTACTCTCTTCAACTCAGGTTCCCTTCCATGCCAGAAGGATTATCGGAAAAGTACTCAATATTCCCATAAAATCGATAAGAGTTATTAAGCCCCGCATTGGAGGAGGTTTTGGCGGAAAGCAGGAAGTGTTCCTTGAACCTCTTGCAGTACTTGTAGCTAAAAGGAACAAAAGGTCTGTTAGGCTAGTTCTGACAAGAAAAGAAGTTTTTATATCTTCAAGGACGAGACATCCTATGAGAATTAAAATCAAAACAGGCGTTAAAAAAGAGAGCTTTATAAATTCCTTTGAAATCAATGCTCTGATGAATACCGGCGCTTATGGTTCGCATGCTCTTACTGTTCTCTCTAATACAGGATCAAAAATTCTTCCTCTTTTCAATAAGATAAATAATATCAAATTCACCGGAAGGTCTGTTTATACAAATCTGCCGATTGGTGGAGCTTACAGGGGATATGGTGCTACCCAGGGATATTTTGCATTCTGTCAGCACTTAGATATATTGTCGAGAAAAATGAATGACGATATTCTGAAGGTTTTTAAATCCTTTCATATAAAAGAAGGAGAAACTTCACCTGTCTTCGAAGCTCTCGGTGAAGGTAAAGAAGGAGTTTCTCAGTACATCAAGTCGTGTAAACTCAGTAAATGTATAGACCTCGGTGCCAGGGAAATACACTGGTACGAAAAAAGAAATAAAAAAATTAAAGTAGGAAAGACAAAAGTAAAAGGCGTCGGAGTTTCAATTTCCATGCAGGGATCAGGTATTCCAAAAGTTGATATGGGAAGTGCATCAATGAAGATGAATGAAGACGGTTCATTTAATCTATTTGTCGGCGCAACAGACCTTGGTACAGGTTCAGATACAATTTTGTCCCAAATTGCTGCTGAGGTCCTTGATATTTCGACAGATAACATAATTATTCTTTCCTCCGATACTGATCTTACTCCCTTCGATGTAGGCGCTTATGCCTCATCAACAACATATATATCAGGTAATGCGGTAAAAAAATGTGCTTTGAAGATAAAAGAGCAGATTCTGAAAGCCGGCAAAGAGATGTTGAGTGGAGTACTATGTTCAGTTGAAAACGGGAAGGTTATTGCTCAAGAAGGTAAAACATCCGTATCCTTTGAAGAAATTGCTTACTACACACTATATTCGGCAAATCAGTTTCAAATTCAAGCATCTGCTTCTCATTTTGCTCTTGAATCACCCCCTCCTTTTATTGCACAATTTGCAGAAGTTGATGTAGATATACATACAGGAAAAATACACCTTGTTAAATTCGTTTCTGCTGTTGACTGCGGAAAAGCAATCAATCCAAATCTTGCCGAGGGTCAAATTGAAGGAGCTGTTGTAAATGGTTTAAGTTATGCCCTTTGTGAAAAATATATTTTTGATGAAAATGGAAAAATGAAAAACCCCTCTTTTAAAAATTATAAAATTTTCTCCACTTTAGACATTCCCGAAATTAAAACGATAATAGTTGATTCTGAAGAAGAAACAGGACCATTTGGCGCAAAATCCATTGGTGAAATTGCAATAAACGGACCAATGCCCTCTATTGCAAATGCTGTATATGATGCTGTTGGTGTAAGAATATTTAACTCACCAATAACTGCTGAAAAAATATTTAACAAGATGAAAGAAAAAAAATGATAATTAAAAACGGATTGGTATATTTAAAAAGAACTAAAGACCTTGTTAAAGTAGATATAAGGATAGAATCTTCTATAATCATCGAAATTGGTTCTTTTTTGGAAAAAGATAAAGAGATAATCGATGCTGAAGGTCTAATCGTACTGCCTGGAGTAATAGATCCACATGTTCATTTTAATGATCCGGGTCATACAAAAAGAGAAGATTTTTACACAGGTACATGTGCAGCGGCAGCAGGAGGAGTTACTACTGTAATTGACATGCCATGTACTTCAAATCCCCCGGTCACAAATTTAAAAAACCTTTTTCATAAACTCGATATAGTTGATAAAAAAGCTGTTGTAGATTTCGGTCTTTTCGGAGGAGTTTCCGGAGAATCCTTCAAAGATAATTTGTCAAAAAAACATCAAAGAACTTTCAAAACATGTACTCGGCTTAAAAACATATTTTATTTCATCAACAAAAGACTTCAGCAGGGTTAATCACTATCAGTTTCAAAAAGTCCTTGAAGAATCAGTTGATTATTCAATTCCCGTTTTACTCCATGCTGAAGACCTTAGCTACATTAAAGAAGCGGAAAGTGATTATATATCAGGAAAAGGTTGTTATGATTACTATATGTCCCGTCCGGAAATAGCTGAAATAATAGCTATTTCCACTGCATTGAGCATAGTCAATTCAACAGGAGGGGATCTTCATATTGTTCATGTTTCAACATCAGAAGGAGTTAGGCTTCTTATGAATTCTGCTGCAACATGTGAAACCGCTCCTCACTACCTTGCTTTCAATCTTGCTGATTTTAAAAGAATCAGATCTCCACTGAAAGTCTCTCCCTGCATTAAAACAAAAGAAAATCAGGATAGGTTGTGGAAACTTCTTTCAGGAGGAGCAATTACTTTTGTTGCTTCCGATCACGCCCCATGCCCTGAAAAAATGAAAAACACAGACTCTATTTGGACTGATTATTCCGGTATTCCCGGAATTGAAACATCTCTTCTCTTTTTATTCTCCGAAGGATATAAAAAGGGTAAACTTTCAATTTCAAGACTTATTGAAATTACTTCAACTGCTGCCGCTAAAAGGTATGGTCTTTTTCACAGAAAAGGTTCCATTTCCGTAGGAAAGGATGCTGACCTGGTTCTTATAAATCCTTTCAAAAAAACAAAAATACTCGGAAGAAAGTTCTTTTCAAGAGGAAAGGTAACTCCTTTTGAGAATCGTGTTTTTAAGGGCAAGATTGAAAAGACAATTGTTCGAGGACGTGTGGTTTTTGATTCGGACAAAGGGATATGTGTTCTCCCCGGTTATGGTTCTTATCTTCAAAGAGAAAATGTATAGAAATAGTAGTTTTATTATCGGGAACGGAATTGTCAGCGACGGATTAGATCTTTTTATTGAAAATGGAGCTGTCCTCGTAGAGGATGGTTTAATAAAGAACATTACAACTTCAGACAAGATCCAGAAAGAAAGATATTTATTCCATGATGTCGGAGGAAAATTTATTCTTCCGGGTTTTCTAAATGCTCACAGTCATTTTTATTCTTATTTGACAACAGGTTTTCCTTCAACAGGCAAAACTTCAACTTTTAGAGAAATCCTTGAGAATTACTGGTGGCCAATAGATCAAGCTCTTGACAGGGATTCGGTCTATTACTCAACACTTGCAGCGGGGATAGAATGCCTGAGAAAGGGCGTAACAATGATTTTTGACCATCATTCATCAATGAATTATGTCCGCGGAAGCCTCGATACTATTGCTGAAGCCTGTAATATTATCGGCATAAAAGCTCTACTCTGTTTTGAAATTTCAGATAGAATGGGCAAAGAAGAAGCAAAAAATCATATTGATGAAAATTTATGTTTTTGTAAAAACCACTTAACTTCTGAAAATATAAAAGGCTGTATTGGACTTCATGCAAATTTCACTTTGTCTGAAGAAACCCTGCTTATATTGAAAGATAAAAAGCCAAAAAACATTCCTATTCATATTCACTGTGGTGAAGATTTATATGATTTGAATTTCTGTATAGAAAATGGATATAAAGGTCCAGTTGATCGTTTGAACAGTTTTCAATTACTCTCCGACAAATCAATATTAGCACACTGTGTTCATCTGTCAGATCACGACATTCGACTGATAGATAAAATTGAACCTGTAATTGTTTCCAATCCTGAATCCAATGCAAATAACAGGGTTGGAAAGATGAACAGAAAAAAATTAAAGAATTATGTTCTCGGTACTGATGCAATGTCGTATGACATGGTTTCGTCTCTTCGATCACATTTTCTGTTGGAATCAGGTATCCCGTCAACTGAACTTCAAAGCATATTTTTTAAAAGAAAATATACAACACAGAAAAAATATTTTAACAATGTGAAAGGTCTTGAAGTTGGAGGGAAGGCAGATATAACCGTATTAAATTACTCTCCCCTCTCTCCTGTCGATAAAGACAATCTTATCTATCATCTGCTCTATGGAGCAAAAAGTTCAGATGCTTATATGACTGTCATAGACGGCAAAATCCTTTTTCACGATGGAAAGTGCACATCTGTTGACGAAGAAGAAATATATAAAAAGACAAAATTCAATTCATTAAATCTGTACAAGAGGTATAAAAATGTCTGATCTGAAAATTACAATAAACAATATTGTTTTTGCAAATCCTGTTTTCACCGCACCCGGTCCTAACGTAAGATCTGCTGAATTAATGACAGATGCTGTTAACGGAGGAGCAGGAGGAATTGTCTCAAAAACAATATCGGCAAAACCTGCAAAGGACAAAAGACCGACTATTACACGTACTTACTGTAATGGAATCATGAATTGTGAAACATGGTCTGAAATTCCGGCAGAAATTTATATAGAACACCTGAAAAAAATTAAAAAACTCAACATTCCTCTTATTGTTTCAATGGGATACTCTTCTGAGGAAGTCTCCTTTTTAGGAAGCCTTGTCGAAAACGAAGTCTCTCCTGATGCATATGAATTTTCCACTCATTATGTGGGAAAATCACTTGCTCCTCTGATCGAAATTGCAAAGTCGCTCAGACAGGCTGTCAGTAAACCTATTTTTATGAAAATATCTCCAACTTTTCCTGATATAAAATCACTTGTAAAGGCTGTCTCCCCGATTGTTGACGGATTTGTTGCTATAAACTCATTTGGTCCGGTACTTGATTTTGATGTCGAGACAGGTATGTCTTCTCTCTCATCTGACTATGGGCAAGGATGGATCTCAGGACCTCCTATTCTTCCGCTCGGATTGAGAATAGTTGGCGAGATATCCTCTGTTCAGGATAAACCTGTAATTGGCGTTGGGGGTGTTAGCAGTGGTGTTGATGCTATTAAGTATTTCATGGCTGGTGCCAGTGCTGTAGGAATATGTTCGGCTGCAATTAAAAACGGAAACTCAATATATGGGCAAATTGCTTCTGAAATCAAGCAATGGCTCGAAACTCACAACTATTCCTCCATTGACGAAATTAAGGGTCTTTATGAAAAAAATTTAAGCAAAAGAATCATTTTCAATGAAGTTCCTGTTATCTCTATCAATCAAAATGAATGTATTGGTTGTTCTGCCTGTGTATCTAAATGTGTTCAGGCAGCTCTATATGTAAAAACTGATAAAAAAAAAGCAGATGTGTATAAAGATAGATGTATAGGTTGCGGATACTGTGTCTCTTTTTGTCCACAAAAAGCACTTTCTCTCGTCAAAAGATAATTTCCATGAATACTTCCATATCAGAAAAAGCAACTCAGCATCTAGAACAGACAGTTGAAACACTTGTAAATCTGATAAGTTTTAAATCCCTTAGTTGTAATGAAAAAGACATAATTAACTATATTGAATCAGCTCTCAAAGATTCTCATTTTGATGAAGTATGGACAGACAGACTTGGTAATCTCGTAGGCAGAATCGGATATGGGAAAAAGATACTAGCTTTTGATGCCCATATTGATGTAGTTGATGCAGGAGATATATCTCAATGGAAATCAAATCCTTTTTCTGCTCTGATAAAGGACAAAAAAATCTACGGAAGAGGGGCAGTAGATCAAAAAAGCGGTGCCGCTGCAATGATCACTGCAGGAAAAATTCTCAAAGAAATGAATTATGAAGGTATTTTCAGTATATTTTTTACATTTACGGTTATGGAAGAAGATTGTGATGGTTTATGCTGGGATTTTCTTATAGAGGAAGAAGGTTTAAAGCCTGACTATGCGGTAATCACTGAACCAACTAATTTGGGTCTCTACATCGGACATCGGGGAAGAATGGAAATTGAAGTTTCCTTCAGCGGAATATCAGCTCATGCTTCTGCTCCGGAAAGGGGTTTAAATGCAATAAACAATGCTTCCCTTTCAGTACTGGAACTTGATAAGCTTTCCCTTAAATTAAAGGACCATTCTTTTTTAGGAAGGGGCTCTCTTGCTGTTACAGAAATTCAATCAAATTCTCCTTCTCTTTGTGCTATTCCTGACTTCTGTAAAATACATATTGATCGAAGACTTACCTTGGGAGAGAAGAAAACTTCCAGTATCGATGAAATTGAGAACTCTATAAAAAATAAAATTGAAGATAATCTTTTCTCAGTTAAAATTCCCATTTACAAAAAGAAGAGTTATACAGACACAATACATACTATGGAAAAATACTTCCCTACATGGTTAACTGACGAATCACATCCCCTCGTTCGTGCAGGGGCAAAAACTTATCAGAACATCTTCAATAGAATACCAACCCCCGGAAAGTGGACATTCTCAACAAATGGAGTTGCTCTTTCAGGAAAACATAATATCCCTGCAATCGGATTTGGTCCGGGGAATGAAATTTATGCTCATGCTCCAAATGAAAATCTGCCAATTGTACATCTGAGAGAAGCTGTGCATTTTTATGTTAACCTTCCTTATGTTCTTGAAAAATATGTAACCTGAAAATATGGGAGAGTTTATGACAGAAAAAATCAGTCAGAAAAATTTAATAACTTTTGACACATGGTCTAAAGCAGAAATTGATGAGATTTTAAAGTTATCCTCTCATTTAAAGAAAAAGAGAAAAAATGGAGAGATAACAGACCTGTTAAAAAATAAAACTCTTTTTATGATATTTTACGAACAATCCACCCGAACGAGAAACTCAATGGAAGCTGCAATGACACAATTAGGCGGTCATGCACATGATCTTACCTCGGATAAGATGCAAATCTCTCACGGAGAATCCCCAAAAGACACTGCTATTGTTCTTTCAAGGATGGGAGAATGTATATCACTAAGAAATTGTTTTTACAACACCGGGAATGAATACATTAGAAATATTGCAGAATATTCAGATATCCCTGTTATTTCCATGCAGGACGATATCTATCATCCTCTCCAGTCAATTGCAGATATTATGACGATTAAGGAAGAGTTTGGTTCAAACTTAAGAGGTTTGAAAGTTGCTGTTTGCTGGACTTATGCGACAAGCCATGCAAAACCCCTTTCTGTTCCTCAATCTCAGGCTCTTCTCTTTCCAAGATTTGAATTGGATGTGACAATTGCACATCCTGAGGAATTCCCTCTGCAAAATGAAATATTGAAAAAAGCAAAAACTTACAGTTCTTTTGAAAAAGTGAATTTTAACGTAGTAAACACATTAGAAGAAGCTGTTGAAAATGCAGATATAATAATTCCCAAAAATTGGGGAGGATTTGCAAATTTTGATTCTTTCAAATATGAAGATAAAT
>Ga0255381_10028_pt1 | contig 14002 bp, 12 predicted proteins | sample ANMaggSSYBR01E10_FD_182108 | JGI IMG/M metagenome (GOLD analysis project Ga0255381, IMG submission 182108) | Sediment cell enrichment communities from methane seep in Santa Monica Basin, California, United Staets - ANME aggregate JGI... | ecosystem: Environmental > Aquatic > Marine > Cold seeps >...
TACTTCTTTTTTTAAACTTGTAACTTGTAACTTATTACTTATCACTCATTACTTATTACTTATTATGGGAGCAAAATAAATGGAAATGCCAAAAAAACTCTATACTAATAAGAGAATCGGAGATATTTTAATTGAACAGGGATTAATTACTTCTCAGCAATTAAAAGAAGCTCTTGAAATGCAAAAGAACGGCAGTAGTAAGCGATTAGGTGAAATATTCGTTGAAACAGGAGCTATAAACAAGGAAGAACTATATAATATTTTGCAATATGTTTATGAAAGTGAATATGTAGACCTTTCAAACTACGTAATAGATCCGGAAGTTATATCTCTTATATCCGAAAAAGCAGCTTTGCGGTTTAAATTAATTCCCATAAGCAAAAATAATGATGAATTAACTATCGCTATGGCTAATCCATTAGATGTTTATGCTATAGATTTTATAAGAGATCATACTAAGATTAAAAAGATTAAAACATTTTTGGCCTCCGAAGAGGATGTTATAAGTGCAATTACAAATTATTACGAGATGGGCGAATATGATGATATAATTGAAAAATTAGGGAAAGAAGTAATATATAAAGAAGGCGAGGAAGAGGAGGATTCTAAAAAACTAGAAGCAATAAGTAAGGAAGCACCCATTATACAGTTGGTTAATATGTTAATTGTGCAAGGTGTTAAGGACAGGGCAAGTGATATTCATATTGAACCAAATGAAAAAGGACTATTAATTCGTTTTCGCGTTGACGGAATGTTGGATGATATTAAAGCTTTGCCCAATACGATAAAATCTGCAGTTATATCCCGGATAAAAATATTAGCCAAAATGGACATTGCTGAAAGACGACTTCCCCAGGATGGACGTTTCCAGGTAAAATTCGGAAACAGAGAAGTTGACTTAAGAGTTTCTACTATACCTACTGTATTAGGGGAGAAAGTTGTTTTAAGATTATTGGATAAAAGTAAAGGATTGATAAAATTAGAACAACTCGGATTTATCCCTGAGCAATTAGATAATTTTAAATCGATAATCGCAAAATCTTATGGAATAATATTAATTACCGGACCTACCGGAAGTGGAAAAACTACTACTTTGTACGCCGCTTTAAACCAAGTAAATTCTAAAGATAAGAATATTATAACTACAGAAGACCCGGTAGAATATAAGTTAGACAGAATAAATCAGATTCAGATAATGCCAAAAATAAATTTAACTTTTGCCAACACACTACGCTCAATATTAAGACAGGATCCGGATATTATAATGGTCGGAGAAATAAGGGATGCGGAAACTGCTCAAATTGCAGTTCAAGCAGCTTTAACCGGACATTTAGTTTTCAGTACTCTTCATACTAATGACGCAGCTAGTGCTTTAACTAGATTAATTGATATGGATGTTGAAACATTTCTTATTTCATCTTCGGTAATAGCAGTAATAGCTCAAAGATTGGTTAGAGTTATATGTGAAAAATGCAAAGAGGAATATATTCCCGAAGAAAATATATTACGCGGACTTAACATTAAGGACAAATTAAATAATGATGGTAAAATTAAACTATATAGAGGAAAAGGTTGCCCTTTTTGCAAGAATACAGGATATTACGGAAGAACTTCTATATATGAACTTATTGTCTTGAATGAAGAGATTAGGTCATTGATAATATCTAAAACCTCAAGTAATATAATCAAAGATGCTGCTATTAAAAAAGGAATGAAAACGCTAAAGGATTGCGGGCTGGAAAAAGCAATACAGGGAATTACTACCATAGAAGAAGTAATAAGAGTGGCGGGATAGAAGAACAGTATATAGTATTTAGTATTTAGTACAAGAAAATTAAAGAGAGAAAAATAGGGGCGTATTGCATACGCCCACAAAGATTAATATAAAACCGTAGGACAGGCGTCTCGCCTGTCTATCAAAAAACTACTAAGAGCCCACCTAAAAAATTACAAAAACAATAAGCAGCATTGGAAGGAGTAATGGTACACGTGAACTATATGACTAGTGGCGAAATCAGAGAAAAATTTTTAAAATTCTTCGAAAGTAAAGGACACAAAATAACCCCCAGCGCTTCCCTCGTACCCTCAGATCCCAGTATCTTACTAACTATTGCTGGAATGGTCCCCTTTAAGCCAATATTTTTAGGTCAGGTTAAATCATCATTAAAAAGAGCTGTAACCAGCCAGAAATGCATTAGGACAAATGACATTGAAAATGTAGGAAAGACCGCACGACACCATACTTTTTTCGAAATGTTAGGAAACTTTTCTTTTGGCGATTATTTCAAAGAAGACGCAATTAAATGGGCCTGGGAATTTTTTACCGAGGTTATAGGGTTTCCTGAAGAAATATTGTGGGTCTCCATATTTAAAGATGATGATGAATCCTATGATATCTGGCACAATCTTATAGGTCTTCCCGAAAAGAGAATCGTAAGATTAGGCGAAGAAGATAATTTTTGGAAAGTAGGTCCGACCGGACCTTGCGGACCTTGTTCCGAGATATATATAGACTTGGGCGAGGAAAAGGCGTCAAAAGGCGGTGGCGGGGTAGGTGTAGATGAAAGATATCTGGAATTATGGAATTTGGTATTCATGCAATACAATCGCGAGGAAGACGGTTCATTAACTCCTTTGCCCAAACAAAATATCGATACAGGTTTAGGATTAGAGAGAATTGCCTCTGTTTTACAAAAAGCTAATACAGATTTTGAAACAGATTTATTCTTACCCATTATAAAATATGTTGCTCAAAACGCTGGCATAAAATATAAAGAAGATAACAAAAAGGACTTAGCTTTAAAGGTAATTGCTGATCACCTAAGGGCTTTAGTCTTTATGATTTCTGATGGGATAGTTCCTTCCAATGAAGGCAGGGGTTATGTTCTTCGGATGTTATTAAGAAGAGCTTTTCGTTACGGAAAGGTTATTAACTATAATCAACCATTTTTATACGAAGTTGCTCCGGTGATAATTAATTTAATGAAAGAAGTTTACCCGAAAATCTATAAAGAGGAAAATCGTATCTGCCAGATAATCCTTGCCGAGGAAAAAAGATTTCAGGAAACTCTAAATATCGGAATACAAATATTAGATAATTTAAAGGAAGAATTAAAACAAAAGAATAAAGATAAGCTTAGCGGAAGAGATGCGTTTAAACTTTACGATACCTATGGATTTCCTTTAGAATTAACCAGAGATATTCTGGAAGAAGATGGTTTTGGGATCGAAGAAGATGATTTTAAAAATAAAATGAAAATTCAAAAAGAAAGATCCAGAAAATCATGGGTAAAAACTAAAGCGAGCAGCGAAGATGATAATATTAATCAGAAATTATATCAGAGCATTTTAAAGGAACGGGGAGAAACGGAATTTATAGGATATGATTCTGTTGAAGTTAAAACTAAAATAATCGCTATTACCAGAGAAGATAAATTAGCAGCTAAGGCAAAAGCGGGAGATAAGTGCAAAATATATTTAGAAAAAACGCCATTTTATGCTGAAAAAGGTGGACAGATTGGTGATAAGGGAGTTATAATCTCCAGATCTAAAAACATAGAAATATTAGATACCCAAGCTCCCATCGAAGGTTTAATCGCTCATTTTGCCGAAGTAAGCAAAGGGGAAATAAAAGTTGGTGATGAAGTATTAGCCAGAGTAGATTCATCACGAAGGAAAGATATTGCTCGAAATCATACAGCTACTCATCTCCTGCACCGAGTGCTTAGAGATGTTTTAGGGGACCATGTTAAACAGTCTGGCTCTGCAGTAAATACCCATCATCTTCGTTTTGATTTTAACCATTTTGCTCCTTTAACTATGGAAGAATTAGAAAAAATAGAAAGTTTAGTAAATAAAAAAATATTAGATGAGTTAAAAGTGGAAACAAAGATTAGCACTTTTGATAAAGCAAAAGAAATAGGAGCAATTGCTCTCTTTGGCGAAAAATATGGTGAAGAGGTAAGAGTAGTAAAAATCGGAGAATTCAGCTTAGAATTATGCGGGGGGACTCATCTGGATTCTACTTCCAGTATCGGTCTATTCAAAATATTAAACGAAGAGGGAATAGGAAGCAGTTTAAGAAGGATTGAAGCCGTAACCGGTGATAGAGCTTTAAAATATATTAAGGAAAAAGAAAATATTATCAAAGAAGTTTCTGACAAATTACAAACCACACCTTCTGAAATACCAGCAAAGATTAATCAGATAATAGATGATGCTAATAATATGAAAAAGAAAGTTAAAATTATTCGTAATAAATTAGCCCATTATGAAGTTGACAAACTGCTGTCCAAAAAGAAGGAGATTAAAGGAGTAAATATTATAGCACTTAAAGTTGAAGCAGAAGATAATAATGACTTAAGGAATTGGGGAGACTTAATTAAAGATAAAATAAAATCTGGCATTGTAGTTTTGGGGACAGAATTAGATGATGGTAAAGTCGCATTATTGGTAATGGTTACCGATGATTTAGTACAAAAAGATTATTACGCTGGAAATATTATAAAAGCTATTGCCCCTATTGTCGATGGAAAAGGCGGGGGTAAGAAAACGATGGCTCAGGCCGGAGGGCAAAAAGCAGATAAATTAGACCAGGCATTAGAGAAAGTATACGAGATTATTTAAACAGTATATAATGAGTTAGTTGGTTAGTTAGTTACCTGGTTAGCTGGTTAAGAAAATAGAAGATAGAATTCAGAAACAGATTACTTATTACATATCACATATTACGCAATTAACTTACAAACTGATCAACGGCATAACTACCTTGACTGGTAGACCGGTAGACTAAAATAATTGGTGAATTGGTGAATTGGTAAATTGGAGAATTAATTTATTGGTCAATTGGCTAATTGGTGAATGGGAGAATATATTTTTTTGCGAATTTTAGGAATAGATTTAGGAGAAAAAAGAATTGGGATTTCTATAAGTGACGAATTGGGAATTACCGCCCAAGGGCTGCCTACCATTAATTCAATTAACGAAATAGAAGATTTAAAAAACATAAAAAAAATCATCGACAAATACGATGTAGAAAAAATAATTTTAGGCTTTCCTAAAAATATGAACGGTACCCTGGGTAAACAGGCAAAAAAAGCCTTATCTTTTGCAGAAAAATTAAAATTATCTTTCCAACTGCCTGTTGAGTTAGAAGATGAAAGATTAAGTACAAGCAAAGCTGAAAAATTTTTAATTGAAACTGATCGAAGCAGAAAAAAAAGAAAAAAAGTTATTGATAAAATGTCAGCAATAATAATTCTCCAATCTTTTTTGGATAGATTGATGATGAGTAAAGAGATAAAAAAATGAACTTTATTGGTAAATTGTTTTTCATATTTTCTTTGATTTTTTTGATTACTATCCTATTTATTACCGCTATATATTTCCCCTTAGAAGAAAATACCCCGATTCAAAAAGTTGTTAATATCCCTTCCGGTACTAATGCCAAAGAAATTGTGGACTTATTAGGGGAAGATGAAATAATTAGAAAAAATAATTACACATTCAGAATATTAATCAAATTATTGAAGTTGGAAGACCAATTAAAGTATGGTGAATATAATTTCAGCCCCTCAATGAATATGTTTCAAATATTGGATAAATTAATAAAGGGAGAAGTAATAACTTATAAAATAACTATTCCGGAAGGTTATACCTGTACTCAAATTGCTGAACTGTTGGATAAAGAAGAGATTGCAGAGAAGGAAATATTTTTAAAATTAGCAAAAGATAGCAAAAAAACCTGGGAAGGTTACCTATTCCCTGATACCTACGAAGTGACTAAAAAATATGGAGAAAATAATATGTCTAAAGTTATGTTATCAAACTTTAATCAAATAGCTATGGAAAATAAGTTTGAAGAAAAAGCGGAAAAAATAGGATTTTCTCTGGATGAAATCATTATTTTGGCTTCAATTATTGAAAAAGAAGCTAAATTTAGCGAGGAAAAAAATAAAGTATCATCTGTTTTTCATAATCGATTAGAAAAAGGTATGAAATTGCAATCTTGTGCTACCATTCAGTATATTTTAGAAAAACCGAAAGAAATATTAGATGAAAAAGATTTGAAAATCGATTCTCCTTACAATACATATCTTTACAAAGGTCTTCCTCCCGGTCCAATCTGCAATCCCGGCCTCGATTCAATTATAGCCGCCCTTGAACCGGAAGAAGGAGATTATTTATATTTTGTATTGGGAGAAAATGGCAGGCATATATTTTCCAAAACCTATCAGGAGCATTTAAGGAATAAAAAATAAAAAAAGTTTCCCAAAAGTGCCTGGCACCTTTGGGAAACTTTTTTAAGGAGTGAGGTATGAAACCACTGATAATAGGCATTGCCGGGGGAACCGGTTCAGGTAAAACTACAGTTGCCCGTAGAATTTATGAGAGTTTAAAGGGAATAAATGTGGTAGTACTTCAACAAGATGCATATTATATAGATTTAAGCCATCTTCCTTTAGAAGAAAGAAAGAAGATAAACTTTGACCATCCTTCGGCTTTTGATAGTGATCTATTGATAAAACATTTAAAAAAATTAATTAAAGGACAAGAAATTGAAAAACCTATTTATTCATTTACGGATTATACTCGAAAAAAGGAGACAGAAAAAGTACTTCCTCGTGATATTATAATATTGGAAGGTATTTTAGTGTTAGAAGAAGAAAAAATAAGAAACTTATTGGATATAAAAATTTATGTAGATGCCGATGAGGATGAAAGATTCATCCGAAGATTGTTACGGGATACAAAAGAGAGAAGTAGGTCAATGGAATCAGTAATCGAACAATACTTGAATGTGGTAAAACCTATGTTCTTGCAGTTTGTTGAACCCTCTAAAAGATATGCTGATATAGTTATCCCTCAGGGTGGACTAAATGATGTGGCAATTGATATAATAGTAAGTAAAATAAAATCAAGAACCTAACTCACAACAACTCCTCCCCCTTGAGGGGGGAGGACTAAGGTGGGGGTGAAAAAATAGAAACGAACTTAAAAAAAAGAAATAAAATTGCTATTGCTAAAAAACTTAGAGTACACTCTACTGATACAGAAAAGTACTTATGGAAATATTTAAGAGGGAGACAATTTGAAGGAATTAAATTTCGTCGTCAACAACCCATTGGCAAATATATAGTCGATTTTATAAATCTTGAAAGTAAAATTATAATTGAAGTAGATGGCGGACAACATTTAGAAAATAAAAAAGATAAGTTAAGAGATAAATGGTTAGAGAAACAAGGATACGAAGTTTTGAGATTTTGGGATAATGAAGTTTTAACAAATATTGAAGGCGTAATGGAAAGTATAAGAATGAAACTTTATTCCCCCTCACCCTAACCCTCTCCCTCCGAGGGGAGAGGGAAGTAAGGGGAGGATTAAGGTGTAAACCAAAAGACTAATGACTATACAGAGGAGAAGCAATTGTTTGAAATATTAAAACCAAAAGTTTATGTTAATTCAGTTTATAATATAGACTTGAAGAAGTTGAAAAAATTAAAAAAGATAAAAGGCATCATTGTAGACCTGGATAACACTTTAGTAGCCTGGGGGAAAAAGGAAGTTAGTCCAAGAATTATTGACTGGGTTAAAGAAGCAAAAAAGTTAGAATTTAAACTTTGTATAGTTTCTAACACTAACTCTAAAAGAGTTGCAGAATTAGCAAAAATACTTAATATTCCTTACCATTCAAAATATTTTAAACCTTTTAGCATAGCCTTTAACAATGGTCTTAAAATATTGGATACAAAAAAATATGAGACAGTGGTAATAGGAGACCAAATATTTACCGATATATGGGGAGGTAATAGGTTAAAGCTCTTAACTATTTTAGTTGCTCCTATAGTTAAAAAGGACTCTATAGGAACATTTCTTCATCGTAATTTTGAAAAAATTATTATTTCTTTCTGGATAAGAAAAGATATAATAAAAAAAGAAATTGGCAATTGGCCAAAGTGAAACAATTAACCAATTCACCAATCTACCAATTCTCCAATTAGGGAGGAATAATAAAATAGCATTGAGTGTCAAGCATAGAGTATATAGTAAAGAGAGAAGAGGGAAGAAAAAAATAACTGGAAAGATAATATTTTTAATGTAGCAATGCACCAATTTACCAATTGGAGGAAATAATACATTAAGGAGAATTTTATTTGCCAACTATAAAATTATTTGAAGAATTGCCAGTTTGGAAAGATGCAAGAAAATTTGCAAACAAAATATATAATTTAACTAAGAAATTCCCCAAGGAAGAAAGGTACGGATTAACTTCACAAATTACCCGTGCTGCAGTTTCTATTGGTTCTAATATTGCAGAAGGCTTTGATCGTTATTCTAAAAAAGATTTTATAAGATTTCTAATCATAGCCAGAGGTTCGATATCTGAAATACAGAATAACTTGTATATTGCTTTAGATTTAAAATATATTAATCAGGATGATTTTCAGGAAGCTTATGCCTTAGCTAAAGAGTTAGGAAAACAGATTAATGGTTTTATTAAGTATCTAAGGTCATATGATAAAAATAATTCTAAAGCAAACAAGCTTAACGAAGAATCAAATTACTATCAATTCTAAAAAATTAATCTAGCTAATTAATCGGTGAATTGGAGAATTAGTTTATCTGTCAATTGGTTAATTGGTGAATTGGAGAATTAATATCTATGTTTCTATTTTATAGATTACTATTAGCTCATATGATCGCAGATTTTCCCTTACAAACCAAACAAATATTCAAAGTAAAGATGAATACTGAATGGGGAGTACTAGTTCACACCCTGATAGTATTGACATTTTCTATTCTCTTTGCCTTCCCCTATTTAGAAGCACCAAAAACTATAATAATACTTTGGGCTATATTTCTGTCTCATACAGTGATTGATAAAATAAAATTAGACTATTCAAAAAAAAATACCGATCAGGAACTAAAAATATTTTTACTCGATCAATTTTTACATATATCAATAATTGCAGCGTTAAGTTTTAATTTCGATAAAATTTATTTATTAATTTCCCCATTCAATAATAACTTTTTAAACTACTTGATAAATCTTTACAATAATGATTTATTTATTATAAGCTTAATAGGATATATTACTACGATATTTTTTATACCCATATTGCTTATATTTATAAAAGAAGAAGACATATCATATGAATCGGAGAAATTAAATAAACAAAAAATAATAAACATTAAAATACCCGCAAACCAAACAATAGATAAATTTTATCGACTATTTTTAACTCTTTCAGCTCAGTACCTGGATGATAAATATATAATCATAATTTTTATATGTTTTATAATTACAAGCCTTATTCCCTATCAAATTAGTGCAGAAAGAACAGAAAAGGTATATAATTTAAAAAGGATTATTAATACATCATTAGCAATATTCATCGGGATAGCATTGAAAATGATTTAGATTCCAAGTAACTTAAGCAACGGAGGAAATGAAGGGGAAATGAAAAGAACAATAGATAAAAGTATTACCGGAAAGTTTCTATCAGATATATTATATGAAAAGGATTTAATTACCGAAGAACAGTTAGATAAAATTTTAAAAATTCAGAAAGATACCGGTAATGACCTTCAAAAGATTATCATTGACCTTGATATCCTTAAAAAAGACGAAATGATGATTGCTTTAGCAGATGAAATTGGAGTAAAATACGTAAATTTAAATGATATAAATATGGACCCCACTATAGTAGTTTTAATCCCGGAAGAGATGGCAAGAAGACATCAACTTATTGCCGTAGACAAAGATGAAAAAAAATTAACTATTGCCATGGCTAATCCTTTAGATGTTTTTGCCCATGATGAGCTTAAAATAAGATTGGGATATGATATTGACTCAGTATTGTCTTATGGTGAAGATATCTATAAGGCTTTAGATGAAGTATTCGGGGTTACTGATGAATGGGATCAGGTAATTGGTAAAATTGAAAATATGCAGGTAACCGTACTGAAAGAAGAAGAAAAAGAAGCATCTGACATTTCTGCTATCACTGAAAGCGAAGAAGCTCCCGTTATTGCTCTGGTTAACCTGATAATTCTAAGAGCAGTTAAAGAGAACGCCAGTGATATCCATATAGAACCTTTTGGTGAGGATACAATTAAAGTTCGTTACCGAATAGACGGAATATTACACGATGTTATGTCTCTCCCACGAAACTTGCAATTAGCTATTATTTCTCGAATTAAAATAATGTCTGATTTGGATATTGCTGAAAGAAGATTACCTCAAGATGGCAGGATTCAGGTGAATGTCGGGGGAAGAAAGATTAATATAAGGGTCTCAGTCTTGCCTGCAGTTACTGGAGAGAGTGCGGTTTTGAGAATATTGGATCCATCAAGCATATTATTAGAATTAGATTCTTTAGGTTTTTCTCCTGATATTCTTCCTAAATACCTATCCTTGATAAAAAAACCCAATGGCATAATCCTGGTTACCGGTCCGACAGGAAGTGGAAAATCTACTACACTTTACACCACGTTAAATTTGCTAAACTCAACTGAAAAGAAGATTATGACTATTGAAGACCCGGTAGAATTTAGATTAAAAGGAATATGCCAGGTGCAGGCTAAACCCAAAATAGGGCTAACTTTTGCCGCCGGGTTGAGAAGTTTCTTGCGACAAGACCCGGATATTATGTTAGTAGGAGAAATTAGAGACAAAGAGACAGCTGAAATTGCTGTTCAAGCAGCTCTTACCGGACATATTGTCCTGAGCACCCTTCATACCAATGATGCTCCCAGTTCGGTTATAAGATTAGTTGATATGGGGATAGAACCCTTTCTTATTTCCTCTTCGGTAATTGGAGTTATTGCTCAAAGATTAGTCAGAAAAATTTGTACTAAATGTAAAAAGAGTATAAAAATAACCCATGATTTAGAAAAAATATTGGATGAATATGAGATAAGCAGTAATGAGATAACCTTATATAAAGGTGAAGGATGTCCTTATTGTAAAAATACCGGATATAAAGGGAGAGTTGCTATTTTTGAGCTGATGATAATTAGTGAAAATATTAGAGATTTAATTAGTAAAAATGTTATTACCGGAAAACTAAGGGAAGCTGCTATTAAGGAAGGAATGTGTTTATTGAAAGGTGATGGCATAAAGAAAGTTTGCGAAGGCGTAACAACTATTGATGAAGTTTTACGAGTTGCTTCAACTTAAAAATTGAAGGGAGTGATTAAAATATCTATTAATCAGAACGAAGGAAATAATTTAGAAAAACTAAAAATGAAAATATTGCAATTAAATGCCTTAAATAATATTTCTTTGGAGTTAACCCGAGCTACAGATTTAGATATTCTATTGAATAAAATAATAAAATATGCGGCAATAATTGTAAAGGCCGAAGCAGCTTCCATATTGCTTTTAGATAAAAAAATGAATGAATTGTATTTTAAAGCAAGTTTGGGGAAAAAAAGCAAAGAAATAAAAAAATATAAAGTAAAAGTTGGTGAAGGTATAGCTGGCTGGGTAGCGGAAAAAGGAAAGTCTCTAATCGTCGATGATGTTGCTAAGGATACGAGATGGAAGAAAAGTATTGATAGTTCCACTAAGTTTTTAACTAAATCACTTATTTGTGTTCCTCTAATTTTTGAAAAAGAAATTATGGGAGTAATGGAAGTAATCAATAAAAAAGATAAAGATTATTTTGACAAGAATGATGAAGAAATTTTAAATTCTTTTGCTAATCAAGTAGTAATTGCCTTATGGAATGCAAATATTATAGAAGATTTAAATAATTATTTTGTACATATTACTGAAATACTAATCCAGGCAATGGAAAATGAATCACTCGGTCACAAAGGACATTTTATGAGATTAGCTCGACTGTCCACACAAGTTGGTAATAAACTGGGAATAACCGGAAAAGATTATAATAATTTATATTATGCATCTTTACTACATGATATAGGTAAAATAAAAGCAAGTAGAAAGATTGATATAAGCTTTAAAACAAAGGATAATTTTCATTTAGTGCAAAATGAAATTAGTTTACATCCTGTAGTGGGTGCGAACATGCTTAAACAGATTAATTTGTTTAAAGATATAATTCCTATCGTAAAACACCATCATGAAAATTATGATGGAACAGGTTATCCTGATGGATTGAAGGGAGAAAATATTCCCCTTGCTTCACGAATAATATCTGTAGTTGAAGATTATACCAAGATATTCTATAATGAATACATAGAAAATTTTTCCCAGGATAATGAAGCTTTAAATAAATTACTTTCCCTTTCCGGAACAAAGTATGACCCGAAAGTTATAAATGCCCTAAAAGAGATTATTAAGACATGATATAGTATCGAGTATCGAGTATGAAGTATATAGCAAAGAGAGAAGAGCAAAGAAAAGAATGACTGAAAAAATAAAATATTTTCAAGATTTGAGAATCTGGCAAATAGCATTGGGAAGTTGTGCTGAGTTAGAAACGCAAATAATAATCGCAAACGAATTAGATTATATCAATGAAACTAATAAAACAGAGCTTATTGAAAAAAATAAAATATATTTGTCGAATGACAGTAAAATTAATAAATAAATTATAATCCAAATTTATATAAAATATTCTTTGTCTTAATTATTTACTCGATACTGTTTTTACTATATACTGTCTCTATAAAGTGAGGTGAATTAACCAATGGCTACCTTTGTTTATAAAGTCTGTGACCGTGCAGGTAAAATATCTACTGGTAATATAGAAGGAGAAAGTAAAGCAGCAGTTGTATCTCGTCTTCAAGAAATGGATTATTTTATTACTTTCGTTAATGAAAAAAAACAAGGTTTTACACTTTCAAAAGAAATAACTTTTTTCAAACAGATAAAACTCAGAGATTTAACCATATTTTATCGTCAATTTGCCACTATGGTAAATGCTGGTTTAACTTTAGTAAGTTCGTTAGATATTTTAATCGATCAAGTAGAAAACAAGTCATTATCAAAAACTATAGTATTAGTTAAATCTGACGTGGAAGCTGGATCTACTTTAGCTGATGCCCTGGGAAAACAGCCACAAGTATTTTCTGAATTAAATATTAGTATGATCAGGGCAGGGGAAATTGGTGGAGTATTAGATGAAATATTAAATAAAATTGCGGATTTAATGGAGAAAGAATTTGCCCTGCGACAGAAAATAAAGTCGGCTATGGCTTATCCTTCCTTTGTTGCCGGTGCTGCAGTAGTAATGTCTATCTTTATGTTAACTTTCATTTTACCCCAATTTGTCGGAGTATTTGCTCAATTTGGCGGAGAACTTCCTGCTCTTACTAATGTCCTTGTAGTAGCAACTAAATTATTTAATAAATTTTGGTATCTATTTTTTGGTGCTTTTGCTGCATTAATTTTTGCTTTTTTAGCTTATATAAAAACGCCGAATGGTAAGTATAATTTTGATAAATTTAAGTTAAGTGCCCCTATCTTTGGCGAGCTTAACAGAAAAGGTGCTGTTTCGAGATTTACCAGAATTCTCGGAACTTTAATTAAAAGTGGAGTTCCCATTTTGGAAGCACTGCAAGTATCTTCCAATGCAATAGGAAATTTAGTGATATCGGAAGCAGTTATTAATGCAAAAACAAAGATAAAAGAGGGGCAAAGTATATCTGCCCCACTGGCGACAAGTGGAGTATTTCCACCTATGGTTACTCAGATGATTATGGTCGGAGAAGAGAGTGGAGAATTAGAAGAAATGTTAATGAATGTAGCAAAATTTTATGATGAAGAAGTGGATAGGGCAGTAGAAAGATTAACTTCAATTATTGAACCACTTATGATGGCATTTATTGCTTTAACCGTTGGTGTTATGATAATCGCAATGTATCTGCCTATATTCAATATGGTAAACTTAATCCAATAAAAATATAATACGAAATGTAATTTTTATGTCATTACCTTTATCTTTTTATATTATTCCCGCGAAAGCAGGAGAAGCAATATCATATTATAAATAAATCGTAGGGGTTCGATTCATCGAACCCGTTATAA
>Ga0255381_10029_pt1 | contig 13966 bp, 13 predicted proteins | sample ANMaggSSYBR01E10_FD_182108 | JGI IMG/M metagenome (GOLD analysis project Ga0255381, IMG submission 182108) | Sediment cell enrichment communities from methane seep in Santa Monica Basin, California, United Staets - ANME aggregate JGI... | ecosystem: Environmental > Aquatic > Marine > Cold seeps >...
CGATTTAATCCTTTCCTTTGCGGAACATAAGGGCGCGGCTGAATTACTGCCAGACATTGCCAAGATGACAAAAGCACAGGCTGTACTGGTCGCAGTGGATGATGAACTCTGGCTCCCCCGCGGTCTCGATCGCCAACTGCATGGCTGGCTTGAAGCGGCAGGGGTGGACTGTGTCACCCCAAAACCACTTTGCTCGCTGACTGAAACCACCTATGGCGTAACCCGGTTTGAGACAGCCGATTATAGCAATCAGCTAATCGCGGAATTTGCCCGGTATTTTGGCCAACCTGAATTATCACTGGAAATTGATCCGGATTCCCGGACCATTACTTCCGCTGAAGTGACTCGCGATGCGGTTTGCGGATGTGCGAGATACGCAGCTGAAGGATTAATCGGTTTGTCAGCAGATGAAGCCGAAGAGAAAGCCGGTTTGCTGCACCACCACTATCCCTGCCTGGCAAGTATGCAAAAGCTGCCTCATTTTGATCACGACACCCTGATGCATGTTTCTGGACAGGTCCTTAAGAACAATGTCGCAGCCCAAGTAAAACCCCATAAACAAGTCCGTTCATTTAAACCGGGAAAATATTCAGAGTAAATCATTTCCGTTTCCCCTTCCCGGCGAAGTTCTGCAGCATATCTTGATCTGTGACCTTAAACTCGGTCCGGTTGATTTGGATCGCTCCTCGATCAGCAAACTGATACAGGTGGCGGCATACCATCTCCCGGGTGGAACCGATCCGGGCAGCCATATCATCCAGTGTCATGTCCCTGGTCATGGTATCTCCAGTTTGATCTTCAAATTGCTCCAACAGCAGGTGCGCAAGTCTACCTGCAACTGGTTGGAACGCCAATTCCTCCAGTATCTGGCTGGCTACAAGCATCCGCTCCACCATTAACTGGGTTAAAGCCCAGGTAAATTTCCCGTTCTCCAGCAAGAAAGGCAGCAATCGATCCTGTGTCCAGAGCCGGAGACGACTCTCTTGATCGGCAATGAGGGCAACTGGCATACCTATCCCTTCTTTGAAAAACCCCACTCCCCAGAAGAATTCGCCTTCTTCTATTACCATAACCACCAGGCTTCTTCCACCCGGTGATTCCTTCAACGCGGTAATTTGACCCTCTTCAACCAGAAACAAATGGGGCCAGGAAGTGCCGTAATGAGACACCCATTGGCCCTTTGGGTAATCCCGGGTGATGCCCAAATCCAGCATTTGCTGGACTTCACCTGGGTCCATAGCGGAAAACAAGGGGTTTTCAGGTATTTGTTTACCTAGATCCATTAGGGTCATTCCTTTTGTTAGTTATAGTTGATACTCCGGGGAAATATTTCAAGCCCTCAGTTGATAAACGGGGATTGGATATCAATTGAGCTTCCTGTAATTTGATCTTATAACTAATTATACTAAAGTCCACAGGCTGATTCTATTAAAATGTAAGAGAAATCTCAGTCTAAGAGATTAACTTCCACCTCCCAGACTGATTTGCGTTAAAGCAAAGCCTTTTTTTCACAAAGAGGTTAAACTGTGCTTCAGTATTTATCCTATTTCTAATGCATAAAGCTTTGGAGGCAAACAATGCAAGAAACTTCTCAGAAGAACCGCACCATCATGTCAGTCATTGCGATCGTTATTGGTCTAATGATGGCATATTTAATCCCGTTCCTGACCCAAACTTCTTTGGAACGTGTCCTGTTCCATTTGACAGCTCATATTGATGCAGGCAACCCGGCGTTTATCAGTGGGCTGGCTTTGTTTGATTTCTTCTACCCAGTCTGGCGAGCTGTGATCTTTGTCGCCGGAGCCGCTTTAATCGTTATCTCACAAGAAATCAAGAAAGGCACTGAATGGACTTACCCCGTGGCAATATCTCTCTTTGCCTTCCCCTCCATTGGTGGCTTTTTCATGTTTCTGCCATATGTGAGCTGGGTACCTGGTTTTCCGCTGCCTATGGCTATTTCCTTCATTGGCTTGTTCGGATACGTCAGTTTTATTCTTCTGCGGAAGGCAGAAAATGTTGTGAAGTGGACCCGCTTGGGCGTCCTGTTTTTCCTGGGCATGTTAACCACCCATGCATTCACCATCGGCGTCGGTGCCCAACGAACTATGTGGACCCGTCCTGGTCATCCCTTTTATCAAGACTTCACCTGGTGGCTATTCGACTGGGCTGGCACAGTCAACTGGGTTGCTGTCTTGTTGCTTTTCGCTGCGATCCCCTTGTTGGCAGTCGGCAAGCGTAAGGGTTGGTGGTTAGCCGTTACTGGTTCAATCGCAATCCTGATGATCAATGTACCCACCCAGTTCATCCGCACCAAAACTCTGGATTACTTTTATGGCGCAATCCTGGCGATCGGTGTGCTGGTATTCACCATGGTTCCTTATTTCAAAAAAGCTTTACTTGAAGACGAGAATGTCCCTGAGTAAATTTATAAGGGTTTAGGATAAAATAGAGGCGCAGCTTTACCTGGTTATTTCAGGCCCAAGCTGCGTTTCTTTCCACCTAAATCCATAATCCAATAAGGAGAGTTAAATATGAAATCTTTCAAAAATAATGAAAAACTAGGCGCTGCCCTGTCTTTTATTGGCATCCTTCTCGGCTTTTTGGCTCTATACCTGATAGCCGTGACCTATATTCCCATCGTAGAAGGGAAAATCCTGGATGGACGACCAGACGAAGCAATCACGGTCAGGATTGTTCACGCTCTCATGGGCTGGATCGGCATGACTGGAAGCGCAATCTGGGCAGTTGTTCTATTTGGTTTTCTCAATAAAAAAGAATGGGCCTGGTCCTTAGGTGTAGTAGCCGGCTCTTTGCAGCTCCTGTCCGGATTCTTCCCCATGATTCCACCAGCCAGTATTGGAATGGCGACCCCTACTATTTGGGTCTTTCTAATCGCATTTGTACTCTGGTTTGGGATGCTCTTCATCGGCGGTGTAAATAATAAAATTATCACCCTCGCTTTCGTTAGCGGCCTGGCTTATGTGATGATCTTCATCGATGGTGTTGGCGCAATCTCACGCTATCAAACCGTTCAGGAAAGTTCCCTAATCGGTATGTACGCCATGGGGCTGGTTGTGACCTGGTGGGCCGCCGCCGCCTGGGCAGTATTCATTTATTTCCTGGTCAGCGGGAAAGTCTGGACACTTGAAGTGGGTATTTTTGCTGCCTCCTTGTCAATTATTGCGGGTTTGCCGGTGGGATTAACAGATGTGGTCCGGTTGAGCCGGTTCTCGATGTTCCTTCCAGGTCCCTTGTTGAGTGCCATTCTTCTGGTAGTCATTCTGCTTCCTAACACACAAAAGTTGATTAATGATTGGATAAAAGCAGAAGCATAAGGTTGTTAAACTGGTAAAGACCCATGAAGATAAAACCTGATCATTATCCCGTGATTATTATCACAGCTCTGGTGCTGTTTACTTTACTCGGGTTTGTGCTCGGATTTCTTCCTGGACACAGCGGCGGCAAAGAGAACGGGCTCTTCCCGCCCCAGGTTGAATTTTCTTCCGTGCATTTCGGAAACAATATCTGATTCTCTCCTTACCTGCGGAATCTGGATGGACACATGCCCAAGCAATGTCCAAACTGATCCCGCAGGGTATTCCTTAAAAGGGTATCGTCATCAATGAAATCTCATCCAGTAAATCAGCGTAAAAAGGATTCCTCTCCTTCTGTGCGCACTATAATTCAAATTCTTTTTCTCCTGGCCACCTTTTTGATCGGTCTTCGTCATCTCATGCCGGGAGAATCATCCAAAGGCGGTGCCTTTGATGCTTTCTGTCCCTTTGGCGGAATTGAAACTCTCTGGTTATATCTAACGACCGGTCAAACAATGGCAACCACCAATTTGCTGAATTTTTCCATGTTACTCGGTGTTCTGGGCGTTTCCCTGCTTGCAGGGAGGGCATTCTGCGGTTGGATGTGCCCAGTGGGAACCGTGCAGGATCTTCTGGCTGGATTAACTCGCCGATTAACCGGAGAAAAAAAACACATCCGTGGAAAAAAGAGCAGGTCCAGGTATCCCGTACAACTCCCTCCAAAATTAGTTCCCTGGCTCCGGTCTTTAAAATATTTAATTCTGGCTGTCATTCTTTTGGCAAGCACCTGGTATCTTTACCCTCCGCTGCATGAGATTTGCCCTGCCAGAGCATTGTTTAGTTTTCAATTAACCACCCCTTTGCTAATCAGCGTCTTGGTTGTATTCATCATCACATCCATGCTTAACAGGCTCTTCTGGTGCAAATACCTTTGCCCGTTTGGGGCTACCCTGGCGATATTTAATAAAATCGCTCCCCTACGCCTGGTAGTCAACCAGAGCAGCTGCACAGCCTGCAGTCGCTGTGATACTGAGTGTCCGATGGGAATTCAGAATGTTCCCGAGAATTTACGCAGCGCTGAGTGTATTCAATGTCTCGAGTGCCTGGAAACCTGCGCCGTTCAAGATACGCTTCATATTCAATTAGGATGAAACAAGGAAGGGGAAAGACAAGAAACAACAAACTCGGTTCGAATCAATATCGAACCGAGTTTGAATTATAGAGATCAATTTAGAGGTCTTTATTTACACTCGGATCAGGTAAAACTCCAGGTTTGGGCAAGCGTGATAAGCCAAAAATTGCCCCAATCACTGAGAAAATACCCAGGAATGCGACCCCCAGCAAGAGCCCCCAAGCCCTTCCGTCCAGGATTTCCCACCAGTTTTGCGAACTTTCTTCCCGAGCCCAGGCAGGGATTTCTTCTCCCGTATGACCATTCTGGTCAGCCTGATTTCCGCTGCCAGCCCATTCCGGGGGACCCCCACCATTGCCGTCATGTCCTTGTTCTGACGCTACAGCAGGCACGCCCTCCTGTTCTGCAGCTGTTGGCTCAACCTCTGAATCTTCCTGTAAATCTTGGGTGGCGTTTTCGGTATTGGGAGGACCTCCACCTTTTCCCTGCCGCCCCTGTCCCCGGGCAGTTCCAGAATTATCCTCGGTTTGCCACCAGGGACTACCCCCTCCGCGAACAGGTTCTGCTACTTCGGGAGCAGTTGGCTCCCAGGATCTAATAAAACCCACAATTGCCTGAATTTCTGCCTCCGTCATTTTATCACCCCAGGCAGGCATAGCGGTTTCGGGAACACCAAGGGCTATTATTTGCTGCAATACTGCATCATTGGTTTCTTCTAGATATCCTTTAACATTCAAGGATGGCGCTCGCTGAGTCCCCTGCCCTTCAGTGGCGTGACAGCGGGCGCAATTAGCGGCGTATAAATCAGCACCTAGCTCTAGTGATTCTACAGTCACCGGAACAGGTGCTTCCGGCTCTGGAATTGCACCCTCTTCTACCTCATCCCAGCGGCTTATCAGGGTTAATACCGCGTTTAATTCTTCTAAAGAAATCGCATTTTCCCATCCTGCCATCAATGTCCCAGGGACTCCATACTGGACAGTGCGATCAAGTTCATCAAGGGGTTTTTCTCGCACGGCCTGATCGTTAAGCGCAGGCGCCAGGTTGGTCCCTAAACCATCCGCGCCATGACAGGCAACACATTTCTGGGCATAGACGTTAATTCCTAAAACCAAGATATCCCCGTCCGGTAAATCAGACAATCCCGCTAACACTTCCGGATCAGGGTCAGTTGCAAAAGGAATCATAGGCGCCAACCCCAAATTAACCACCCGGTCTCCTGTTTCTTGCCAATTGCCGAATTGAATTAGCTGGCCGAGAGTGCCGATCTGGTAATCACTCAACGGGCCGCCATCAGTCTCGTTCCAAGCTGGCATTGATGTTCCATACAGACCTCTAGAAATGATTTTGTCCAGCGTTCCGGAATCTGTTCCCGCCAAACCAGGGTTGTCGAGAGCCGGGTTAGATCCAATCCCCTCCCCCGCAAGACCATGGCAAACTGAGCAGTTTTCAGCATAGAGAGTCATGGCTTCGTCCAGGTCAGTTCGAAGCTGCGAAGCCTGGGCAGTAATCAATCTGGCTGGTTCATTAGCGGAATAAATTAATATACCCGAAGCCATTAAAATCGTGCCCAGAATACCTATAAATAGTTCGAATTTCCGCGAATTCATAATTGGTTCTCTTTTATGCATATACAACTTGTGAATGCTCGTAATTTTGTCTTGAAATCGGATTACTGGTGTCAATCTTAACGATCCCATCCTCTATCAGAATCGGGAACAAATCTAATGCCCGCGGTGCAGGGGGATTAATCACATCTCCTTCTGTTGTAAATTGCGAATTGTGGCAGGGGCAAATAAATTTTTCCTGCACTTGATCCCAGGGGACACTACATCCCAGGTGGGTACAGCGCTGGTAAAGAGCTAAAAATCCGCCATCTACCAATCGTGATAAATAAAACCTGCCCGCAGTAATCTGCGTAACTGAACCCGGAGGGAAAGTGTCAACCTCCCCGGCCTCAATCATGCCGCCGAACTCTCCATCACCGAGTCTGGGCTGCATGTAAGCTAGAGTAACACCACCGATTTCAAGGGCAACTAGCCCGGCTACAGCTCCCCAGGCAATCTTCAGGAAATTATTTCGGTTAATTTCTTTCTTCTTTTCATTTTCAGACATAGCCAATACCATTACCCGGCAATCTTAATAAATAATTAATGCCCTGGCATCATCCAGGGCCAGAAGAGCTCCATCCCCGGTCCCCTGAAGAAGATACCGATCACTGTTAAAACCACCAGCGCTGTAAACAAATAAACAAAAATTACTAGGACGCGTTCTTCTAACGTTGCCCGGCTCAATTTGGCAATCCATCCAGTCAGTACGAAAATCCCTAAAAGCAGAATTGTTAACGGAACCAGTCCATTCGAAATCCAGGTAGGCCACGAAGGAAACCACATGGTCCAGTGAATGACATATTCATCCAACAACACCCAGATCGGGGAAATTAACAGGGAAAGCCCAGCAGAGATGATTGCCAAATAGCGACCCCGTCGAGATCGAAAATACACTCCCACTGTTTTGAGTTCCACATCATAAAAAGGCAGGAGAAAAAGTGCAGTCAGTGCCAGGACCGGAATTAAGACCGCTCCAATAACAGGGTGAAAGTGGAGCAGCAATTCCTGCAAGCCCATAAAATACCAGGGGGCTTTGGCGGGATTGGGACTTACCAATGGGTTTGCGATGCCCTCCAGTGGGGCCGGGACAAGCATTGCCCAAAAAAATATAATAGCCAGCCAGGCAATAGCGAACATCAATTCCGGGCGCACAAGATAAGGGATTGTCGTCACGCTTTCCATCTTTTTCGGTAATTCTTCCCCTGGTTTTTTTGGAATCGTTAAGCCACCGTCTTTCCGAATCCGCCAAAAATGATAAGACATTAATAAAACCACACTAACCGGGATTATGCTGATGTGGAGCGCGTAAAAATTGAGCAGTGTGGCTGCCCCCACTTCCGGTCCCCCCAGCAGTAAACGATTCAACCATTCACCAACCAGGGGAACATAGCTTATTATGCTGGTCCCGACAGTAATTGCCCAATAAGCCAATTGATCCCAGGGAAGCAAATACCCGGTGAAGTTCGCTCCCAGGACAAGCAGCAGCATGGCAACGCCGATTATCCAGTTCAATTCCCGCGGCGGCCGGTGTCCTCCTGTAAAAAATACTCTTAATAAATGGAGCACCGAGGTTACGATTAATAAGTTTCCGCTCCAGTGGTGTAAGTTCCGGATCAGGCTTCCAAACCATACGTTGGTGGTTAAATTAATGATATCTAAATAAGCGTCCGGCGGGCTAGGGGTATAGTTCATCTCCAGTAAAACGCCCGTGCTCACCAGAACGACTGTCAATAACGCTGACAGGCCACCTAATCCCCAGGTATAAGTAAAACGCAGTGTGCGGGAATTTACTTTTGTGGGATGGATATGCAAAATCAAACTATCTACCACCATACGCATTCGCCCTCTCCGATCAGCAGGAATACCGCTGAGAGCAAGTGTTTTTCTCATGCGGTCAAACACGGAGGAGGGAATTTCTCCAGTATCTTCTGGTTTCATAAAATCTTCTCGTTATACAAACAATAATTTTTTCTAAAAACTCACAATTCCATTAACTATCACTTGATTTTTAATCTTTATTCTACAATTACAACACAACTTCTGTCAATTCTATTCCTTTTAGCTTGATTTCTATAATCCAGTCAAGAATAATTTCTCAACACCTGGAACTCAAGTTAGGATAAAACAATCCTGAAACAGAGAAATTAAATATAAAGATGGAACCTGAACGATCCCATCATTTTTGGAACGCTCCAAACTTAGTGGGTGCTATTGCCTGCCCAGAAAGGACGACCGAGTTCATCTCGGAGAACCATAACCTGTCCGGTGCTGAGATTGCTTATCTCTGCCATTTCAAATGTGCCTTCTTCAAAGAATACCTCGCAGTACAACCTGATCTCCGGAAAGGGGATCAAATCCCTGCTCCAGGGCAAATCTCCAGGCGCGGTCAGCAACACTAATAATTTCTCCACTGTCAAATATTACCTGCATCTCTTCAGTGGATATGGAAAAGATCGCGCCGGTAAGGGAAATCCAAACCTGGTCCTTATTTTCTCCCAATCCTGAATCTTCATGGTCATCTCCGTCTAGGGACTGACCGCTACCATTGTTTCCTTGTCCGCTTCCCTGCCCTCCCCGGGATTGATAATCAACCGAGCCTGCATTTTCTCCAGAAACTGCTTCTCCTATTTTAGCGGAGGTACGATTGACTGCACCAAGGATCAAAAAACCTGTAAGCCCTGTGTAGAGCGTCCAGAGAATTATTTTCTTAAACATTCTTTCTCCCTAAAAGGGCTGAACAGCCCTTTTATGCCTTTCTTGCCTAAACCTGCTGTGCGCTAACCGGTTGATTAGCCGGGTTACCTTTCAGCTTTTTAGCGAAGGCTTGCCCATATTTCCGGAAAACCTTATAAAACCACTTCCAATGGATATAGAAGTGCAGCGTACTTGCCCCGATGGCAATTACGCCGCTCCAGGTATGGATTAAATCCCAGGTGAGGCTGGCAAACAACCACATCGGATCGGTGATAATCGAGTTATGGAACGCTCCCGGCACCAGCAGGAAATACAACCCACTGAGCCCACAGATTAAGCCGCTTAGACCTATCATGATATTAATCCCCAGGTTAAATTGGCTGTATTTATTTAATTTACTCTTCCCGAAAACAGTTTTTACTCCGCTCTTGGTCATGTTTATGATCCACTTCCAGTGCAGAGGAATATGCAAGGCGGCAAAGATCATGATCGCAACACTGGCCCAGATGTGGATATCACTCCAGGCATGGCGTTCGAAGAAGATCGTTACGCCATACAACGGGTTTCTTCCTCCTTGATAGCCAGCAACAGGTAAAAACAGGAAATAAATTCCTGAAATCGCGGTAATTAGCCCTGAAACAAACAATAAGCTGTCCAATATTAAATTGTTCCGGGTTTGAATTGAAACAACTCTTTTTTTTCCCATTTATAAATCTCCCATTCTCCCTCGCTGAGAAAATCAACTTTAAAAACGCTAGGTTGTCATCATTAATGCAAAATCATATCAAATACATATTAATAAATTATGAAGATTTTATGGGAGTTTTGCGAGGTTTTCGGGAAATATATGAAAAACGGTTACATTTTAATGCCGGGTCAAGTCCCAATATTTGAGCTCCTGATGATATACTTAAGCTAGAAAACTTATTTTCTAGTGCTGCCCTCTTTGTGCCTTAAATCACAGACAGTTAGTAGTTCCTCAACAACAAGTCATAGGTGCAGCCAGGTAATTATTTTTTCTGCGACATTTAGTCCTTGTTTATTGTCCTCACATTTTATAAAGGAGTTTTGCCATGACCTTATTTGATCGTTTGATCCTTCTTCTGACCGGCCTGACAGCCATCTACCTGATCTGGCGGTTTTATTCCCGGTACAGTAAAGAAAAGGCCCGCTATGATATTTATTACATGATGGGCTTTGCCGTATTGCTGGTCTCCGGCCTGTTATTGATTGCCTTCGGCTGGGATATCCTGGCTTCCCCTTATGTGCTCACCGTAGCAACTTTAATCCCACTAGGTGTATCTATGGGATTAATGCACCAATTTGTGCCTGATTACAAAAAAGCATATTCCTGGTTCTCCCTGGTTGGATTGCTGGCAATTGCTGTGACCAGTATTGGAGGCATGTCCTTAAAAAGCATTGCCGTACCGGTATTCCACGGCGTAGCCGGGTTGATCATCTTCGGTCTGCCAGTTTATAAATGTTTCGTCACCAAAGACGCTCCCAAAGGTTTTGGCTTAGTGGGTATCGGTGGATTATTAATTAGCGTTGGCGGGATTGCCCTGGCATTTATCGTGGCTGGCAAGCAGCTGTTATTCTTCAGCGCTGATTTTGTCTTTGCCATCCTAGCCCCATTGCTGCTGTTAATGGCGTTAGCGTTCACCTGGGGTTTTGTGAAAGATATCAAGGCGGAATAAATTTACCTAGGGCTGTTCAATAGTAATAAGAACAATCCCCCTCAACTCCGCTCTCCTCGTATTATATAAAGCAATGATAGGTATGTTGTATACCTATCATTGCTTTTTAATTACGTCGCATTTCATTTTTAAGTAGTGTCAAATAGCAAACTGACAGACAAGGTTCAAGTCGGGAGCGTTTATTTGCCATTTAATATCAAACAGGATTGGGACTAATCTTTGAAATCTCATTTCAAACAGCTACAGCTGTTAAATTAGAAAACCAATCCTGTTCTTATCTTGATGTCTGGTAACTGATTTCTGGCAATTTTAGCTGTCTTTTCTCAATCACGGCAGTAGTCAAGAAGATTTTTCTTTTCTCTTAAATCTTTTGTTCTTGGTTTACAACCTGCTCCGAAAATATATTTAACATTGCCCGCAGCACGGTTATAAATCCGCCTACAGTCAGAGTTGTTCCGACGACCAGGAGAGGAATTTCTAAGACATACACCCAGTTCTCACCAAAATATGTATGCGAGGGTCCTGCCCAGGCAAAGATTGTCAGGGCTGTAATTCCGACCAAAATAGATACTATGCCGGCAGTTGAATCCTTTTCAGCTTTTTCCATTGGTTGAGAAAAATCAACTTTATCCTTAATCCCCGGCAATAGAAAGCTTAAGAAAAGGAGCAAGGTGGCTAAATTGATAAAGAATTTCACATTGGCGGGTGTGGCAGCTCCCCTTAATATCAGAGATGCGAAGAATTGTGTCCCACCCAGAACGGTCCCAATTGCCAGGACTATCAAGGTAAAACGGTAAACACCTGGTTTTCCCCGGATCAGTTTGATCAAAGCCATTACTCCCGCAATACCCGTCAAGACTGTTGTAACCATAACGATTTGATATAGCCAGCGATAATCCATCAATGCTTTAAAAGCCATTCTGTACCCGATGTTATTAGAGAACGCAGCACAATATGTTCCCGCGCCGCCGAAAAGGTTCATCGCGGCAGTCATACCCATCATGACGATGGCTGAAATCCGAAGCACTTTCATTGATCCTTTCATTTTATTTATCTCCTGAAATATCTACACCTTCGTTTACGGGAAAAATGATCAGCCTAGGGAGCTTCCACGCTCTCTTCCAGGCCCCATGGATTCTCAGAGAAATGGCATCGTTCACAAGGCGCCTCTAATACAATTTCGTGTGAGGTGAATGGAATTATGCCCGTCTCAACTATTGTATCTGCTTCCCCAACATTAATCTCATATACCCAGGGAATATACGTAATCCAATAACCCAACTCTTCGTCTGGCCCTACTTCCCAACCAGCGCTGTCATGACATGCCACACAGGAGACATCCTGATGTTCTTCGTCATGACCTACGATAGAATCAGTGGAGCTAAAAACATCTGGATGGCAATCTGCAGAATCGCATGACGTCGTGGAACTGTGCGGCTGATGGCATTCCGTACATTGCATACCGGTATGATCGCCACCGACCACCACCGTCACATGTTCTGGGGCTTTACTCGCCTCATGGCATTTCAGACATAACTCTGTTGTTGTCTCAACACTGGCATACTCTTCAAGAGCTGGTATCTCTAACCAGGTATATTCAGGTTGGATGTTTCCTTTTTTGTCCTCTTCGTGACAGACCAAACAAGGCACATGCGTCCAATCATTTTCTGAAATGAAAGGAGGTGGTTCTTCCAGTTCAAATTTACAGACCAGGCAGGTTTCGGGGATATCATCAAGGGTCGGCTTCCAGTTGATTGGAGCGTGACATTGAGCGCAAGAGTTATTTTTTCCCTGATCATCAACAACAAATGCATTGGCATGCGCGCTTGTTTTCCATAGTTGTTGGGCATCAGCTATTGGATCGAGATCAGGTTTGCCTTCGGATTCTTTGTTCCCAGACTCTCCATCTGATTCGCTTTCAGGAGTGATTTTCTCGCCCGGATCTCCCTGTACTTCTGTGACCTCCACCTTTGAAGTAGGTTGACTTTCGGGAGACTGGCATCCAGCCGCCAAAAGCACCATAATTGCTAGACTCGAGATTAAAATTAATTGACCAGTTCTGTTTTTCTTCATAATTTAACTGCTTTACTAATAAATAGGTAAGTGGGGCGAGAATAATCTCTCACCCCACCAGTAACTTATATAAGTATTCTGTATGGAGCTTCACCCGCTATGGCGCAGGGGATCTACTCCCTAGAATATGACGCAAATCCTGCCCTAGAGCTTAGCCACCATTAATCTTCTGGTGGTGCCGGAATCTCGCCCGTTGCGGTACGAACGGTGAGTTCCCAGAGATTTTCTTCGAAGTGGCAGCGATCACAAGCAACTTCATGGACTATACTGTGCGAGATAACGGCTGAAGTTGTGGGTCCTGATCTGCCCACTTCGGTAAGTGTAGTAGTCCAGATATCGATATCCTCATCAGGGTGGGGACCAACATCATAACCAAAGGCATCATGGCAAGCTATACAAGTTACAGTGTCTCTCATCTCATTGTATGCGCCAAATGCGTGCTCCGCTGTTTCAATTTCTTCAGCATGGCAGTCCACGCATTGCTTCGGTTCTGCGGTGTGGGGATCGTGACAATCGGTGCAGTAGGTAGGAGGAGCTTCTTCACCAATGAAGCCACCATAGTTAAGGTGGGCGCTTCCTCCCAGGGTGATTTTATGATCAACCCCTGAACCAAAGGCATTACCGGTAGTGGTCACATGACACTTTTCGCACAACTCAGTTGTGTTGCTGACTGCTACATATTCCATTGCGATCGGGTTGAGCCAGGCAACTTCAGTAGCATACCCATCTTCCATCACATGGCAGGATGCACAGGGAATAGCTACCCAGTCTGCTTCCTCAATGAGAACGTTGCCATCTCCCACTGTCATTTCTTGACCGGGGAATTTACAGGAAACGCAATTTGGCGGTCTGCCTACAGTCGCTTCCGGATTCCAGTTCTGGGGGGAGTGGCAGCGAGCACACCAATCGTTCGGCCCATGGCCTTGATCATATGTGCTGTGGGGGCCACTTTCCCAAGCTACGTGATATTCCGCTTGATCTTCCGGTGCCTCGGTCGGTTCGGGAGGTACTGCTGTGGGTTCAACGACAACTGTAACCTCTACCTCTTTAATTTGAATTTCTGCTGGCGGCGCTTGACAGCCACTTACTATCAGCAGCAGCAAGACAAAAGCTCCTATGAGTAATAATTTCTTCCTTGAGATTAACTCCATAATATCCTCCTAACGGTTATGTCTAAATTTCCTTTGCTGGCACAATGACTGAGAGATATTTAATCCTACTTGTTCTTTATATCACAATGAAATTGCGTTGTAATTGATTTGCGTCAAGTCCAAACAAATCTCGTCAACTGCCCTTGTGACTAGTGAGCAATTAGGTGACTGCTGGAGAACTGAGGATTAGCTTTCAAGCGAGTAAATTATGCTGATTTTTCCCTAATAAAATCGATAATAAATTGAGGGTGAATTTGCATGGCTGCCAAAGGAAAATCATTCCGTATCTGTCTCA
>Ga0255381_10030_pt1 | contig 13577 bp, 12 predicted proteins | sample ANMaggSSYBR01E10_FD_182108 | JGI IMG/M metagenome (GOLD analysis project Ga0255381, IMG submission 182108) | Sediment cell enrichment communities from methane seep in Santa Monica Basin, California, United Staets - ANME aggregate JGI... | ecosystem: Environmental > Aquatic > Marine > Cold seeps >...
CGCTGCCGCTTGATTAATATCGATATTGTCGCTCTTGGACTCGCTAAATGAATACACTTTCCTGCTTCCGGTGCTCTTGACTTCTATTTTTATTGAACCCGTGAGATTAGTAAGGGCAACAATTGGATTAGAGCTTTTCCGGTGATACCGCAGCATAGTGGTGCATCCAATTAAATCGGGTAATTCATCTTTCCCTTCAGGGTCAGATGAAACAATGACTACCCTGGGGTTTAATCGGGCTATTCTTTCAAATTGGGTGCCATTCGCGCTCCCGTGATGAGCAGATCTCAATACAGTGCAGGGATCTTCCAGCATTTTCTCTCTATCAAAATGAGCCCAGTTCTCCATTTGGGCATCGCCGGCAATTATCATTCTGAATTTTCCCCAAACCAGCCGGGCAACGATGGAGTAATGGTTTACTTCAAGCTTTCCAGATTGGTAGAGATCTTCAATAAACTGGTTTGATGGCCCCAATAGTTCAAGTCCAAAAGTTTTGGGATCCAAGAAGGGCGAAGCATCAGGGTTCATTTGTTTATAGCCGGACAGAAAATTCATTGGAATGTTCTCTTCAGCCGCAGTATTTATGATCCCCACATAACCAGGAACCCTCTGTTCGTACCGTCGCAACGAGCTAAACGTGACTTCCTTGGCTCCGTATTTTTTAATTAATCGATTCACGCCGCTGTAATGATCATTATGAGGATGTGAAACAACCAGGTGATCAATTTTTTGATTCTCTCCGAAACCGATTTGCTCGAGAAGATTTTCGATTTTTTTCGCTCTAATTGCGTCGATGATAATTAAATGATTTTTCGGGGTGATAATTATTGTCGTATCACCCTGCCCAACATTCAAACAGTATATGATTAATTTTCCTTGCGAATTTAGTGGCATTTTAAATTCTCCTGGTGACTAGGAATCCCCGGGTTCAAGATTCCCAGACAATCTTTGGAAAGCTTTTCCTGGATCCTCTCTTCCTTTACTCTTGGGTTCTTCCAATAACTTTCCCAATACAGGTTCTTGCTTTACTTCTTCCAAAGCAATGTCTTTGTCAGAGAGTTTTTCAACTAATTCCTGGATATTGTTGTCATCTTTTTCCGCAACGTACTTTTGAAGTCTTTTAAGATCGACAAAATCGACCTCAGCAAACATTCCAGCTTTACTTAGCTCCAGATATGCTTCGCGAAGTGCATCAAGATCATAAGGTAGAGAAATGCCGAATTCATCAAAACCATCCTGGCTGAATTCGGTTTCGATTCCAGTCGGATAATATTCTTTCAATTCGGATTCTGTTTCAGTATTACCTCCCGAAACAAGGGCGAAATTACCCGGTGGAATCCAACAAAGCAGGTAATCGGGCTTACTGTCCTTTTGGGGGTAGATAACGATTCGGTCCGGCTGCTTTAACATCTTTCCTCCTTTCTTTTTTGGAAAAACATACTTTCCAGGTGTCTTTCTTGGGCGTTGTTGAACTCGAACCTAAACCTGCGGGTTAGGGTATAAAATCCAATGATCTGTAAGTTCAAAGACTTTTCGCTTCTAAATCTTCTCCTTGCTGCCGGTAATACTGTTCCAGAGCATTCCCCCCAGCCCCATACCGGATTGGTATTCTTCTCCCTTTAAAAACAACTTTTCTACTTTTAATGAAAGCAGATCTTTGGGATCAAGCAGCAGAGGGTCCTGGTTCAAAATTACCATATCTGCTATTTTTCCTTCTTCCAGGCTCCCCCGTTCTTTTTCGTCAAAGCCAGTCCTGGCTATTTCGTAGGTATACATTTTTAGAGCATCTACAATTGAAACCGATTGATCTGGGTCATAAGGATGATTACAAGCTCCATAGATTCCCTCAATTGGGTCAGGATGAGTCACTGGAGCATCTGATCCACCGCTAAGATGTATTCCTGCTTCTAAAATCGATTTCAGCGGAGAACTTGTTTTGACCCGTGATCCGAGGATTTCATTTAAGTATTCTATGGGCTCCAGGGGGCTGATTAAAAATCCGGGTTGAACCGTGATTCCAATTCCTAACTTGGCGATTTTTTTCAAATCATCGGGAGGAATCAGGCAAGCATGAATTAGTGTGTGCCGATGATCTTCCCGGGGATAATCCAGCAAGGCGGCTTCAAGTGCCTTGACTGCTCGGGAAACAGCCGCGTCCCCGATAACATGCATTTCAATCTGCAAGCCAGCCCTGTTCGCTTTTTTGGTAAATTCAAACACCTCTTCTTCAGTTTGGAAAAGAATGCCTTTGTTATCCGGGTCATTACTATAAGGTTCATGTAACGCTGCGTCACAGGCGCCGAAACATCCATCAAGGGCTGTAGCGAAACATCCGCCAATGCGAGGAAGTTTGCGTTTGAGCGCCTTTTCCACTTCCATGGTTTGAAAGAACAGCCGGGTTTGAAATTGATTTTTCTTGCTTCGAGCTCTGGCAATTAAACTAACAAGTGTGATGTCCAGGTCATTGGGAAATCCTATTCCTTCTGTTGTGTGAATCATCCCAATCCCATTATCTGCTAACAGATCATAGCCTTTCATGATGCCTTTAACGAGATCAAGGGGAGGAATTAATGATGTCGCATAATCGACCCCTGCATAGTAGGCTTCACTAAATAGATGGCCTTCATATTCCTGAAAGCCTGGAAGATTTTTGACATCGTCGGGAAACTTTTCCAACAATTTTGAATTAAAAATCGCTGAGTGTCCATCGTAGCAGATCAGAATAAAGGGCAGATCAGGACAGACTTCATCCAGCTCTGCCCGGGTAATTAACCGCTTTTCTTTGACACTATGTTTTGACATTCCAAAGGCAACAATCGCTTTATACTTATCATTTTGTTCCAAGAAGTTTTGAATAATTTCTTGGATTTCTCGAATATCTTTCGCTTCTCGCATATCAAAATATAAAACAGAAAACAATACCCAATTTGAGAAGTGAAGGTGCCCATCCCCAAAAGCAGGCAGTAAAACCTGATTCCCTAATTCCGTTACTGAACTATATTTTTCATATTCCGGTGGTAAGGAATCCCCCAAATAGATAATTCGTCCTTGCTCTTCAACAAGGTAATTATAAATATTATTGTCAGCATCCAATGAAATTATTTTTCCATGATAGATATGCATCGATTTCCTGACTCCTTTTTGATAACCAAAGGATAAAACTAAGAGGGGAGGGTGCTCAGAACCATGAGTACAGGTAGAAAATTCTCTACAGGTGGATAATCAGCTGATCAGCCCTGTCCAAAGGAATTAGCATCACTATTCTCCTGGTTTGTCTCCTCAGGGAACAGCGCCTAATCTGAGTATAGCATAGGGAAAGAGAGTTGAACGTTGGCAGGTTGGAACGATAAATTTTCAACTTATGAATTTTCAATCGTTTGAATGTGTGCAGGGGATGCCAGGCGCGTTGATAGAGGGAAATGATTGGGTATGTGATAAGTGATCAGTATTTAGTAGTTAGTTTAGAAAGATAAGGAAGCAGATTCGCTTGTTTTACATCCTGATTTTATCTTGCTTGTCCTGCGACCAAAGGAAGGAATTGAAGAGCGCTTTATCGAAGTGGTGCCTTGAGTTAGATACGTCCTGGGACTTATGAGATTCTTTGCCTAAACGTAGAAGAGGCGAAGAATCTCATACTGTCACAACCCCGAAGGTTATGAACCAGTTAATCCTTTTTCCTTTTCCTTTTTCTGTTTACGCTTTTCTTTAATGGTCAGTTTTGCTTTCTTTTTTGTTTCTCTTTTGCCCTTATCTCTTTTTCCTTTGTCACCCATATTTACCCATCCTTATTGAACAATAGGCGTTTGTAGTTCACTTTTAATCATAACATACCCGTTGGGAAATTCGGAGCAGGTCCCTCTGGAAGCAAATAGATGGTCAATAGTTTTGAACTGAGTGTTCATCATTAAACAGAAAACGTTCAGGACTGCAAGCGCACGGCAGGCAAGTTTCTTCTTTACAGTCATTTAATTAATAGCTGGGCTTCTTCTGATGTAACATTAGGATGGATTCGTCTCAATTTTCTCGCGAAGTATCCTAAAAGGGGGTTTTCCAGGTTCCGGCAATGGGGAAAATCAGGTAGAATAGAGCCATCTATTCACCTGAAGAAGGAAACCCCATGTCAAATCAAAGCCTTGCCGAACAAGTAAAAAGCGATATTCAAAGCCTGCAATCTTCTTTACGGGATTTGCAAACTTCGGTGCGGTTGACCGACATCCGGGATGGCCTGGAGGATTTGGGTACATCTGTCAATGGGATGGATCGGCGGATTGAATCCTTGCGTGAACAAGGGTACGCTTTCGAGAAAGAGCTGGAAGAGACGGCGGCAGATTTTGAAAAAGAATGGGCCGGGATTGTGCCCAACCTCGAAGCGCAGATAAAAAAAGAATCCAATAGCCTGGAGCGAGCACTGCGTCCTATGGAGACAGGGATCACCCAGTTGGGGGGAGAAAGCGGGTCACCGGGGGTCCTGCGTCCCCAGGTGAACAAGCTCAAGGCGCAGGTGGAAACCCTGGAAGGCCATGTCGAGGCAGCGGAGCGAAGCATACGCGGCGGATACGATCAATTTAGCAGCGACGTTCAAAAAGTTAAGAGTCATCTCACAAAACTGGAATGGATGCTGACTGAACTCAGCGAGGCCAGCTTTGAGCTGCTGGCAACTGAATCAGGGATTATGGCGGTTAAGGCGGTTTGGGCGAAGAGTGGAAAGCAGACCAAAAATGACCCTGAGGGAGTGCTGTATCTGACTGACCAGAGAATCCTTTTTGAGCAGAAGGAAAAGGTGACGACGAAGAAGGTGCTTTTTGTGGCAACGGAGAAAAAGTTAGTGCAGGATTTGCTCTGGGAAGCCCCCCTGGCACTGATCGAGGAAACAAAGGCTCGCAAAGATGGTTTCTTGAATAAAGATAATTATATCGAGGTGCGCTTTGGCAGCGGCGCGCCCTTTGACCTCTTGCATATACATATCTGGCAAAGCGGCGACGATTGGAAAGCTCTGCTTAAACGTGCCAAAGGGAAGGAATTTGACGGGACAAGAGCCATCGCCATTGATGAGGCTACTGCCAAAAAAGTCAAGGATGCGCCAACGAAATGCCCATCCTGCGGCGGAGCGATCAATCAGGTTGTGCTGCGCGGGATGGAGAGTATTACTTGTGAGTTTTGTGGGGACGTGATTCGTCTGTAAATATCAGCGAAGTCACACGAATTCCGTCTTGTCTGAATTTCTTCATCCTGAATATACCCTTGCTCAACGACCGCTGTATATGTTGTTGATTGTAACCACTAGATTATGGCCCAGAGCTACCAGCTATAAATTCCCCAATATTATCTAGTTCAACCAATTAACACTATCTGGAGGTTTATCATTTACACTTCTCCGTTTGAGATTTCCTTTACTTTCCCAGTAATTCTTGGCAGTTTCTGCTAGGAATTTAATCGGTGTGGGCACAAAGTTCATTTCCAATGTGTCAGGTTAAACAAGATAAATGAATATTCAGATGTAACATTATTGACTGATCTGTCGTTTATTAATTAAGGGACATTATGACTCAACCAAGCAACCCAGATGTACGGCTTGTGCAAAAAGCTGTTAAGGGCGATCGCAAAGCATTCACCACTTTGTTTTACCAGTATTTTCAATCAGTTTATAACTATGCCCTGATGCTTTGCCGTGATCCAGCCCTGGCAGAGGACTTAACCCAGGAAGCTTTTATTCGGGCACATACCAATTTAGACCGCTTTGGCCCGCCCTGGAATTTCCGCACCTGGATCTTCAGATTGGCACACAATTATTTTATTGATCTCATCAGAAAGGAACGTGAGGTTGACTCGCTAGAGGAAGGCGAACACGTGATATCAGCTAATCCAAGCCCTGAAAAAGAAACTCTGCTGAGAGAAACAGCAGACCGCGTAAAAAACACGCTGGACCAGCTGAGTGTGCCGCACCGGGAAATCCTCGTTCTTCGTGAATTGAATGGGTTCAGCTATACCGAGATAGGCGAAATATTAAACATCACCATCTCAAACGTCAAGGTGCTGCTTCACCGGGCACGGGCAGCTTTCAAGGATATCTACGGTATCCAACTGCTGTTGGAAGATCCTGCTGGAGAATGTGAAGAAGTTGCCGGACTGCTGCATGCATTACACGATGAAGAAGACCTTTTTGACCAGGAACGTCTTGTCAAAGAACACCTCAAGGAATGTGAGGCTTGTCAACAACGCAAGCAATGGCTGGTTAGTCAATCCCTTCTTTTTGGCGCCTTTATCCCAGTTGTGCCACCAGACGCACTTGCCAAAAGTATTCTCCAACGGACCAGTGGAATGCAGGAGTGGCGTCCTGACCAAAGCTCGGGGCGTAAGATTCGGCGTGTAATGGGGTATGGCGGTTCCGCAGCTGTGTTGGGAGTGACCGCGTGGCTTGTATTTAATTTGATATTCAATACCAGAAGCATATTGCCCAATTTTCCCCAACCCGGAGAAGGGGAGAACACACCTGTCGTAATGGCGCAAACCTCGCCCACCGAGACGGTCACCAGCCCACCGCCCCCTCCACCACTACCACCACAACCACCAACACCAACACCAACGACAACACCTTCATCAGAAGAGGAATTCTCATCTTTACCACGCTGCGTCCTCTTTGAAGAACTGGATATCTCCGTAATTCAGCTCCCTCTCCCGGAAGAGACCATGACCCTGCCGATATACTTAAAAATTGGTGGTGGAGTCCCTTGTCTTGGGGTAGAATCACCGGACATACTTGAACCCTGTGAGTACAGCGCCTTGCTTGGAATTATCGAAGCATATTCCTGCGGATTGCAGGGATTTGATGATCGCCTGTACTGCATGTTTACAGTTACTCCTGATATGCCGGGATCGGCTGTTGATTTCTTTCTCTACCTGAATGAGTGTGAAGATCCGGTCTTCACCCAACTCAATCTAACCATTCCTGAACTGCGGACTTCAGAGGAAATATGTACAGCAGATCTAGATAAGGAAGCTTGTAAGGCGGCCGGAGGCGAGATGAGCTCTGGTCGCACTGGAGATCCCTACTGCATCTGTCCCTGATCTTCCTGGCCTGACCAGATAATTAAACCAAAACCATCCCGATTGTGAAATCGGGATGGTTTTTAATAAGTGAACGTTAGTGGACCTCTGCGAGAAGGGGATGATCCAGTATGCTATCGCAATCCCTCGACACCAACACAAGATTGTTGGAGATCTCGAACCGGCTGCGTTGTTCCCCATCACGGTTGAGTAGATTTTACTTGATGAGGGCCGCTCAGACATAATCATTGTCTAAATAAAAAATGAAAGTTGATAAAGTATCTGGTAATGAAATGGTATCTGGCTTTAATGAAGGCTATTGCCAGGTTGCACGAAAAATATCGGCAATTAATCTGTGACCTTCTTTATTAAAGTGAAGTTTGTCTTTAATGTATAAATTTGCACTTTCCTGATTACCCAAAGGTCCGTTAATGATTTGAAAAGTAGACACAATAATTATTCCTCGCTGGCTGGCTGCTTTGATCAAATGTTCTTGCATTGCTCCATAAATTTCTCTTTTCAATAAATCAAAGCAACCGTGATCTTTCCAATCTTCTACAAAAGTTTGGGGTATTGCATTATCTGCGATCATAATGCGTGTATCCTCGGTTGTATTTAGAGCAAGTATTTCATCTAGTATCCGATCTATGTTTTCATTGGTTTCACTAACACTCTGCCGAACACAATTAAGATTATCCTCACCACCGCAAAGACCATTCATATAATCCAATTGCGGAGTAGGAAGATCATTAACGCCAATCCAGATCGTGATAATATTGGCATCTGCAACTGCCTGTCTATACTTAGCGTCATTCTGAAGATGATCAAGTAAGTGAGAGGTTCTATCGCCAGTAATGGCCAAGTTCTGAAGACGGACTTCCTTCCCCAAGTCCTGCTGTAAATAATCTGCGAAATAGTTAGGAAAACAATCTGAACCTACACCCCAACAACCAGGAATAGAATCTCCCAGGGCAACATAATTTAATTGTCGAGAGGTGATTGTAGGTGCTATCGTTGCTTGTGGTTCAGGAGTGGCAGACGGAATGATCAGGGTATTGGTGATTGTAGGTTCTATCGTTGCTTGTGGCTCTGGAGTGATAGATGGAAAGATCAGGGTATTGGTTGGCAGTGGAGGTGGTGGCACGAAAGGTGCTTGCGTGCATCCGAATAGACCTAGAACGATAAAAATGATAATAAAGTTAAATCCGGTTTTCATTTTCCCTTAAAAATCTTACTCATATCTAAGTGCGAACAATCGTTAAATAGTAAGGATTGGGGTAGGGATTAATGCCTGGCTTGAGATTTAATCTTTCGTTTGTGTTATTTATTAATACGGCCTAAGAGGAATTATGCTTGTTTTCAGTAGAATATATGAAAAAATCTACCTAATCTAGGTGGATTTTTGTGTGGGCGCGAATGGACTCGAACCATCGACCTCACGGATGTGAACCGTGCGCTCTAACCAACTGAGCTACGCGCCCGTTTTGTAGGCGAAATTATAGCATCCCCAACGCCTGTTGACAAGAAAACTTTCATTCACGCTGGACAATTAATTGTTCCAGGTTTTATTCGGTCCCCAGCGGGTTAAACTTCAAGCTGATCAATCCATCAACAAAACCCGGGCCGGGGCGCCGTCCGCTCCGCCAATCTTTAACGGAAGACAGTACAGGGTATACTCCCCGGGCTCTACCCCGGAAAGATCTAAACCTTCAATGATCAGCACCCCCGCTTCCAGCAAGGTTTTATGAGTGGGTTCCAGATCTGTAAATGGCGCAACCGAGAGATAATCCACCCCGATAACCTCTATGCCCAGCTCTACCAGGTACTTTGCCGCTTCCCCATCAGGAGCGAGATAATCTTCCTGGAATTCCCTGTTCCCGGCTGCCCAGACCTCCGAATTGGCGGTCTTAAGCAGGATTCTTTTTGTTCCCTCCGGTATCTGGGCTGATATTAAGTCAGCGGCGGTGATGGTCCCTTCGGCGCGGATCTCAACCACTGCTGCCGGACCAACCATCAATTCCAAAGGGATACACTCTACTGTTTTTCCATTCCCTAAAAAATGATCCGGTGCATCCACATGTGTACCGCTGTGAGCGCACATCGACAAATGAGTCACGTTGGCCATTTCTCCATCTTCTATGCTGCTGATTTGCTTAAGCTGGATGGTTGGATCACCCGGCCAGGTGGGCAGATCTTCAGTGTAGGTGAGGGAAATATCATAAAGGGTCATGGGCTTTGCCTCGAGATTATGGGGGATGGCTTGATCTTAATCGTTAAGATTTAAGTATTCCAGCCGTTTGGAAAAATGGCTGGGAAGCAGGTTAAAAACATGGGGCACTGTATTCAGGGAGCAGGTGCGATTGGTCGCCAGGTAATCCAGCCAGAAGATATTGGTGGGGATATTCAGTGAAAGGTAATCTGCAAACACAGTCCCGCCGCGAATTAATGGAATGCTGACCGGGACCAAACGACGATTAATTCCCATCACTTCCAGCATGCTCACTACAATATCCCGGAAGCTGAGCTGCTCCGGACCGCCAATTTTATAGGTTTTCCGACGGGTGTCATCGTTATCCAGCGACCAGAGCAGAATGTTGGCCAGATCTTCGATCCACAATGGCTGCATTAGAGTGTCTCCCTGGCCGGGCAGGGGGAATACCAGGGGAATAGAGCGGATCAGCCGGGCCAGGTTAGTGGTGAAACGGTCATTGGATCCATATACGATTCCCGACCGCAGAATAGTGTAATCCAGGCTGCTTTTTTGAATGTGATCCTCGGCGATGGCTTTGGCGGTCATGATTGGATAAGCCGACGCCCGATCCGCGCCGAGATGGCTGATGAAAAAGAAACGGTCTACATCCGCATCCTGGGCAGCCGCTACTAAATTATTTGTGCCCTGGATATCTGTTTCCAGCAGGTTGCCTCTCGCGCCGAGAGCTTCCTGGCTGGCCAGGTGGTAAACAATATCCACATCAACCATAGCAGCCCGCAAGCCGCGTAGATCGTTAAATCCCGAAACTGCCGCTTCGACAGAGATCCCTTTTGGTAAATCCGGAGATTTTCGGGAAGGATGGATCAGCACCCGGACCTGGTACTCTGTTTCCGAGAGGTGCCGGGTAAGGGCTTTTCCGATAAATCCCGTCGCCCCGGTGATGAGGATTTTCTTCATGCTCCGCATTATAGCACCAGAACTTTTTTTTCCAGGGATGCAGGACGGGCTGTTTTCCTGAACCAATCCTCTGCTGGCATAAACCTTGCACTTTTAGGGAGTATCCTGAAATAATCCTGGAAAGAAGAGAAAAACTATGAAAAAAGTTGGTTTTCATTATCGGCTAGACAGCGATCATTATTCAGAGAAGGATCTTAATCTCTGGTTGCCCAGATTAAAATCGCTGGGCGCATCCTGGGTAGTGCTGCCTGCGCCTACCTGTCGGGCAATCCCGGAACACTTCATCACCACTTTAAAAAGTGAAAATATTACCCCAGTCCTTCACTTTCAACTCAATTCCGAAAAGCTGCCCGCAGTGGAAGAAATGATGTTATTGTTTGAAACTTATCATAAATGGGGTGTTAAATACGCCATTTTATTTGACCGGCCCAATATGCAGGAAAACTGGGGATCTGAGTCCTGGGCGCAGTCAGATCTGACCGAGCGTTTCCTGGATGGTTTTCTACCCCTGGCAGAAGCTGCGGTGATGGTGGGGTTGGTACCGGTATTTCCTCCCCTGGAACCAGGAGGGGATTACTGGGATACGATTTTTCTCCGGGGTTCCCTGGATGGAATTAAACGCCGGGCATCTGTTCCCTTGCTGGAACGTTTGATACTCAGCGCCTATGCTTCTTTAAATGAAAATCCCTTGTCCTGGGGAGGAGGAGGACCGGAAAGCTGGCCTGAAGCGCAGCCTTATTTCACCGCTGAGAATTCGGAAGATCAGTGCGGATTCCGTATCGCTGAGTGGTACTTAACCTTATCAGAAGCAATCCTGGAAAAGAAATTACCCCTGCTGCTTCTGGGAATTAGAGGTCCGGCAGCGGAAGGACAGGATTTGAATCAACTTTTGCTGGACGGTGCCAAACTGATTTCCAGGCAGGAAGTGGAAGGTTTGGACCCTCTTCCTGAACAGGTTATCGGCGGGGCATTCCTGGTGCTGGCTGCAGAAGAGAGCTGCTGCGCTGGGAAACACAGCTGGTATCAAGAAGATGGCACGCCTAAGCCTATTGTGAACCATTTTCTAAACGCGGAATCAAAAACCATTGAAAAATCTCCTGAGGAGTTCCGCTTTTCCCATTATTTACTGCTCCCGACCTTTGAGTGGGGGATTGCCGATTGGCACTTGAATGTCACCCGGGGATTTGTTAAGCGGCACCAACCCACTATCGGATTCTCATTGGATGAAGCCGTGCAGGCTGACCAGGTCACAGTCCTGGGTGGAGAAGAACACTTTTCTGAAGACGATCTCTCCTTACTCCGGAATCAAGGTTGCATGGTGAGGAGAATTGATGGAGATGGTACAAAAATTGCATCATTGTTAGCAGCGATATAACTGAAACCTGTATTCAGCGGCCCACCGGGATTACCCGGTTCGAGTCAGAGGAGTAATCACTATGTTTAACGAGCAAGTATATGATCAGCGATTAAGAGATTGGGAAGATCCTCCTTATATCCCTGTTATCAAAGTGATGGGACTGGGCGGTGGAGGCAGCAATGCGGTTGACCGTATGATCCATTTTGGTTTATCCGGGGTGGAATTTATTATTGCCAATACTGATCGGCAGGCCATGGCTTTCAGCCAGGCAGCGGTTAAACTGCAACTGGGACCCAAGTTGACCCGCGGGTTAGGCGCCGGGGGAGATCCCCGGGTTGGCGAAGAGGCTGCCCTGGAAAGCAAAAGTGATATCGCTCTGGCTTTGGAAGGAGCTGACATGGTGTTTCTGACCGCTGGCATGGGCGGTGGTACAGGGACCGGATCCGTTCCTGTGGCAGCTCAGATCGCTCAAGATATGGGGATTGCTACCATTGCTGTAGTCACTAAACCCTTTGCTTTTGAGGTTGGTGGACGCCAGAAGAATGCCGCTGAAGGTTTATCAAAACTTCAGCCGCATGTTAATACACTAATCACTATCCCCAATGAAAGGTTGCTGCAAACGGTTTCAAAGAAAGCCACTCTGTCAGAAGCGTTTCATCTGGCAGATGACGTGCTGCGACAGGCTGTGCAGAGCATAACCGAATTGATTACCGAACCCGGTATTATCAATGTCGACTTTGCCCACATTCAGCGTATGATGGAATTAGGCGGGGGTGCGTTGATGAGTATTGGGGAGGCTTCAGGCGAAGGAAAAGCAATCAATGCGGTCAAACAAGCTCTCTACCATCCGCTGCTGGAAGATGTTTCTCTAGTCAATGCCTCCGGATTAATTGTCAATTTCACTTCCGGAGCGGATTTAACCTTATCTGATATTGGACAGGCGCTGAATTACCTGCAGGAGCAAATTCCTCCCGATGCGGAATTGATATTTGGCGCAACCCAGAACGAGAGATTCCAGGGAAAGGTCCAGGTGAATCTGATCGTCACTGGTTTGGGAGCTACTACATTTGAGGATGTCTTTTCTTCCTTCTCCAGAGAGGAAAGAGTAATTCCTGAGCCGATTACCAGGAAGATAGTTAAAGAAGTGATCAACGAGGAAGAGGAATCCCCCCAGCGTTTTGAAATGGGCAGGGATCCGCTGGATGTGCCTGCCTTCATGCGCAGGAGAGCATACGCTAACTCCACATATGGGGAATAAGGGCAATGAGTGAGGTTATCATGAAAGCGAAGTTGATTGACAAAGTATCCCAGGAGGTTTACCGGAAACACCCCGATCTAAAAGGTGTTAAGCCCAAGGTTACTCCCCGGGAAGGGGATAAATCAGCTGATACCCTGCTGGTTTACCAGAAAAAAATCTCGGGCCCCGGAGGGAAAAAAATCAACCGGATTGTCCGTGCGGTTGTGGATGAGAAGGGCAAGGTTAAGAAATTATCTACCTCAAAATGAACCTCTGGAGGATATTGGTATGAAAGCGGTCTTAGAAAGAATTGAGTATAGCTGGTGGGATTTCCATATAAGGGTGATGGATGAATCGGAATTTATCCGGGATTTGTTGCCCCGCCTCCGGGAAATATGGGAGCAGAAGGATGAAGCAATTCCCTACCTGGCCTGGTCTCTTTTGGGATTCCCTTTTGGGATCATTCTAGGCATTTTGTCTGTGGCCGTAAAATAAACTTCAATTTCAGATAAAGCACGGTCTAGAAGTATAAAAATAAACGATCGGGCTGATTTTCCACTGGTTTTTATAACCCAGTCAGAATATCAAGCCCGATTTTTTGTTTTAACCAGGGTGTGGGGTAGGGGAATTACCCCGTTTGTTCCCCTGGTTTTCCTCGAGCAGGAACCTGAAAATTACCGGGAAGTGGTATGATACAAAAAAAGAGCTGAATAAGTTTTTTGCCCGCGCGGGAGGTACTCCCAGGCTGGCGGATTGTTCCTTTGGAATGT
>Ga0255381_10031_pt1 | contig 13360 bp, 13 predicted proteins | sample ANMaggSSYBR01E10_FD_182108 | JGI IMG/M metagenome (GOLD analysis project Ga0255381, IMG submission 182108) | Sediment cell enrichment communities from methane seep in Santa Monica Basin, California, United Staets - ANME aggregate JGI... | ecosystem: Environmental > Aquatic > Marine > Cold seeps >...
CTTAATCCCCTTGCCTTCCTTGATCCCCTGAATAATCTTCTTCACTTTGGAAGGATCCATTTCTGTGAAAACTGTCCCATTGATGATGGCTGCTGGCTCCTGGTCATTCATTCCGATATCTGCGGTATCCCAGAGTCCGATCAGGCCATCTTCAGTGACATTGTTGAATGAAATCCCCAGCTCCTTCTCAAATGCCCTGGCAACCTCAGCGCGTCCATGCGCCCATGCCACCGGGCTGTCATTGAGGTATATGGCATATTTACCAACCGGTTCCAGGGAAAAGAAATGATAAAAAGTGATGGTCTGCTCAACATCAACTTTAGACAGCTCAAACTGATCAGCAATGCTCGTAACAGCCTCTCCAGGTATATGATGATACATTTCCTGGATATCAAGCAAGATATCTATCAGTCTGCCTCTGTCATTGCCAAACTTTTTAATAAGACTTTGGATTTTTTCTTTCATAAATGAACACCTTTTCGCGAGATTGTATCTTGACCAAATAATTTCTATTTGATTCTCAGTACATCAGTAGACTTCTCTTCAATAAACACGACCGTCACAAGAGATTGTGTGCTTTTTCACATACTCCGTTATTATATGTTCAATTGATTGTTTTTGCATGTACTATTGGATGAAAAATAGAGCCGGCAGATGGCTAAAGTGACTTTAATCACGAGAAAAATATTATTAATTTCTTCAGAAACTAGGTTTCCTTCGAGAAAAGCAGGGGCTATTCATACAGACGATAAATAACAAAAAGAACCCTGAGCATTGCATTTTACTGTGCTCAGGGTTTTTTTATTGTTATGGAAAAGTTATTGAAGATTTCAGGACGTCAAGGCAATCATGACCACATAAGGCAGGAAAGCCAATAATCCCAACGCGGGGTGTCCTTTGCGGGTGGAATTGCGGGAATCCCAACTGAAAAGATAGACTGCCAGGGCAAATGAAAATATGCCCCCGGCAAATAAGGTAATGACTGAACCCCAGGGGGGAAAAATCAGCAATTCCGCCCATTGCCAGTCCATTTACAGCATTCATCGCCTGGGTAGAAGGTAAAATTTGAGCTACTTTCTGAGCTGTTTCCGGCAGCATGCTAAACGGCAGCATTAATCCTCCAAGCAGCATAGAAGGCACAAAAATAAGCTGGGACCAAAGAATAGTCATCCGGGAAGATTTAGATACCACACCAATCAAAACACTCAGTCCTGTACAGGCTATTGCAATGGCAAAAAAGATTAATACAAAATTAGCCCAATTTACAGGCACTGGCGCATCAAATAGAAGAGGGGCAGTAACTGTGATTATTAGTGAAACTATCACCATATGGATGATGGTGGTGATAGCGGGTATTAATAAAATCGACAATGAGGGCACACCATTGATCTTAAAACTTCGAAAAATGCCGTTTTCCCTGGCATTTACAAGCGGATCTGGAATTCCCAGCAAAGTTGCCGATAAAATACCAAAAATGACCATCGCCGGTATAAGATTTTCCAGGAACGCGGGATTAATCTCTACCATGACAAATCCCATCATCAAATAAAAACCCAGTGGAAAGAGGTAGTTTAATAATAATAGATTCTTGTTGCGGATGCCTTTTTTAAAATCAAAAGAGAAGTGCTGCAAGAAGGCTTTCATTGGATTACTCCGTTGGTGGTAATTTCGAGGAAGCGATCCTCCAGGGAAGGACGCTCCACCCGAAGATCAATCAAAGTATCATTTTGCTCTTCGATATAAGCTATTATTGCAGACAAAGTAGGTCCAATATCTTTACTGAAGAAGATTTGATATTCATCCAGCTGCACTGCGTGGGTAATCGCGGGGAATGATTTGTTTGAGATCGGCAAATTGGAGGACTGGGTGCGGACTGAAATCTTTGTTAGTCCCGCACCGGCAGCTGTGATCTCAATAGGAGTTCCTATCTTGATTATTTTCCCCTGCAAAAGAATAGCAACCCGGTCTGACATTTGTTCAGCTTCTGCCATATCATGGGTTGCCAGGATTATCGTCGTACCCGATTTTTGTAAATCCCGCATCATCTCATGCAAAACAGATCGAGTAGCTACATCCAAACCCGCAGTCGGTTCATCCAAAAAGAGAACCTGGGGATTGTGCATCACTGCCAGTGCCAGAGCCATCCGGCGCTGCTGCCCGGTAGACAATTCAAAGAACTGGGAAGTACGCTTTTCAGCAAGCCCAAGTCTCTCCAGCAGATCCATTCGGGGTTCTACATTGTGGTAAGCACTAAAAAGTTTGACAGCTTCCTCGGGAGTGATGCTCTCCGGCAATGAAGCCGATTGCAATTGAACGCCAATCAGGTTTTTTAATTTGTGAAATTCGCGGGTTGGAATCATCCCAGCTACCCGAACCAAGCCCCCGTTAGGCTCCCGAAGACCTTCCAGACACTCCAGGGTACTGGTTTTTCCTGCTCCATTCGGTCCCAATAAACCAAATATTTCCCCACTGTTGACGTCAAAACTGATTTTGTCAACAGCAACAAAATCATCGTAGGTTTTAGTGAAGTCCTGGACTTCAATTACTATATCTTTCATAAAACACTTTTCCTCAAGGTAATAGAATACAACCGGGACGGTTCTGTGTTCAAAACCAACCTAAGTTTATCAGGTTTTTTTGAAGAATCCGGAGCTAAATCCACAGAGTTTTGCTAAATTGGAGTCTGATTCCATTATGGATCCTTCTCAAGCCTGTCCTGCGACCGGAGGTCGTGACGAAGGGTTCAAGATGACAAACGGGGTAAACCAGGTTTAAGGTTGAAGGTTTAAGGTTTAAAGATTAGCGATTTCAACTATTAGATTACTTACAGAAGTCCCTCTTCAGAGGGACTTACTTATCCTAGCCCGTGATTTTATGCGCAGCACCCCGTAGGGGCGTCACCGGGCAAAGGTGGGAATTCAGGAGATTGCCGCAAGCCTGTCCTGCGACCGGAGGTCGTGACGCAGAGCTCAGGATGACAGACTCCTTCTTTGTCATTCCGAGGAACGAGGAATCCATAAAACGATCAGAGAACCAAACCACAGAATTTTGCCAATTTGGATTGAATTAATATCTGATCTCAGTATTGATCCTTCGTTTCACTCAGGATGACAAACGGGGTAAACCGGGTTTAAGGTTGAAGCCAACTTCTGCACCCTGTTTCTCACAAAATTGTACTTTCCCAGTTAATCTAGCCTGGCCACCCAATAAATAATCCTACCGCAACCAGCACCGGGGTAACCAGGTTTATCAACACATTTTGCCCCAGGAAGGGAATTAGTTCTTCTGTATTCTTCGCATGTTTTATAACACCCCGGCTATTGGGAATTACCAGGATCAAAGAGAGAAATCCGATCAGGGTGGAAAAAGGAAAATATCCCGTGATAACACCAAAAGCAATGACAGCGAAGGGCAGCAACAGAAAAACAATATAAATCAGGCTGCTTTTCTCTTTTCCGATCTGGATTGGGTAGTGCTTTCTTCCAACAGTTTGATCAACTTCCGCATCCGGAAATTGGTTAAGAAGCAGCAGGTTATTTACCAGGAAGAACGGCACCAGTGAGGCAATTAATGCTGTCCAGGAATATTGACCGGTTAAAACAAAGTCTGTTCCCATTACCATCAGGGTTCCGAAACCCAATCCAGGCGCTATCAAACATACCAGCGGGTAACGGGTAATATATTCAGTGTAAAAATAGATAATAAGCAGACCCAGTAAACCCAGGGGGATCAACCCTGGTCCAATTGTAAAAACAAAATAAAGGCCGATCAAAGCCGTAATTCCAAAAAATATCCAGGCCATAATCAAAGCTGGCCCTGCTATCTCGGGGGTTTCAGGTAATCTGCCGCTCCCGCCGCTAAACGGTGTCCTTTTTGTATCGGCATCCAAACCGCTTTTGAAATCGAAGTACTCATTAAATGTATTAACACTGATATGAGCAGAGAGGGCACCTATCAATACCAGGACAAAGTGAAACCAATTGACCTGGCCGGAAGTCCAGGTTGCTGTGGCCAATCCCAGCACAACACAAGCGGGAGTTAAAATCAAAAATGGGAGCCGCATAGGGTCAAGTAAGAATTTGAAGTTTTTCATGAATATCCATCCATTATTACTACTAGGTTTATTAGATAACTTCCGTATTGGAAAACACAGCTAAGCATTTGACGTTATGGATCTCAGTAGAAAATGCGAAAAATCAAGAAACAGAAGTTCCTCTTTTAGATTATTTTACTCATTTAACGAAGACAAGTATACCGCTTAAAATTCCATAGACTAGATGGGTATTTATAAAGTGTAAAACGTTTTGTTAATCAGGGTGACGAGTCAGATAGCCGAGTACGAGATTGATAAATAATTACATCACTTAACCGCTACAATTGATTTCTTACCTCACAGGCCATAAGCCCATTCACCTCCACGCATCAACGGCTCGGAGGTTCCATCAGCGAGAACACCATCCACATCTATCTCCCCGGAGCCGATCATCACATCCAGATGACCAATACTGAGGTTACCACCCGCCGCGGAAAATTCTTCCTCTGACATCGATACCCCTTCTTCCAAGCTTGCTCGTATTGCTGAACCTAGGGCCATATGACTGGAGGCATTCTCGTCAATCAAAATGGTATAGAATATCAATCCAGATTGTGAGATCGGGGAGCTGTGGGGAACGAGGGCAATTTCTCCCAGTTGTCTATGTCCCGGATCAGCCTCCAGTAGTTTATGCAAGTTTTCCTCCCCTTTCTCAGCTGATGCTTTGATAACTTTTCCCCTGGAGAAAGTCAGGACAGCCCCTTTAACAATTCCTCCTGCAATGCATATCGGTTTGGTAATAGAGACTACACCTTCAGTTTGATCCTTGTGCGGTAAGGTAAAAACCTCTTCAGTGGGAATATTCGCGCTGAATGAAAAACCAGCCTGGCAGGTAAACTGAGCTGACTGCCAAATATGTCCCTTGGGCAATCCCAGTTCCAAATCTGTTCCTGGTCCGGACAAGTTAAGCCCGGCATAACCTTTCTGATTCAGGTAATGCCGTCTTCTATCCAGATCCTCAAAATGATCTTCCCAAGCCTTGATGGGATCCTTTTCATTCACCCGGCAAATATCGAAGAGTGTTTCCCAAAACCGGGAGTTGCCTTCCTCTGAGCTTAATTCAGGAAAGATTTTTTCCGTCCATCCCGGTAGAGGTGCGGTCGCAATAGTGATATTAGTAGCGAGTTTATATCTCACTTCGACAAAAGGCTTCAAAACTCCCTGGTTGGACCGGCGCCAAGCGGCAACCAAATCCGTATCCTGGCCGGAGAGGAGTTCAGGATCTTTTGCATATAGAATCAGGATCGCATCGCCATCTTCGGCGGCTTTTCGAGCGGCCTCCGCTTTCCAGGTTGGGAATTCACCCAACGCGGCACTGTTCCCTTCTTGAAAACGGGTCAGGGTAAGCTGATCATCGTTCCAGATCACATCTACGTAACGGGCACCAGCTTTGTAAGCCTCCGAAGTAATCCTGCGAACCAAGGGAGCCAGCTCAATCGGTACTCCCATCGACTCGTAAAGTGGAACGCCGATCACCAGGCGCTGTCCCGGCTGCAAATTTAAACCAGATTTTACAATCACCTCAGCATATTTACCCAGTTTATATTCAAAATCAGCTGACATAGTCAATCCTCACTTTAAAATATATCTACCAGATTCCAGGAAAAAGGCGGTATTTCACCCGCCCCGCATACTCACTATATCCAGGCAATTCATCCTGTAAGGTTTGATCCTCCCATGCTGTACAGATGATAGAGATTACAATCACCAGGACAGCAGGAAATATTACCCAATAAGAACTAAAAAATATTGGGGCTGCAATCCAGGCCAATATGTTACTTGCATAACCTGGATGACGGACCATCCTATATGGTCCTTCACTAACTACGGTATGACCGCGTTCTGTTTGGATGCGGACGTGAGAGGAAAAAAACTGATTCACGAGCATGGCCCAGCTTCCAATTCCACTTCCCAGAAAAATCGCCCCGAGAGCAATAACTTGAATGCTGTCAGGCAAATTGGGTGACCATCCAAAACGAAGGTCTAATCCAGCAATAATCCAGGAGAGAACAGGTCCAAAAATCGCTGTAACCGGCATCAAGATTTTATCCCAGGTTTTTACGTTCTCCCGGCTGGCTGCTTCAACACGTTCCAAGGCCAATTCTGGATTTTTCAGTATTAAAGTCAACCGGCTGCTGATCAAAATGACCATTGTCATGGCAGCGTAAGCCCAGGCTTCCCACCAATCGAAACGACCAGCAGCTAGAAACAAGATCGACAGCATCACAACTATCATCAAAAGCAGCCGGATTCCGGCTTTCCAAAGGACAGGGGAAATTTCCTTCCCTGATGCATCATCTATCAGATGTTCGTTCATAATTAATCCTTTTCCTGGGTCAATGCCCAAAAGGATTTCCTGCCAGAAGGTTTATCCGGCAACCCGTTCAACATTTTCTGCGTGTTCCCCCTCATGCTCGGCAATAATCTCGATCAGCTCCCGGACTGTCCGTTCAGAACCCCAGGGAAGGACCATATCTGCAGATAAATCATCTTCATTCAGTTTTGTGATGGTTTTTTTCAGATCCTCTCTAACTTCTTCCCACTCATGAATCACCTCATCCAGGGTCCAACCCGAACGCTTCTCTACCTCGCCTTTGTTAAAGAGGTCAAAATCCTGTTCCCTTAAAAAGAAGGGTGGATCTCCAGCCTGGAAGGCTATTAATGCCTTATTAATGACTATCTCCCAGGCGGTAATATGCCCCACAACCTCTTTAATCATCCAGCCGGGGGAAATTTCCAGTTCAGGACCGATTTTCTTTATCAGAACTTGCATTTCCTTCCGGACAGAGTCTATTCTATTGATCAAATCACTTATATCGCTCATCTTTTTCCTCGCTTTTTTTATCGTGCGATAGTTTATGAACAATCCACCAGGTACCTTCAATACTCATCAAATATAGATAATCAACGAACTTAATATTCTGGTCTCAATCCCAGGTTTTTCAACGGAACGTCACTGATAACTGATCCAAGGCTGGAAAGGGAAGACTTGGTTACTTTTGACCTAGGAACTCCTTTTACTTGGTACTCTCAGGCCTGATGATCACCAATGCTTTCCTCTCGACGTGTTTCTCAAGCTCAACCCGGGTGGGGTTTTTGGAAACTCCTTCCCTGGACATAATAAAACCAATCATCCGGGGGTTCTTTGCTAATCGATATTCCAGGAAATCAGCAATTTGCCCTGGATCTGTAACCGGTTCGGCCGTACCATCAAATTGACGCCTTCTTACCCGAATATTTACCTTGGGATTCGCGACAATGTTACGGTACCAATCCGCTTTGGTTCCTCTCGCGGAACCAATGTAAAAGCAGTCATTTATCTCTTCATACTGCAATGGCGTGACTCTTGGCAATCCGGATTTTCGACCGGTAGTGGTCAGGAGCAGCACCATGCGACCATAAATCGGTCCCAGTCCGATGGCATATAAGAATTGCGGTGGGTACTTTATGATTTTCCAGAGTGAAAAACGTTTCATTTTTTCCCTTTCCAGTCAGATCAAATTAATTTTGCAGATAGACCTATCTTCTGAAGGATTTCAGGCCAATATTTCCTGGTTTTCATGTCTCCGGCAGGTTTCTAGGATCAATCAGTGGCTTTTGGTGAATAAAAGCCTCTTACTATTATAGACCCTAAGCATTTTTTGGGGTATTGCGTGATTTCCTTCACAACATATTCACATAGTCTTAATTATTTACTAATAGTTGCAATTTATACTAACCTCAAGTTTGTGAAAAATTACCTTTTAGTCAAAACTAGGAGTAAAAAATGAAGAAAAAAGTTGTTTTGTTAGTTGCAATGTTGAGTATTACGCTTTTAAGCTTCTCTGTTGTTAGCCCAGTGTTCGCATCTGAACTGTTCCGGGGCGGCCCAGGTAATGGTGGAGCTAATGGCACTGGAATAGGCGTACCCCAAGATCAATCGATCAACCTGGATGGCATTCTGGAAGATCTGATCCATGCGAACCTGGCAGATGCTTTAGATATCGAGGTCGATGCTTTGACTGCACGCCTGGATGCCGGGGAAACATTCTCGTCAATTGCTTTCAGCCTTGGATTTGATTCGATAGCCATCAGAGACATGATCGTTGCAGCCCGCGCCGATGCCTTGGCCCAGGCGGTAGCAGATGGACCACTAACCCAGGAACAGGTAGATTGGATGGCCTCACACGGCAATCGCATGCCTGCCGCGAACTACGACGAGGGAATCTGTGATGGTACTGGCGAATGCCTCGAAGATGGCGTTCAGCAGAGTACTATGATGGAATATGGCTATCGCAAAGGCAACGGAAAATAAAGTATTACCTTATACCTTAGTCGATAGTTTTCTAATAATTTTATGTAGGTTCCGAAGCCTGGTGGAAATGTATTCAACAACAATATTCTTCCAGGCTTCGTTAATTAAGTACATTCAAATCAAAAAAGCAGGAGGTTCAATTGAAATCATTTACCAAGAACAAAATATGGCTGCGGACAGTCTTGCAAGTTTTTTTCTTTATCCTGATCGCCTTGATCGCAGTCAATCGCGTCCTGGAAGATAGTGGGATAGAAATACCGCTGCTGTCAAATGCTTCACTGCACGCTGTTTGTCCCTTCGGGGGTGTGGTTTCACTCTACCAGTTTGCTGCAGTGGGCACTTTCACCCAGAAAATCCACCAATCTTCTTTCATTTTGATGATTCTTGTGTTCGTCCTGGCAGTCCTGTTCGGTTCGGTATTCTGCGGTTGGGTATGCCCTCTGGGGAGCATCCAGGAATGGGTTGGCAAATTGGGCAAGCGGCTCTTCAAAAAACACTATAACCACTTCATTCCCCGGCGGATCGATCAATACCTGCGCTATCTGCGCTATATCATGTTGATTTGGGTACTTTACGCGACCGCTATGACAGGCAAGCTGGCCTTTGGTGATATCGACCCCTATTATGCTCTATTTAACTTCTGGACTGGAGAAGTAGCTGTAACTGGATTGGTTGTATTGGGAACTACGCTGCTGGCTTCTCTTGCCGTAGAACGGCCCTGGTGTAAATATGCCTGCCCGTATGGAGCCATATTGGGGATCACCAATTTATTCAGCGTTTTCGCCATCAGACGGAGAGAATCGACTTGCAAGTCGTGTGATATTTGTACCAATGAATGCCCCATGAACATCCCCGTTCACGCTGTAAAAGTGGTACGTGATCACCAATGTATTGGCTGCCTGGAATGCACCTCCGAGGCAATCTGTCCGGTTGAAAATACTGTTATTTTTGCTACCAAAGGAAGCCTCTAATGAAAATTCATTCGAAGACTTTAGGCACCATCATTGCCATCGTGATATTCGGAGGAATCTTGGGGGCCTCTGCTATGGGATTATGGAAAACCGAATCGGTTAGAAACCCAAATTCAGTCCAACGCAACCAATCGGTTGGGGAAGCTGCCAGTGAGGATACTGTAACTGCTGGGGATTACTATCCCGCTGATATCCGCGGCAATCACCGGTTTGGCGAAATCAGCGAGATGTTCAACATCCCCCTTGAGATCTTGGCCCAAGCTTTTGCCCTGCCCGCAGATATCGATCCAGCTACTTTCAAAAACCAGGATTTCGAATCCATTTACCCCCAATTCGAGGGTGAGCAAGAGATTGGCAACGGATCAATGAAATGGTTCGTAGCTCTTTACACTGGTCTTCCCTTCGAGTTAGAGGACGAGGAAGAAGATACTTATCTGCTGCAACCGGCAGTAGATATTCTAAAAATTCACGCTGACCTGACCGCAGAGCAGATTGCCTACCTGGATACGTACACCATCGAGATAGAAATCGAACAGGCAGAAATCAACACAGCGGAAGATAATGCAGATAATGATGAAGAAGAAACAGAACTCAAACAAGATGGAATGAACGTGGCGGGAAAAACAACCTTTGCTGACCTGTTGGACTGGGGTATGTCTGTTGAGAAAATCGAGACAATTATTGGCGGAGATCTCCCCAACCACCTGATGCTGGTTTATGATTACTGCGCCGAAAATGGGCTGCCCTTTGGGCAGATCAAGGCAAAATTGCAGGTTGAAGTAGATACACTTAACCCTTAAGCATTTTGGAATCACCAATTCGTTGAAGAAATCCAAACCCCGATCTTTTGATAAGATCGGGGTTGGTTATTGAAAAAGTAGTTCAAAAAAACAAGTCGATTTTAATTGGATCCTTATTCACAAAATCTCCATTCACTTCGACAAGTTTCCTTCGGGGGCACTTAGTTTCGCTCTGGACAGGCAGTATAGGTAAAAAATTCTAGAAGGTTTACCTTGCCGTTTTTTATTGATATGGATGGGGGAAATGATTATGGCAGACAGGGATTTTCAAGTTCTATTCGTTCCAGGTCGGAAGTTAATAATTTGTCCGGATCGGATTCATCTGGCCTATACTCATGGATATATCGATCACAGGCTTCGGTTCCAAACCAGGCCATAAGATTGTTGGCATCAATTATCGACCACTTTCCAATGGCGTCTTTATCGGACCTGAGGGTAAGCATGAATGCGTCCCCTGGCATCAATTTCGGATGGGTCCAATAAGTTGATCTACTGGCAGTAGAGATATGATGTTTCCAGGTAATTACGATTGCACTCGATGGATGAGTATTGGTAAAAATATAATTATAGAAGCAGTAATAACTTCCATTTTCATTGGTTTTCTCTTCCGGTTGGGAATCTGCAGAGATCTCAATATATTCGATAGCATCACAATGCTCAACATCGGGTTGAGTTCCTTCATCTTCTACAAACAGGACTTCTTCCGTTGGTGGCTCTTCAGGCAGAACCGATGGTACAGAAGTCTCAGTTCTATACGGCACAGGTGTAGCTCCATGGATAATAAAAGATACTGCATCCTGGTATATATCAGAGAAAAGACAGGCTGAAGATATTAATAGGACAGTGATTGAAATCAGGATAACCTGACCTCTGGTGGGATCCTTAAGATTCATGGAATACTCTCCTCTCTACTTAAGCAAAAACGCCCGGGATTATTTCTCGGGCATTCGGCGGCGGGGGAAGATATTTAGCCCACAATAATTATCAATTCTACCTTTTATCATAGCTGTTTTCTCATCGCTGGTCAATAAACCAATAACAAAAAATCTCTCAGCTTTCGTAAGAGATTTTTTGTTAATTACCACTCGGAGTCTCAGCGGTACAACAAATCAAACAATTTGCTCAGTCCCGAGTAGAGGGTGGGCATAAAATAGTTGGTTTCAGTATCCAAGCACACGTCCCCGTTGGTGCAACTTTATTGACGGCAAAAGGAAGATGATTCCGGAGAGAAAAAGAACAGAGAGGTTGAGCCAAAGGGCAAGCTCCCCTGTTCCTAAAACGGCATGATTCATCAAGTCTTGAGCATAGGTGAGCGGCGAAATGTAGGATATTCCCCGGGCAACAGTGGACATCTCTGAGAGAGGAACAAAAACGCCGCTGACGAAGAGCAGCACCCAGCGAATGAGTGTACTTGGCATCTGGACGTCACCGGGATTTCGGGTGGGGATTGAGCCGAAGATCAACCCCATAGTCGAAAAGGTGAACGAACCAATAAAAATGCCCACTATCATCAAGGCTGGTTGGGCGATGGAGGCATCCAGGAAAAGGATACCAACGATTGCCGCGATGGAAGAAACCACAATGGCAAAAAACGCGCCGACAGCAATTTTCCCCAGAAGCAGGGTAAACAGCGACATGGGTGCCGCGAGCAACCGGTCATAAGTGCCAAGGCGCCGTTCTGTGGGAATAATGAAGGGACCTGCAGCAGCAGCAGTGAAGAAAATGGTGAGCGCAAGCAACCGCGACATTCCCTCTCCTGCGGCCATTTCGCGGCGCACAGAAAAGGAGAAAAACATGAAGAAGGGCATCAGGAAGCCAAACATGATCATTCCCGGTCGCAAGTAATATACTTTGATGTCTTTGAGTGTCACTACCCAGGCTTGAGTAAGTTCATCTTTAATACGTGTCCAGAAGTTTTTCATGATTGTTTTCCTTTTTTGCGTCGCATATCCCTTTTTTGCTGAGAGGGTCCTTCACTCACGGAACCAACTTGTTGACCAGTGATCTGTAGAAAAACGTCTTCTAGACTGGGGGCTAATGTGTTGAGACTCACAATATCAAGTTTTTCTCTTTCAGAAAACCTCATCAGGTGAGGAAGTAAATCTGGAGGAGAATCGGTGTAGAGCCGCCATTTATCTCCAATTTTGAGTACCGTGCTGACTTCAGGCAGTGTGGTGAGTTTTTCTTTCAATCCCTCTGGGGATGAAGTGAATGCGATCTCCACAGATTGCACTTGCTGAAATGTTTGCTTGAGTTTTTCGGGTGTATCGATAGCTGCAATCTTGCCGTAATTGATAATCGCGACCCGGTCGCAGAGTTGATTGGCTTCTTCAATTTGATGGGTGGTCATGAAGACAGTTGTTCCTTCTGCGCTGAGTTGACGGATAAGGGTTTGGATGGCGCGTGTGCTTTGCACATCCAGCCCGGGGGTTGGCTCGTCAAGGAACAGCAGCGCTGGCTTGTGAATGATAGCCATAGCTATACTCAGCCTGCGTTTCATTCCCTTGGAGAAATTCTCAGCTTTAACATCCTTGCTTTCCCACAGCCCAAAATCTTTAAGTAATTCTTCTGCCCGCGCTGTACGATCTGCTTTGGACATGAGATAAACACGCCCCGTGAACATCAGGTTATCCCAAGCGGTCAATTCTGTGTAAACGTTGGATTCTTCCGGCACCAAACCGATCTGGCGTTTGGCCGGATATGAGTTCTGAGCCAGGTCATGCCCAAGAACCAGGATCTGTCCCTCGGTAGGAGTCAGCAGAGTGGTTAGCATTCGCTGCGTGGTGGATTTCCCGGCGCCGTTGGGGCCGAGAAAACCGAAAATCTCACCCCGGTCAACTGTGAAGTTGATCTGATCCACAGCTAAAAATCCATCCCCTGAGCCTGGGTAGGTTTTAGTTAAGTTCTGGACTTCGATTGCGTGTGACATAATAGTTTTATCCTTGTTTATATGACTGGTATCGAGGACGAGAGCGCGGCCGTAAATCCACTGAGAAGCAAAATACCAATGCCGAAAATGATGTTCAGTATTAACAAAGTCGCTTTTAGTTTTTCCTGGGCCGGCGTAGATACTTTACCCAATGCCAGGCTGCGATACAGAGCTATAGCAATCATCGCCAACACCAGAATATGTTTGACCGCCAGGATGGCAGAATAAGTGTTGCCTAAACTAAACAGACCCAGGAACGCCGAGGTTCGATTG
>Ga0255381_10032_pt1 | contig 13292 bp, 11 predicted proteins | sample ANMaggSSYBR01E10_FD_182108 | JGI IMG/M metagenome (GOLD analysis project Ga0255381, IMG submission 182108) | Sediment cell enrichment communities from methane seep in Santa Monica Basin, California, United Staets - ANME aggregate JGI... | ecosystem: Environmental > Aquatic > Marine > Cold seeps >...
TAAAAGTGCTAGATGGTAAGGAACCTGATTTCTGTGTCAATAAACATTTGATGTAAATACATTGTGACGAAAAATTGATTATTTAAGAAAATTGTTTGATTTACTGTAAATAATCGTCAATAATTAGCTCGTTTTATGCAATTTTTTCTCATTTTTTGTCCCGTTCAATGTCTATTTATAGGAAAAATATAATTACCAGGGTTGTTTTTCGTATGACAATGAATAATTTAAACGGCATCATTGAAAAGATTGATAAGCACATCAATGAAAAGGATCAAATCAGAGAGCAGGCATTAAAGTCTTCAAGAGATATTATTATTCGATGTAGAAAGGCAATTCAATGTCTTCATAATGATAAAATCAAAGAAGCAGAAAACTTCATTAAACAGTCTTCTGCAAAGCTTGCGAATCTGTATGATTTAACCAGGCCTCATCCTGATTTATTTCACGCTGGTTTTGTTGAAAATGCTGCCCAAGAATTTGTTGAGGCTTACTGTCTATATAACATAATGGATGGTGAGGATTTACCAGATCCAGATTCGATACAGACCACGTATAGTTCCTATTTACTTGGTCTTTGTGATGTTGTCGGAGAGCTTCGTAGAGGTGCACTTGATTTTATACTGGATGGTGAGCCAGAAAAAGCAAATGAGTATCTCAAATATATGGATGATATTTATGGCGCTATCATGAGTTTTGATTACCCTTCTGCACTCGTTCCAATAAAAAGAAAACAGGATATGGTGCGTGGTCTCATTGAGAAGACAAGAGGTGAACTTGCTGTTGCAAGCTGTGGACGGAGAATAGATGAGAGAACTAGTGAGTTTCGTGGACTGCTTGATAAGATCGATGGGGGGAAAAAGACAAAGAAAAAGAAGAAAGAATCTGTTGATATTGATGTTGATAAAGTGTGGTAGTTTTTTTTCTTTTGATAGTACGATTTTTTTTATAAAAAATGATTATATGCCTACAGATGGAAGTTATAAGTATTGATGATTTCTATTGGTTTTTTTGATTGTATGTGTTTTAAAGCTTTGAGGAAGTATTTTAAAGGGGAACATATACGAAAAAACGGTAAGATTCAAAGTAGAGAGATGGAAAAGGCGATAGCGAGAAGTAAAGATATTTCTGAAGCATACCTGCAGGGTGGGAAAGCAGTAGGAGATATCGTTAAATCAAAAAAGAAAAAGTAGGATTTTAGAGAGATAAGTAATAGGGTTAGTTGTTCAAATGAGATAGTAAGCCGCCGAAGGGACTACGGTGTATAGGTTAGAATCCCCTATAGAAAAGGTATTGGTTAGTTCTCTAAAAATACCAAAGATATTTTGAGCTTTCTACCAAAATACCTAAAAATATATCAGACAAAACGAGATATTGACTCGCTTTTACCGGTAAAAAAGTGCAGGTTTTCTCCTGTTTAGGATTTTTTGGCTTTCCATGGTGAGGATGTGGCTATTAAGCATATTCCGACAATACCTATAACAGTTGCAATGCCTGTTGTTCTTTCACCAAATAGACTGCCCTCAAATATTATGGCAGCGCCTATTAATGCCGATATAATTCCTAATACAAATAACACTTTTTTCATCTTTCTTCCTCCTCGAAATCTACAATTTAATATTCATTTTCTTTTTCGTTTCCGGAATAAGACTAAGGTTGAAACGCAAACAAAAAGGATAAGTTCAAAACCAGGAGTACCTTTTCCATTTGAATCCTTATTCATCTCCTTTAATTGCTCATTTGTTGGCATTGAAGGTTGTGGAGGAATGTCACCTTCTATGTCGAAATGATGCTCTTTAAAATATCCCTTTTCATAGGATTCAGGAAAATTTTTATGGAATTCTAAAGATGTAAATATTAAAGGTTCTGATGAAACATCTTCTGGAGTTACTTTTACAACAGCATTGGAATCAATTGATGGTACCTCGATGAAAACCTTTCCTCCTTCATTTCTTGTTCTTATTTCATAACTTAAATGAATTTTTGTCGGAAAAATAACTTCAACAATATAAAAAGGAACTTCATTATCTACTTTTATGAAATAACCAGGTATTTCTGCTGTGCTTTTCCTCCATTGTCTTTGATAATTTGACGGTGTTCCTACTTTTTCCCCTTCATCCCATTTTGGATTTATTGCCATATCAGTATACCAATCACTGCTGTCATATCCATAGTTTCTGTTCAAATCTCTCCATACATCATCATGATCCCATTCTTTATTTCCTTCTGTTTTATCTATAAAAAAACCATGGTTGATAAAAATTTGATCTATGTCATCCTTTTTATTACCGAATTTTTTTATTAATGCATCGTAAACTGATGTAAAATCTGGATGAAATTCTGATAAAATTTCCCAAAGTTCTTCAAATTTTATTTTTACATTATCATCATCAACTTTTAGATTTTTAAAATACTCTAAACTATATTCAGGAAGTGGATCAATTGTCTCATTATTTTTTTCAGCTTCCTCTCTTGCTACTTCATATAGTTCCATAAGCGTAGGCTTGAACTTTAAATATCTCTCATAAAGAACTTCTGCTGTACCATATGTATCATCTTGATCAACTAAATCCCATAGAATTCCTGCAACACACCTTTCTTCATTATGACCACCATCATGCCAAACTTTAAGATCTGGCTCACGTGCTTTTGGCTCTGAGTTTCCCCAGTGATCTAAAGCTGCAATTAGGCTTTTATCTTCATATTCATTTTCATGAGGAATACTATCATCATAAGTATATTCAATTACAGCGGACATAAAGATTGCAAATCCCTCAACAAAAGAATCAGATGTAGAAGGATTACTAAAACCACCATGATTTAATTCTTCAACATATTCTTCCACTTCAATTGGAATAGGCCATTGCTTATACAGGGCGTGCATCATATAATGACTAAACTCATGGTATTCCCTGTTCATTGGCCTATATGGGCTTTCGTGTATTGCTTTGTTAGAATCAATTGTAATTATACTTTTACCTGGTTCATCATACCAATATCGAAGTCCTGTTTTTTCATCAACAAATGCATGTACTTCCACAGGGAGTTGGAAGTCAATCTCAACCTCAAGAATGTCTTTATAAAATTCTAATGCTTCAGACATATGTTGGTATATAGAAACAAGACCTTTTGCCCATTCGAAACCAGGCATTTTTGAAATTAATAATTCTAACTCCATATCCTGTTTTAGATCATCTTGACTATTGTATGTAAATTTGTGATGGTAAATAGTTGGGGGACCGTCTTTTCCTTGTAAAATTGTAAAATAGGTTTTATCTGACTCATAAGATAGTTCAACCTTTATTGTATATTCTTTACCTGTTTCCGGAATTTGAGTAAATTCGTATTCGCCATATATGTTGGTTGATATTGTCTCTCCATTTAATGTTAACTTAACATGACTCATTGTCATACCAAATCCCCAGATTGTTCCATGAATTCTTTCTTTTGGTTTTTCTGGCGGATCTTTCATTTCGAAATTACTTTGGACGCACTCTTTTGCTTTTTTTATTATTTCTCTTGCTCTGTTTTTAGCGTCATCATACTTGTCATCACCAAGATTTTCGTTATAATTTACAACAGAACTTATTTTTATTAAGTTCTGATCTAGAAGAAGCCAACCACTGCACCCCATTTGGTTATTTAGGTTTCCTACACAGTCTGGGCCAACTCCCGATCTTAGCCCCAATATTTCATTATACTTTGAATTTTTATCATATGGTGGTGGATGTTCACGTTGCTTGGTCCAAAAATCATACCATCCTTTTGCAATATCTGGATCATCATAACATTCTATTTCCACTTTGACATATTCTTTATCTTTACCATATTCTCCATATTGGCATGTAACAAAGTCAGGAAACTCATCTTCGTAAGAAAGAGATTCAGAATTATCTGAACTTTCAACTAAGCTATGACCTTCAATGATGCACTCTGGGCAGTCTTCTTTTATTATGTAGCATTCTTTAGCGTATGTAAAGGATGTAAATAGAATTAATATGAGGATAAATAAAAGTGATTTATTAAAAAAATACATTCTACGCCCCCTTTTGTGATTTCCTGTTTTAACTTTGCTATACTTTGATACATATGTTTTAGTCATATAAATTACCATCCGAATAGCTTTATTGCGGCATGAACGCATCCTCTGCTCGTAGTTTCCTTTCTAACCATATTAATTATTCCTCCCTCAATTTGAAGTATCCTCTAAACAGTGTTTGCCGCAATCTACAATCCCAAAACTTTCATTCTATATTAAACGTTACGATTGTTTTTTATATGATACATTTGTGCCATATAAATTCAGCTATGCAAGAATATATTTATACCAGAAATCACAAATATAATATTGAGTGGGGAGTTTATTTTCAACTATATGCTATTTTTCCTCCTTAATATTTTTAATTGCTAATTCATATATAAAACTAACCCATGTTTTTTTGAACATCTGTATTTAAACCAGTGTTAATGTGCTGATTTGACTTCATGGTACTGCAACTCTCTTTTTTAATCATCCTCACATCCATCAGACCAAAGAACACTTTTTGAGGTTCAAAGCCCCCCGCCAATTTTCGGTAAAAATCGTGTTTTTACAGGAGAAAAAATGGTTTGGCAAGCCGCCGAAGAGATTTGAACCCTTGACCTGCTGATTACGAATCAGCCGCTCCACCAGCTAAGCTACGGCGGCAATTAAAGGCTTGAATATACTTTTGTAATAAAAAAGTACCCTTCGTGTATCGCAACATCTTTTTACGTTTAGTTGTTACAAGTATTGGATGATTTGTGGAGTTGATGAAGCCGGAAAAGGTCCTGTTTTTGGTCCATTAGTGATTGCAGGAGTGTTATTTGAAGATGATTCTGAACTGATAAAACTTAATGTTCGTGATTCAAAAAAAATAACGCCAAAAAGACGAACGGTTCTTGCTGATATAATCAAAAAAATTGCTATAAACTATGAAGTTTTGATCATTTCTGCTTCTGATATTGACGATATGCGAAAGATTATGACGCTTAATGAAATTGAGGTGAATGCTTTCAGTAAAGTTATTGGTAAGCTAAAGCCGGATGTTTGTTATGTTGATGCAGCTGATGTTAATGAAAAACGTTTCGCTAAAAATATTTTATCAAACATGTCTTTTTATCCAAAGATTATTTCAAAACATAAAGCAGATGACACGTATCTTGTTGTGGGTGCTGCTTCGATCCTTGCGAAGACCACAAGAGATGAAGTCGTTCGTAAAATCGCAGATGATCTTGAAAAAAAGTTGAATCTTCCTCTTGGAAGTGGCTATCCTGCAGATCCAATCACAAAAAAGTTTCTTAAAACGTGGGTTGAAACATATGGAAAATTACCGCCGCATGTTCGTCATTCGTGGAAGACGGCTCAAAATCTTATGAAAGATAGTACAATGAGAACACTTGATGACTTTTAGTTACATTTGATAAATTTAAGTAATAAAGGTTTATAGAAAGTTATTATTTTATATATACCAATGTGTAGTTAATTATATATTGTAATATAATTCTTTTAGGTGATTTGATGTAAAATGTGTTCAGTTAGAATATATACTGCATTTTTATCTCCCTGCGGAGTCGATAGTTTACGTGCTAAATTCTGTGAATTTTCATAATAGGTATTATAATCATCAAAAATCTTTTGTATTGATGATAACAATTTCCCCTCTTTAAAGTATCTTCTTGATAGAATTTTTGCCATCCCTTGTCTTACAAGCATCTCTAGATTTAAATGCTGTTCAAACTGCATTGGAAATCCAATAACCGGTTTTCCAGCGTATGCGGCAGTATAAACGGTTCCTTGGCCTCCATGAATAATTGCCAAATCAACAAGTCTGTTTAACTTTTTTATAGAAGGGACAAATTTGGTTAGTAAAATATTATTATTTAATTTTGGAAGTTCGTTGTCATCTAAAATTGAAGTGCAAACAGCGATAACTTGGAATTCTGTTTTGTTTAATGCCTGTAAGATATCTAGGAATAGTTCTTTTGTACCGGAGCTTCCAAGTGATACTAAAATTGATTTTTTTCCTTTTGATATATGGTTGATTAGTTTTTGTTCACTGGGTCCATCAGTCGTAGTATACATGGTGGTAAACAGTTCATCAAAAAAAATCGGTCCAATATAAAATTCGTTTGGTGGGATATGTTCTTTATCTATGTCTAATAGCTCAACAAAATCAGTATACATTGTATAATCACCATGGGGGATATCTGAGAAGAACTTTGGTGGTTTTACACCATAGTGTTTTGCTAATTTTGCAAATGGTTTGACATACAATTTTGAAAGTGGGGCATACCAATTGAGAAATTCAACTTTTAATGAATTGGGTATATAGCGGGTTATCAAGAATTCTGCATCATCAGGATATGTTGTATAGGAAGATGATGCTTTTGGTGTGATACAAACGAGGGGTATGTTTGCTGCACGGGCAGATATTGTACATGGGTAATTGTTTGTTGTAATAATCATTTCAACATCAGAATTCTTAAATGCCTCTATTTCTGCTTCAACATGTTCTTTTAATAGACGCTCACGAAATGGGTTATAAATTGTTTCTAATCGTGAGGATTGCCATAGAAAATCAATGTATTTATATGTATAAATGGGTTCAACTTGAATGATTTCACAACCCAGATCTTTTGCTAAATATTCATATTCTCCACCATGACTAAAAAATATTGCTTTTCCCCCAAGTTCCATATATCGTTTAGCGATGAGTACAGCTCTACCCGTTTCTGCAAGATTGTAAAAAAGAGGAAAAAAACCAATAAGTGGTTTATTATTTTGACATTCAGAGATATTCGTTATTATGTCCCCCTTATTTTATTATCAATATACTTGTATATTTAAAGATTGTGTTAAAAAATAGCAATATTCATAATTAAATATCTATTGATATATATGAATATATTCATTTATCTATTAAAAAAGGGAGAAAAAGCAACGTTATTGATTATTTTCTTGGAATTCCTGTAAGAAATCAACAAGAGCCTGCACACCCTCAATTGGCATCGCATTGTAAATAGATGCTCTCATGCCACCAATGGATCTATGTCCCTTAAGACCAACAAGGTCTTTTTCAAGTCCTTCAGCGATACATTTTGCTTCAAGTTCCGGAGTCGGTAGGTTAAAGGTTACATTCATCAGTGATCTGGAATCCTGTTTTGCATATCCTTTGTAAAACCCTCCAGAGTTATCAATGAGGTCGTAAAGTATCTTCGCCTTTTTTCTGTTGATCTTTTCGATAGCAGAAACGCCACCAAGTCCCTTGAGATACTCTAAGGAGAGTTTGCACATATAAATCGCCCAGCAAGGCCCCGTATTGAAGAGAGAGTCTTTCTCTGCATGGGTAATCCATTTTTGCATCGTTGGTGTATTGTCAGGAACTCTTTTCAGAAGATCCTCTCGAACAATAACAAGAGTAACTCCAGCAGGTCCAATATTTTTTTGAGCACCTGCATAAATCACTCCGAATTTTTTCGGATCGATTACTTTATCAAAAATATGCGAAGACATATCACAAACAAGTGGCACGTTATCTGGCACCTCTGGCCATTTATGATATTCGGTTCCGTATATTGTGTTGTTTCCGGTTATATGGGCAAACGCTGCATCTCCACTGAAATTAATCTCTTCTGGGATGTAGGAGAATGTTTTATCTTCGGAGCTGGCGACAACCTTAACATCGCCATAGAATTTCCCTTCTTTGATAGCTTTTTTAGACCATACGCCAGTGTTTACATACTCCATTGTTTTACCATCTTTCTGAAGGTTTACTGGGACCATATAAAACTGTGAGGAGGCACCGCCCTGAAGCCATAAGACTTTGTATTCATCTGGAAGTCCCATAAGTTCTCTAACTAGATTTGAAGCGTTTGTATGCATCTCGTCATATTCTTTGGACCGATGGGATATTTCCATAAGTGACATTCCTGTTCCTTTAAAATCTAAAAGTTCTTCTTTGGCTTTTTTTAATGCTGGAAGTGGAAGCGTCGCTGGCCCTGCATAAAAATTGTAAGCTCTTTTTGTCATGATATTCACCCTTCTTATCCTACTGGGCCAGTGTATAAACAAAAAGAATTTAAAGCATTCGGATAGCTTGATTGGGGAAATTAAAACTGTTTTTTTCTTTCTTCAATATAAAAATTAATATAGTCTAAAATTTTATTGATTTGATTTACTTTTTCATTATTATCTTTTTTCTCATAATAATCTAAAATTGCGGTAAATAATGTTTGAATTACTGTCGGAAGGCAATGCCAATTTTTCTCCGGTATCTCACCAATTTCATTAATCAGAAGTTCTGCTAATTTTTCAAAAGGTTTTTCTATATTAATGATGTCAGATAATATTTTACCTTTTACAATATGGGAAATTGCAGATGTTGATGCAATTGTTGCAACACAACCATATGTTTTGTATTTGATATCAACAATTTTATCTTCTTCGATTTTAAGATACATATCAGTAATATATCCATTAATTGGATTTATTCCCCTGCCGTATCCATCAGCATTTTCGATAGTACCAACGTTTCGTGGATTTCGAAAATGTTCCAACATTTTTTCATTTTCTGACATTTTTTCACTGCATAAATTAAGTCAAACTACATGTAGCTTGATTGATTTCTGAGATAACAAGTGGTGCAGGCTTTCCAGTTGTTGGGTCGTCTTTAATCTTGTCAACTTCTGTTACAATAATTTTTACTTTCGATTTCGTTTTTTCTGTATAAACTTTTTTAATTTTCTTTGAGAGTTCATCAAAAGAAGGAGAATCATTTCTCATATCTTCATCTATTTCAATAAGAATCTCAATTTCATCAAGTTTTCTTTGAATGATTTGATATTTTTTCACTTTGTATGTTTTAAAGTCCTTTAGAACATTTACGATAAATAAAAATCCACTTGGAGGATAAACAGTACCATCCGGAAGGATAATATTTGACAGTACTCTTCCTTCCACTGGTCTACCAAAAATCGGGCTATTTAGTCCGCAGTTACATTTTTCTCCACTTCCAAGTGTTATCCAATCTTCCATTCCAGTGTACCTTATTATTGGAGTTCCATTACCCCAAAGTCTGGTAATTACAAGACGGCCACGTTCTCCATTTGCAACAGGGTTTAGATTTTCATCAACTGCCTCTAAATGAAAAAAATCTGAATGGATGTGCCAATTTCTCTTTGAGCATTCAAATGCAATTTCAGCACCTGATTCACATGAAGCATAAGTATTATACATCCGACACCCAAACACGTTTTCTACATAACTTCTTGTGTATTCATCTAACATCGCCCCACCAACAAAAAGGATTTTTGGATTGACATTTTTTCCAAATCCTTTCCTTTTTAAATATGCTAAATCCTGATATATTGTTGGATAAGAAATGATAACGTCTGGTCGAAACTCATCAAGTTTGTTTAAAATAACTTCAGATTGACTTGATGCTTGCATTGATATATAGTTTTTAAGTGATAAAAAGGACTTAGCATACTTCACGACGTTTTTATCATAAACTTCATCAAATTTGAATGGATTGAAATTTCCTATATGAGCAACTCGTGAGTTTTTCCAGTTGACATTAAAAAAGCGATTTTCTCTAGAAGAAATTAGACTCCCTCTTAGAAGGTTATGAATTGTTGTATAAGTACAAACTGGTTGTGCACCTGAGTTACAACAATATTTACCCGTTGTTCCACCTGTACAAATTACATGACCTTTTTCTTTATTGAATTTTGGAGGAATTATTCCATCTGGAAAGTTCTCGGAAAAATCAGCTCTTGTAATAAATGGAAGTTTTGTAATATCCTTTATTCCTCTGATATCACTTGGATGAATTCCTGCTTTTTTGTATTTATTATTATAGACTGGAATGGTAAAAGCATACGATATGATTTTTCTAAATGCTTTATCCCTGTATTTTTCAAGATCTTCAGGAGTTAACCGTTCAATTCTCTTTGGATCTCTTAGATAATGTTTTATAAAGGGGATAGTTATTATTGGGTTCAGAAACGGATTCATTGATTTTACTCCTGTTAGCAATCGCCAACTAACTATTGTTCTCATAGTATAAATTATTTTTCTTCAACTGTTGGATATCCATCACCTTTCAGCATCTCAATGTCTTGTCCATCATAGACAATTGGAGGAAATAAATCACTAAATCTTATTGGAAATACTTGATAAAAAGGAAATTGTATGACTCTTTTTTCGTTTTTAATTCCATTTATAATGCGGGCTGCTGCTTTTTCTGATGTTATTGCTCCTTTTCTATGAAATCCTTCAATCATTGGTGTTAAAACTGACCCAGGTTTTATTGTTATGAAATTAATATTATATTTTTGTTTACCTTCAGATCTCAGGCTTTCCATAAGCCAACTTATGGCTGCTTTACTTGCACCATATGATCCCCAACCGGGAACACCCCTTTTATCTGGAAGTGTTGATGTTGCAGCAATCGTCCCCGATTTCTGTTTTTTCATAATATGTAATAAATGCTCAATAAAATAAACATATCCAATGAAATTTACTTCCATAGATTCTTTTATTATTTTACTATCAAAGGTTTCAATTGGAATTGGTACTAGAATTCCTGCAGTCAATATAGCAACATCAATTTTACCAAACTTTTTTACTGTAAAATCAACAGCATCTCTTACATCATTATAATTTGTAACATCACATTTTTTGTAAATACATTGCGTTTTTTCACTTGATAATTTTTCTGCTATCTCTTTTAATTTATTTTCTCTTCTTGCAAAGAGTGCAAGTTTACATTCCTCAGTTGATAGCTGTTTTACAATCTCCTTACCCATTCCGCCAGTGGCTCCAGAGATTAAAACAACTTTATCTTTAAATTCCATTATAATCAATCTTCGTATTTAGGGATGAGTTATTATCTTATCGTTTTAATATGTGCTTTACTTTAATCGATCAGCATTCGCATTCCGAGATTTATTTCACTGATATCTTTTTTTATTAAAGCATTAGTTATTTCATTTTTCCACAGGCGTGGATTCAAATAAAAACTTTTATGCGCCTTCATTGTAAAATTGATAAGTTCATCTGATGTGAAATTTCCTAGGCCTCGATTTGGATCTGTATATGTCGTTCCTTCTTCTGGTTTAATTTTTCCATCTTCAACTGCTTCGCACCAAATTGAAGATCCATAAACATAGCCAAATGGATAGAATGTTGCGCCATTAAGAGGAATTGATTTAGCAAATTTTATCGTGTTTTGCATATGTTCTTTTGTTTCAATTGGGGCACCTAAAATAAAAGTGGCATTTACAAAAAATCCCATTTCATGGCTTAGGTTTACTGCATCTTTTATTTGTGAAATTGTAATTTTTTTATTATAATAATCTAAAACATCTTGATTCCCTGATTCAATACCAAAGCTAATGAAATTAACGCCTGCATTTCGCATTTTTTCATAAAGGGATTTATCTGCTGAGTCCGCTCTTGCCCCCATAATCCAAATATTTATATTTTCTTGTTTTTTAATAATAAAATCCATGATTTTTTCTACTTTTTTCTTTTTAAACAGAAAATTATCATCAGTAAATACTAAGGTTTGGTATCCATTTTTAATAATTTCCTCTATTTCTTTATTGATGTTGTCGACAGATCGCTCTTGATACTTAGGAAGATGTTTGTGAAGGCCACAAAATCTGCATTGATGAGGACAACCTCTAGATGCAGAAATTGATGCTACTTTTCCTTTCGCAATCTTCACACCACACATATAACCATATTTATATTTGTCAACGAGATGTCTTGCTGGAATTGGAAGTAAATCTAGGTTATCAATCCATTTTAACGGCTTTGACTTAATTATTTTGTTATTTTTTTTAAAATATATTCCTGGAATTGTTGATAATTTTCTTTTTCCTTCAAGTGCTTCAATAATTGGATTTATTACTAACTCCCCGGGTCCTGTAACGCAAATATCTGCCTGATGTTGTATAAGAGATTTTTCTGGATACAATGAACAATGTGGCCCACCAATTATTAATGGAATTTGCAATTCGGCTTCTCTTATTATTTTTGATATTTTAATTGAGTTTTCTAATTCTCTTTGTTCACTGTATACTGTCAGGCCAACCACGTCATTTGCCAATACAGCTTTTTTAATATCGTCATTATTTATGGCTTTAGCTGCACAATCAATTATTTCAACATGATGGCCACTTAACTCTAGCATTTTTGCAAGATATAATACTCCAAGAGGGGGTAAATACGCTCCTGTTGAAAGCATTTTTTTTGATGCAATTTCATAAGTTCCTGATGAAGGATAGATAAATAAGATTTTCATTAATTCCCCTGTGCTATCTAATCTAAACAGGAGTACATATATAAGTGTTTAGGCATTCCAACGTTTTAATGATTGTAATATTATTATAAATGGATACGAAATATTTTTATTGACCCTTGTTATTAGATGTAATAATAATCAAATTGAAAATCAATTCTTTGGAACTGAATGGGGAATTTGAAAATGAGAAAAAATATTCTAATAAAGATAGCTCTCTCAATTGGGCTTTCTCTATTACTTATTGGAAATGCTGTTCCACAGATATTTGGAGAATTTGAAATTACAAACATTGCGTATGCTAAAGAAAAGATAGATCAAATTACTGTAACTATAAATATCGACCCAGACAGCATCGTATATGAGGGAGACCTCGTTAACTGTACAATAACAGGTGATCCAACAGTACAATATTGGCAAATCAACGACCAATCTGAACATTATACGTTTTATGGCGATAACCCCGTTATTTTCGACCCAGAGCCCACTCCTCTTAATGACAAATATGTAAATCTTACAGTATATGCTGAAAATGCAGAAAGTGATGATTCTGACACAATAAGAATTTTAATAAAACGGATTTTCTTTGGTGATATACAGTTTCACAGTTCAATTTCAGATGGGTATCATAAACCAGATACACTGTATCAAAATGCGATAGAAGATAATTATCTTGATTTTGTTTGTCTAACCGATCATGCAGAAATTATTAATCAAATAGATTTAACTCCACCACAACCTATCTGGATGAGGCTTCAGGGGCTTTATCAATTTATTATGTACAAATTTTTTGGTGTTGATGAATGGAAGATATTAAAAGAAAAAGTTGAAGATTACTATGATCCTGGAAGATTTACAACCATTCTAGGTTTTGAATACTCGCCAGGGCCTTGGTTTCCAGGTGGATTTCTATTTAGCCCCAACGGTCATGAAGATGTTGGCCATTTATGCTTTTATTATAAA
>Ga0255381_10033_pt2 | contig 13053 bp, 14 predicted proteins | sample ANMaggSSYBR01E10_FD_182108 | JGI IMG/M metagenome (GOLD analysis project Ga0255381, IMG submission 182108) | Sediment cell enrichment communities from methane seep in Santa Monica Basin, California, United Staets - ANME aggregate JGI... | ecosystem: Environmental > Aquatic > Marine > Cold seeps >...
TTACTATCCTGGTCCCATATCCTATATTATGCCAATCACAGTGGTTTTTAAGGTGTGAATGGAATCGTAACCCCCGGTGTTATACACAATCGGAAGTTTTAATCCGCGTTGGGCTGCGATATAAATTGCCTTGATTATTTGAGCGATGACATGAGTGGGGGAAACCAGATTAATATTATGCGCTCCCCTGTTCTCCACCTCCAACATCACATCTGCTAAAACTTCTACAGAAATTTCGGAACCACTAACTTTTTGGCTGATTTCAGCGTTCTGGCAAAATAAACAACTTAGATTGCAGCCGCTGAAAAATATAGTTCCAGATCCCTGCCATCCCCGCAGTGGATCTTCTTCGCCAAAATGAAGTCCATAAGAATTGACCCAGACCCGATTCCCCACACCGCAGAGGCCGATTTCTCCCTCTACCCGATTTACTCCGCAATCCCTGGGACAGAGATCACATGCTTTCAATCGGCGTTGAAAATCTGCGACCCTCTTCTCAAGATCACCTGATATTAACAAATCCAGATAGGTAGACTGAAAGACCATTTATCCTCACGGTTCTATCTCTATTATACCGATTTCAACTCCACTTCATTCAACCAGAAGCCATTCTTTCTCATCCCGTAAATTATATGGCTTGTAATTATTCGCTATCTTCGATAGAATTTTCAGAGGAGGCACCAATTTGACAATCATCTCTCGCAAGAATTTTTTAAAGATATCCCTGCTTGGGTTACTTGGCGCAGGATTTTCTCCTGGTTTTCAGACAAAACAATCCAGACGGATTCAAGGTGTAATCGGCAGGATCGCTACCGACGATAAAATCATTCCAGTTTATAAAGAACCTAATTATGACAGTGAAGTCGTACGCGAAACAGTCTTTGATGAATTGCTGCATCTCTATTTCGAAAAAGAGGTAATATTCGAAGATTTTTCCCCTCAGTTGTGGTATCGGGTGTGGGGCGGATACCTACCAGGAACCTATGTCCAACAAACAAGGTACCGCTTGAATCAGCCAATTTTTTCCATACCAGACTGCGGCAGGCTGGCTGAAATTACCGTGCCGTACTCAGAAGCGTTTACCTTTAGTGAATATACTGGTTGGAAAAAGAAGTACAGGTTGTATTATGAAACCACACATTGGCTGACCGGTATTAATAAGGGACCTGACGGGAAAAATTGGTATGAACTAACCTCGCAGCTCTCCAGGTCCCTGGTCTACTACGTTCGCAGAGAACATCTCCGTCCCCTTCAGGATGTTGAATACCTACCCACCAGCATCCACGTTCCTCCGGAACAAAAGCTCATCAAAGTCTCTCTGAAAAATCAAACACTCTCTGCTTTTGAGGGTGAAAAACTTGTCTTCAACACAAAAATATCCTCAGGACTTGGCTATAACGAAGTATCCTTAAAGAAACCTAACGCGACAGCGACACCTCAAGGTACCTTTTTTGTCACCTCAAAATACCCCTCCAAACACATGGGAAACACAGTAACTACTGGCGCCATTGGTAGTTATTCCCTTCCTGGAGTTCCCTGGGCAACGTTTTTTATTTATAAGACCGGTGTCGCATTCCATGGTACTTATTGGCATAACAATTTTGGAAATAAAATGAGTCATGGCTGTATAAACATGAGGAATTGTGATGCTAAATGGGTTTTCCGCTGGGTGAACCCAGCCTATGATCCTCCCTATAAAAACCACTGTGATTGGCATAATATAGGATATGGGACCAGGATAGTAATAGACTAAACTCTGAGTTGAAATCCAATCTGTGTTAAAATTCTACTCATGAGCAGGAAGACTTTTACAAAGAACAAAAAAGCGTATTTTAATTACCATATTCTGGATACCTACGAAGCAGGTATTGTCCTTCAAGGTTCAGAAATTAAGTCTATACGCAATCACCAGATCAGTATTGATCAGGCTTATATCCAGGTAGATGGTGAAGAAGCCTGGCTGGTCGACTCCTACATCCATCCCTATGAACAGGCAAGTTTGAATAATCACAATCCGAAAAGGCGCCGGAAACTCCTCTTGCATAAAAAGGAAATACTGGACCTTTGGGACAAAGTCAGAATTAAAGGCCATACGATCGTACCCTTAAGAGTCTATCTGGTCCACGGAGTGGCGAAAGTAGAAATCGCGGTTGCAAAAGGGAAAAAATTGAGGGATAAGCGGAAGAAGATTGCAGAACGCGAGGCAGAACGCGAGGCAGAACGCGATCGCAGACGGATTGGTTTATAAAACCATTTTCAGGCCCCCTAATTGGACTAAGAAATACAATGAGTCTTCCATCAACCATCGCCGGAATAAATCAGCTTCCAGCCGATAAAAAAAATGTGCTCTATCAAAAAATTATCCCTCCGGAACTGCTGGAAATGTTCAATATCCAGGAAGATTTTCGTGATTCCCAAGGCAGGGATCTTATTAAACTCCACTGCCCTTCCGGATCCTCGGATACTGAAATTGCCCTTTATCATTCTGTGGAGGCACAAGATCCAATTCTGTTTGGTCATCTCACAGACTCAATTCATGGGCAAATCCATATTCTTTTATACGGCATGAATGATATCAACTCAACGCGCTATGATGTGGACCGCCTTCCTGACGGCTCAAAAACCAATTTCGGAACCAACCAACGAAATCTGATTGCAGAAGAAAAGGCATTTAAAGCAGGACTTGCCCCAGGCCAAATTTACCGGGGACCTCATCTATTCAAGGAGACTTTACTGGCATTTGAATGTTTTGCCAGCAGCATGGGACAGGATCTGTTTTTTGTCGAGCCACTTTATTATCATGTTGCGCTCATATTTGAGAAATATGGCTTTTTATACCAATCCGGGAAAAGATTTATGGCGAGAATTGAACAAGGATTTGCTAAAGATGGCGATCTTATTCCACTCCTGAATAACAGTTCCTCGTTCCGGCATCCAGACGCAGCCGGGAAAATTCGACTGCGGTCCTGGGCAATTCATGACAATATTCTCGGGGAACCTTTCACAAATGTGACGATGTACAAATATATCGACAAAGATCCAACTCATGCAGGTGAAATATCCATTCCCTGGTAAAAAACGCTTCATGTGCAAACCCAGCAACCTTAATTATGAGGCCAATTTTTTTATGATTGTTATTGACGGAAAATCACTTTCAATTCAAGAGATAAGACAGGTAGCGGTTGAGGATGAGAAAATTTCTCTCTCCCAGGAAGCTGCGTCCAAAATCCATCAATCCCGAGAATGGGTTGAAGATATCATCAAACGGGGAGACCCGGTTTATGGAATTAATACAGGTTTCGGGATCTTTGCAGACCGTCAGATTTCCAGCCATGAATCCAGGCTGCTAAACCGGAACTTGATCCTCAGCCACGCTGTAGGCACAGGAGATCCGTTACCGCGCGAGGTTGTGCGGGCAGCCATGCTGATCCGGGCAAACACACTGGCGAAAGGATTTTCGGGAGTGCGTCCACTGCTGATTGAAACCCTGCTAGAGATGTTAAACCGCGGCATCCATCCAGTCATCCCCTCCCAGGGGTCTCTCGGATCATCAGGAGACCTTGCTCCCCTCTCACACCTCGCTTTAGTTCTATCAACTGATGAAGAAGATTTAGATCAGCTATCCGGCTTTGCAGAATACAAGGGAGAACTAACCAGCGGTAAAGAGGCAATGACAAAAGCTGGCATACCGCGAATTATTCTAGAGGCAAAGGAAGGAATCGCCTTAAACAATGGCGCTACTTTTTCTGCAGCCATTGCCGCCCTCGCCTGCAGCGATGCGGAAAACCTTCTCTCCATTGCAGAAATCAGCCTGTCAATGAGCCTGGAAGCGTTGCTGGGTATTTCCAGCGCTTTTGACCCCCGCATTCATGAATCCCGCCAGCATCCTGGCCAAATAAACGTTGCAGAAAGGGTCCGCGAGCTCACCAGAGGCAGTTCCCTGTTGGATTCTACCAATAGGGTTCAAGATGCTTATTCACTTCGCTGCAGCCCTCAGGTTCACGGTCCTGTGCGGGAAACACTGACTTTTGCAACTGGAGTTATCAGCCGTGAAATCAACGCTGCGACTGATAATCCCCTCTTATTTGGCGAAGGAGAAGCGATTTCAGGAGGAAATTTCCATGGTGAACCTGTCGGGCTCGTTATGGATTATTTGGGAATAGCCTTGACAGAGATAGCCGGCATTGCTGAACGCCGTGTTTTCCGACTGACTGATGGCAGATTGAATGAAAACCTCCCCTCAATGTTGGTTGATCAGCACGAGGACGCCGGCTTGAACTCGGGCATGATGATGCCCCAATATACTGCCGCTTCGCTGGTACTGGAAAGCCGATCCCTGGCAACGCCAGATTCCACCCATTCCCTCCCTACCTCAGCTGCACAGGAAGATCACAACGCAAATTCTATGACCGCCGCCAGACACACTCGCCAGATCATAGCCAACACAGCCCATGTGTTGGCCATTGAGCTCTATACAGCCGCCCGGGCTCTGGATATCCGGATCCGCGAGTTGCCTCATACCAAACTCGGAATTGGAACCAACGCAGCTTTTCGCTGTATTAGAGATGCCGTTCCTTATCAGGCCGGGGACGCATTATGGGGTCCAGAGATTGAAACAGTACGAAAGTTGATTGTTACAAGAGAAATTTCATCCGCAGTAGAAAAAGCTGAATAAAAACTACAAAGAACCTTTTTATTTTGAGCCTGATTAGCAAATTATCTGGAACAGCTCTGAAGGAACAAGTGAAGGAAAAAAAGGAGACCGCGGTGGATAATTGCCCCTTTTGCAAAATATTAGCTGGTGAACTGCCAGGCACGGTGGTATATAAGGACGAAATCTGCATAGGAATAATGAATATTCAACCCTTTAACCCCGGTCACATTCTGGTTATCCCAAACGAGCACTTCCAAGAATTTAACGAGCTGCCAATTGACACCGGAAAACATATCTTTGGCGTTTCTCAAAAGCTAGCCCAGGCAGTTCGGAATAGCGGAATCCGCTGTGAAGGAATCAACTTGTTTTTAGCAGACGGCAAAGCGGCGATGCAGACAATCCCCCATTTTCATTTGCATATTATTCCCCGCTATGTGGGAGATGGATTTGAGTTAGAATTCAGCCCCCGTCATGCTGAATTACCAACCCGGGATGAACTTAACAAAAATGCAGTCCATATTCAGCAAGCATTAAACAATATCAAATCCTAGCCTTATTGAACCGGTAACTATATCTCATGGTAAAAGAACAAAAACGTGATCTCATGACAGCTGCAATCCTGGTATCCGTACTTTATGTTGCCGCTCAAATGATGTCCGATATTGCCAGTTTGCGGATCGTGATGATTGCAGGTTATTCAATTGATGCCGGAACATTTATTTACCCGCTGACATTTACATTAAGGGATATGGTTCACAAAGTTGCCGGAATCAAAGCGGCTCGAATTCTAATTCTCACCGCGGCAGGTATCAATATTTTCATGGCTTTATTTTTCAGGGCTGTATCGCTTCTGCCTCCAGATTTAACTGTTGGCCTCCAGGAAGAATTCGGGGTGGTGCTTTCTCCGATCTGGCGCATCGTCGCGGCATCAATTATCGCCGAAGTGATATCCGAGCTTATTGACACCGAAGGGTATAGATTCTGGGTTGAAAAAGTAACTAAAAAACACCAATGGGCACGGGTCTTATTCAGCAATTTATTCAGCATCCCCATAGACAGTTTCCTCTTTAGTTTTCTGGCGTTTTGGGGATTATTTCCAACTTCCGTTGTGATCTCAATTTTCGTCAGCAACATGATAATCAAGGGAATTACAACGATTGTCAGTATACCTGGCATCTATCTTGTCCCTGACCGGAATCCCTGAAATTTTTTCAGCAAGAGCCTCCTGGTTTACAAAGATTTCATTATCCCAATAATCTTTCTCCACGAATGTTAGTTCTGTATCTCATTTTTTTAAAAGATTTGTAATAGCAATCTATTGCTAGGTCATCAAAAGCAGACTACAATAGAAAAAAGGCCCCGCCTGCAATTTTCAAGGGGCAAGATAACCTTATGGTTCTTTCATCCCTTGAGGGAGGTACTATCTTGCGAATCAATAATAAACTCATCTTGATCTTCCTGCTCCTGCTTTCCCTGGTCATAAGTTCCTGTAATATGCCGCAGGGTGATTTGTCTCCAGCAGAAAAAACTGCAATCATAAACACTTCGGTCGCCGAGACAGTAGCTGCCGGATTAGAAGGCTCACCTCAACCCAGCTACACAGAATCTGTTGATACTACCACCCCTGATCCCAATTTAGAGACGACTGATACTCCTGAGCCTTCAAATACACCCCAACCGGATACACCAACCCCTTCGAATACACCAATTCCCTGCAATATAGCGAAATTCTTGTCGGATGTAACCATCCCGGATGGCACTATATTTGAACCTGGTGAAACCTTTACAAAAACCTGGCGGTTAAAAAATGTAGGGTCCTGCGCCTGGACAACCGGATACGATATTGTGTTTTCGGGTGGTGATGCGATGGACGCTCCTGCTTCAGTTCAGCTAACCACAGGAACGGTTAATCCAGGTCAAAACGTAGATATTTCAGTTGACATGACAGCTCCCGCTTCTGAAGGGACTTATCGGGGGAATTGGAAATTACGAGAGCCTGGTGATGAACTTTTTGGCATTGAAAACAGCAGCAGTGGATTTTTCTGGGTAGAGATAGAGGTTGAGGAGCCTGCACCTACTCAAAAAACAGTAACTATTCTCCTAGCCAGCCGGGGACAGATTGAAGATGGAATTGAGGTCCGCACAAATGCAAACAATGCCGGGGATACTTCTAATAGTGTTGGGCTGCAAGGTTTTGTAACTTTTAATGTAAGCGGCATCCCCAATGGTTCGACAATTATTTCCGCAAAATTGGCTCCAGTAAGTTTCGATACCCTGGGAGATCCTTTTGGCAGCCTGGGGTGTCTGCGGGCGTATGTTCATAACTACGGTATCCTAAGTTTCATAGACTTTAAACCTGCCGGCGCTGTCGGTGCGATTGTTAAATTTTGCAGTGAAGCTGAATTGAACATCAGCAGCAAGCAAACTATGAACACCGCTGGAATAAGCGGCATCCAGGATGCCCTGGCAGGTAATAAATTTCAAATACGGCTGCAGTATCCGGATATGCACAGTGACGGAAACATAGTAGCCGATGTATTCAGACCCACACTTAAGATCATCGTCACCTACGAAGAGCCCTAAACTGATTTAGACATTGGGTTCATTATCACTAAACTATCCAGGATGTACTAAGTCACTGGATCAGAAGTCAACAAAAACACCTCCTTAATTGGAGGTGTTTTTTGCATATTTTCGTGAAATGGGTATGCTTCTGATGGGTACCTGAAATGCCAATTAAGAGAATAGATCCCTTTTGACAGCAATTTGCTCAAGTTCCGGATAAGCTTGCATAAATTGATCTTCCGGTTTAATTCTCAACAGCCAAATAATCCACTTGATAAATCCCCTGGGCAAACCTCCACCACCTTGACTGGCATGACAGGCCGCAGCAGCATCTTTTTTATCTTTGACAGCTTTATAATTTATCCGGACATGAACCGGAAATTCTTGCCCGGCAATTTGAGTCAAGTCAATGTCCTTGTTTTTTCCATATTTGCTGGGATCTTTTCCCATCAAGCGCAAGAGACGCACATTGAACCGAACAAAATGACGCGGGATGGTATGGTAATACAATTTTCCAGGTTTGAACGGGGGATAAGAACTCTTAAAAGCAGGATCGCCAGCTAAATAAAATGCTTTTGTAGCAGCCTGATGGACAAAAATATGATCAGGGTGCCTGTATCCCCCAATTGGATCAAAAGTCAAAATGACTTGCGGCTTAATTTGCCGAATGTGCTCAGCAATTTCCTTTGCAACTTGATCTTGAGGCGCGTTAATCAACGCCTCAGGATTTGAATTATCTGGGCTGCCAGTCATGCCAGAATCACGATAGCTCAATAATTTAACTTCCTTTAAACCAAGCTTATCTACCGCACAGTGTAATTCCGTCTCTCTCAAATGAGCAATAGATGGCTGTCCATCCAAAAATTCAGGGTCCACTTCACCGGCTTCCCCACGCGTAGCACATATTAAATGTACATCTGTTCCATTCTCAGCGTACATCGCCAGGGTTCCTCCCATTCCGAAAGATTCGTCATCCGGATGAGCCAGAACAGATAATATTGTCCTTTTCTCTCTACTCTTATCCATATAAATTCACAGTTCCCATAATTGCCCGGAGCACCTGGAGGATTATATCATTCTCAAAAGACGAGCATATTCCGCATAACAATTTATTACAAAGTTCTAATTATTATCATGAACGCCTATATTCCTAGAAGGGTAATTATCATTATACTTTTTTATCCAGCTGTAAAATCAGGATCGGAAAGCAAAAGATAGAAATTAAACATGTTATCCTCAGACAACTGGTTTTTCCAGCCTGGTAAACTTTGAACTCATTCCATTATGTAATAACTATGAGCTTATTCACGGTTGACATAGCCCTTATTCCTGCTACAATCCCCTACATCAATTTATTAATTTCAATGATAGGACAAAAATGGAAAACCCCAAAAACATTTCTCTGACTCCAGAAGCCGCAATCGCCATCAAGTCTTTAATAAAAGAACAAGATCTATCCGAACATTCCCTGAGAATCTTCATCTCAGGCGTTGGTTGAGGGGGTCCCCAGTATGGCATGTCCTTGGATGACAAGGTTAGCGACAGCGACCAAGTTTATTCAAGTCATGGCGTAAAGGTCATCGTGGATGACCAAACCCTGGCATATCTTCAGAAAGCAACCGTAAAATTTGTCGAAGAAAATGGACGGAGCGGTTTCACCATAGAAGCAGATAACCCTCAACCAGCAGCAGCTGGTTGTGCGGGCTGTGATCCTTCGACAGGGTGTGGATAATTTTCCTAAACCAAATAAAAACCAGGATTTTCAATTAATCCTGGTTTTTTTTATTTAATTCATTTTTGATTTAGGACCGGCGCAAAAACGATACCACCAAACCAAACACACCAATGGAAACCAACCCCAAAATAATAAATCCGCTGGGAAGACCTCCGGCTCCGCTCGTTATCGGAGAGGAATCGTAGGTTGGAATAATCAAAGGAGGCGGCGGAGTAAAGGTAGGCTTTCTGGTCGGCGGAATTTCGGAAATAAATTGGGAAGCCAGAGTCGGATCAATAGTAGGTGTTGTTTCAGGAGTAGGTGTGGGGGGTTTAGGGATAATAGGAAGTTCTCCAGTTACCCTCACATAAGGAGCATAAACCCAGGCGACACCCTCCGGCACACCTGGATACACAATCTTAATCCAGATTCCACCCTCTGTTTTTGCCAGAGCAGGCACTTCTTGACGATTGATTAAAACACCAATTTTGGGGTAAGAAATACCCGGACCAGATCTAACATTAATTTGATCCTCCGGGTCAGAGTAAACTATCGCGATTGGGCCCCTGGGTGTCCCGGTAACGGTAGCAATTGCAACTGTCGGCTGCTGATATGAATCGGATGCCTGGGCAAGACTGGTTTCTGCCAGGAACAGCACCAACCCTGATCCCAACAATATAACTGAAAGAATTATCTGCAGCTTTCTCATCATACTGTTTCCCTTCTTGCTGGAAGACTTTTACCTAATTTCTCCAGCGCTCCAATCAGATAAGGATAGAGTTGATTCTCTACCCTGGCATTTCTTTTTAAAGGAAATTTACGCAAGACCTGGTTCCTTTTCTCAATCTTCGTTATTAGGACTTGCAGAGTTGTATTTGTCTCTAAAAATCCAGCCTCTCCACAAAAATATATTGCTTTCTGCCTGATACCCAGGTGAATTTTTCGGTCGTTCACTATACCACTCAAGACATGTCCTGCATAGGAGCACAATTTAAAGATTTCAATTAGGCTTTCCTCGGCAGAGAGATATTGCCCGGATACTTCCAACAAATCTAAAACCTGCTCTTTGTTCAAATGGGCAAGGAAACCTTGCAGCTGCCTGAGTACTTTATCTGGTAACTGTTCTCCCTGTTCTGCACTTGACAAGACATCTCCCAGGGCTTTGACCATATGGCAGCGCACTTCCAGATCCGGATCGGAAAGTCTTGTTGCCAACAGATAAGCAATCAGGGCAGATTTCGCAAGCGCACCTTTCTCTACCAGAAAGTCAAGAGCTTCTTCCCGTTCAATTGCCCGGGGAGAAACCAGCCTTTCTGCTGCCAGCCAGATTTCCTTGTTCCCTTCAAAATCAGCTTCAAATTGAGTTTTATTCATAACAAGAGATGTGTTTTATCCTGGTAAAGCAATATCTTACTTCTGAAAATCAAACATCCGTTTTTGGAGCGAATCCAACAAAGAAGTATATGCATCAGCAAAGGATTTTACACCCTCAGCTTCCAATTCCTGAGTAGCTTGATCAAGATTAATGCCCAACCCGGATAAACCTGCCATAACCTTGTGTGATTCCTCAAGGTTCTGATCAATTGTCTGCTCTACCACACCGTGATCCAGGAAAGCATCCAAAGTAGCTGGAGGAATTGTATTAATTGTAAACGGGCCGATCATTTCCTCTACATACTTAGTATCTGGGTATTTTGGATTTTTAGTACTGGTGGAAGCCCACAAGACCCGCTGACGTTTTGCTCCCAGCGATTTTAGCTTTCCAAACCGGGTTCCTTTATCCCCAAATGTATCTTCGTAATCCAGGAATGCTAATTTTCCACTCGCCACAGCAGTCTTTCCCATCAGCCCTTCGCTTCGCCCTTTCTCTTCTGGAACAGCTGTTTTTGTGAGAGCTTCAAGCTGTTTATCCACTTTTGAATCAATTCTGGAGATGAAGAATGAAGCCACAGATGCGATATTTGCAATTGGCTTTCCCGCAGATGCTCTTTTTTCAAGACCTGCCAGGTAAGCCTCTCTTACTTCGCGATAGCGGTCCAGGCTAAAGATTAAAGTGACATTAACATTAATTCCAGCGGCAATGGTTTCGGTGATTGCCGGCAAGCCCGCTTTTGTGGCCGGGATTTTTACCATTAAATTGGGCCTGTTTACATCATTCCAAAGCCTATTTGCCTCACTAATGGTCTGATCAGTATCATGGGCGTGGTAAGGACTAACCTCCAAACTTACATACCCATCGCCTCCATCAGTTTGATCATACAGAGGTCGAAACAGATCAGCTGCTGCCTGAATATCACTTATCGCCAGGCTTTCGTAAACATTCTCTCGGGATAAACCTTCCCGGGTGAGGGATTTGATCGCCTCATCATATTCATCGGACTGACTGATTGCCTTATTAAAAATGCTCGGATTTGACGTTATGCCGCGTATCTCGCCTCGGTTAAACATCCCTTCCAGAGTGCCGTCCATTAACAGCTTTCTTTCAATGTTGTCATACCAGATTGATTGGCCAATCTTGTTGAGTTTCTGTATTGTGGGCGTCATGATTGTTTTCCTTCTTTTTCAAGCTTTTTAACTTTTTCTACCCGGAGATTATGACGTTCCTGTCCCTGGTCTTCTCCCACATATCTGGCTTCCAGAAAAGCCTTAACTAACACTTTTGCCAGTTCAGTTCCGACAATCCGCCCTCCAAGGCAAAGGACATTCATACCGTCATGCTCAACACCTTGCTGTGCGCTGTATGCATCATGACAAATCGCTGCATAAACCCCATGCAACTTATTGGCAGCAATACACACTCCAACACCGGATCCACAGATGACAATTCCTCTGTCCGCTTCTCCAGATTGAATCGCTCTGCCCACTTTCTCAGCAAAATCCGGGTAATCTACACCATCCTCGGAATCCGTTCCGAAATCAAGTGCTTCGTGACCTGTTTCGCTAATAACAGCAATAATGGTCTCTTTCAAAAGATATCCCCCATGATCTGTTCCAACTGCAATACGCATCACCCCACCTTCCTTAATAATTCTTCCGATTTTCTCATTACCTCATCCACTGATAGTCCAAATTCTTCATATATCTTTCCAGCTGGAGCAGAGGCGCCGAAACGGTCAATGGATAAAATTATACCCTTGTCCCCTACCCACTCTCTCCACCCCTGGGCTACTCCAGCCTCAACAGACAGGCGTGCTTTAATCTTTGGCTTTAGAACCAACTCCTGATAGGATTTTTCTTGTTTCCGGAAAAGCTCCCAGCTTGGAAATGAGATCAATCTGACATTTTTTCCCTCAGCAGCTAATCTCTCTCCTGCTTTAATGATTAAATCAACTTCTGAACCAGACGCCATTAAAATGAGTTCTGGATCATGATCACCGATATCAGCTAGAACATAAGCACCCCGCTGAACCCCCTCCGCAGGAGAATACAAAGATCTGTCCAGAACTGGCATGGACTGTCGGGACAGCGCCAGCACTGTAGGTCCTTCCCTGTGTTGAATGGCATATGCCCAGGCTTGTGCCACCTCATTTGCATCGCCGGGTCGCAATACCACTAAATCAGGAATCGCCCTTAAAGCAGCAAGGTGTTCAACCGGCTGATGAGTTGGCCCATCTTCTCCGACCCCGATGCTGTCGTGGGTAAAAACCCAGATGCTTGGGATATGTGATAAAGCAGAAATCCGAATCGCCCCCCGCATATAATCAGAAAATACCAGGAAAGTACCACCATAGGGAATTACGCCTCCATGGATTGCCATGCCGTTTATCACAGCACCCATACCATGTTCTCGCACTCCAAAGTGAAAGTTCCTGCCTTGATATTGATCCGCCTGAAAATCCAGGTTTCCATCCAACCAGGTTTTGTTCGAAGGGGCAAGATCCGCCGACCCACCAATTAATTCTGGTATTGCGGAGGAAAGCGCATTAATAACTTTGCCGGAAGCTGCTCTGGTCGCCATCCCTTTTTGATCGGCGGGGAATTTTGGAATTTTTTCTTCCCAACTGCTATCTAGATCACCAGCTAATCTTCGTTTTAATTCAGCTGCTTCATCAGGGTATTTCTCTTCGTATGAAGTAAACAATTCATTCCATCTATTCTCTGATTCCAATCCCTGTACCTT
>Ga0255381_10034_pt1 | contig 12996 bp, 10 predicted proteins | sample ANMaggSSYBR01E10_FD_182108 | JGI IMG/M metagenome (GOLD analysis project Ga0255381, IMG submission 182108) | Sediment cell enrichment communities from methane seep in Santa Monica Basin, California, United Staets - ANME aggregate JGI... | ecosystem: Environmental > Aquatic > Marine > Cold seeps >...
GACCGGATTGAAATTGCAGCACCTCCCCGAGCATCGCCATCCATCTTGCTCATGATAAGGCCCGTTATTGGCGCTGCTTCAACAAATCCTTCTGCTACGTTTACCGCCTCCTGCCCAATCATCGCATCCACAACCAGCAGAATCTCATCCGGGCTGCACGCTTCCCGGACTGCCCCCAGCTCCTCCATTAAATCCTCATCGATTTGAGATCTTCCTGCTGTGTCGAGAATTACAACTGAGCTGCCTGACAGTTCGGCTTGCCGCAGGGCTTCCTTCGCTAATTGCGGCGGTTGGAGAGACTGATCAGAAAAGACGGGAATGGAAAGCTGGTCGCCGAGGGTTTGCAGCTGATCCACCGCAGCCGGACGATAAGGGTCAGCCGCGATCAACAGCACCTTTTCTCCCTGCCTTTTTAATAAACGGGCAATCTTTCCCGCAGCTGTAGTTTTCCCGGATCCCTGCAGCCCGGCCAGCATTATTACCAAAGGCCGACCTTCGGCTGTTTTGAGAGGAGCGGGGTCTCCCAAGGTCTGGATCAACTCATCGTGAACGATTTTCACTACCTGCTGACCCGGATTGAGTGCTTTGGAAACCTCCTGCCCAATGGCGCGTTCTTTCACATGCGAAACAAAATCACGCACTACACCGTACTGGACATCTGCATCAAGCAGCGCCAGCCGGATTTCGCGGGTCGCGATTTCAACATCTTTCTCGGAGAGTTTTCCCTTCCGCTTTAATGAAAGAAAAATCTCATCCAGGCGTTTCGTTAACTGATCAAACATAAAATCCCAGTCCTGCCAATAGCATAAAAACAGCGGATGACAGGTCCAACAACGGAGCCATCCGCGAAGGAATATTTTAGCGTGCGGAATGAGATGAGTCAAGGGATGAGGGGCTTAACCACATTGCCTCTCTTTCTCAGCTATGGTAAAATCTTCCCGCTCGGAGAACCTTAATTAGGGAGGGATGGCCGAGTGGACGAAGGCGGCTGTCTTGAAAACAGCTGTGGGTGTTAAAGCCCACCGGGGGTTCGAATCCCTCTCCCTCCGCTTTTCAAGACTCCCCCGGGGAGGTGCCAGAGTGGTTGATTGGGGCTGCCTGCTAAGCAGTTGTCGGGCTATTGCTCGACCGTGGGTTCGAATCCCACCCTCCCCGCCATGTACGCCCTCGTAGCTCAGTGGATAGAGCACTTGCTTGCGGAGTAAGGGGTCGCGTGTTCGAATCACGCCGAGGGTGCTTTGAAATATGAGCGGATTTATCCGCTCTTTTTGTTAAGGATACTAGATTATTATGACCGAACCGCAAATCTTATTAACCAACGATGATGGAATTCGATCCCCGGGTCTATGGGCTGCCGCAGAAGCACTGGATGAGCTTGGTTTTGTCACCGTAGTTGCTCCCAGAGAACAGGCATCCGGAACCAGCCGCAGTATGCCAGGCATTTATGACAATCAAGTCCACCAGAAAAAACTTGAAGTTAACGGCAAGGACTGGACTGTTCATGCAGTTGGAGGAACCCCAGCAATGGCAGTTCTCTACGGGATTCATGTTCTCATTCCCCAAAAACCAGATTTGATCGTTTCAGGAATCAACTATGGACTCAACGTTGGCAGTGGTGTGACTATCTCAGGAACCGTTGGCGCCGCATTAGAAGGCGCCTCTGCCGGCATTCCTTCCCTGGCAATATCTCTGGAAACAGATACAAAATATCACTCTTCCTACTCCAGGGAAGTGGATTTCAAGACTTCAGGTCATTTCACAACCCTTTTCTCGCAAATGCTGCTGTCAAAGAAAATGCCCCCGGATGTGCATCTGCTGAAGATAGAAATCCCGGCGGACGCAACAGGAGATACCCCCTGGCACACTACCAGCCTTTCTATGCTGCGCTTTTACGAACCCGTTCCACCAAAAAACCCGGATTCAAGTGGGGAGGGAATCGGATACGGTATCGCCCCGGATTGGGACCAATCCCCAGCCGGAACGGATTCCCATTCTGTGATAAACAAAAAAGAAATCTCTGTAACCCCGCTTAGCCTGGATCTCACATCCCGGATTGACCTGTCTGAGTTGGAGCTATTTCTCCGGCAGGATAAATAGCTAGCTTTCCGTTTCCCCCTGCACTTATCTTTATTTAAATTGGCAAATCAGGAGTATTCGCCAATCTCTTTCATCCATCCTTCAAAAAACCTGACCATTAATTCATGCCTCTCAACAGCCAGGGAGCGGCCTGAGGGGGTAAAGAGCCTGCCTTTAATGTGGCGGAGTTTAAAGAGATACTCGTGGGCTACCGTTTGGGATTCTCCTGGTTCATATTTCCCGGAGGATAAATACAAATCTGAAGGGGGAGCATACACATCCATTCCTGCCCGAACGGCATAAGCTACCGCCCTGGCAACTCCTACAGCGCCAATGGCGTCAATTTTATCAGCGTCAAAGAGGACTTGAGCTTCCAGAGTCTGCGGTTTCTCAGAGTCGTCCCGAAAACGATGGGCCCTGATGCAGTGCACTACTGCTTTGATTCCCTCTTCTGCCCATCCTTCTTCTGTCAAAGTTTTTTCAGCAAATCTTGCCGCCGCTAAATGATGCTCTTCCCTGACATCCACGTCCCCTCCTACGTCATGGAGAAGTGCAGCTGCCCTGACAATGGTCAAGTCAGCATTCTCTTGCTTGCCGATTCCCTCACACAAACGATAAACACGGAGGATGTGAGAAAACCCATGAACAGGGTCATCATCCGGGTAAAAATCCCGGGCTTCTTCAATTGTCGGCATAATTTGTTCTCCTGGCATTAATGCCGTAAGGTTTGTCTGGATAATTTAGATCAGGGAATATTAATCCCTGCCTAGGAAAAGTATTGGCTGATAAACAGGTAAAGGGCAACAGCCAGAGCAATCATAATGCCAAGCTTGAGAATATTTTTAGTAACTTTTAGAAAAACCCGCAAGACAAATAAACCAACCACCGCAATGACAATCCAGACCATAAGTGAATTATCTAAAAATTCCACATCTCCTCCTAACCCTGATAAACCTGTCCCTGTTTGATCACCGTTTCAACCAGGTTGGTGCCAAACCGGTATCCAATATGTCTGTAATCAGGGATATCCAATACGATCAAATCTGCCTGCTTCCCTGTCTCTAGCGATCCGACCTTTTCCTCCATGCCAATCGCTGCCGCGGCATTAATAGTTGCCGCTGCAATTGCCTGATTCGGGGTAAGTTTCATATACCGGCAGGCCAATGCTGCTGCAAACTGCATACTCTCACACCAGGCGGTTCCCGGATTAATATCTGTGGCAATTGCCAGGATCCCCCCGGCATCCAAGATGTCTTTTGCCGGGGAATACTCCGATTCTGCCAGCCCAAAAGGAGTGCAAGGCAAGGCAACAGCGACTGTATCTGACTTGCCCAGGGCTTTAATATCTTCCGCTGATGTCACCACCAGGTGATCCGCAGACGCTGCCCCTAATTCTACCGCTAAACTCACACCACCCAGATTATCAAATTCGTCCGCATGTATCTTTAATGGAAATCCATATTCTTTTGCTGTTTCCAGGATTTGGCGACTCTGAGCCAGATCAAATGCGCCTGTTTCACAAAAAACATCTATATATGGAAGGGGTCTTTTGGTGTGTAATGGCCACCAATCGGCAAGCGCGGGAATCATTTCCACACACACCAGGTCAGTATATCCAGCGGTATCCCCTTTATATTCAGGAGGAACAGCATGGGCGCCCAGATAGGTGAAAGCAATGTCCAGAGGTTCTTCGCCATCAAGTTCCAGCAAAGCCTGCATCATTAACAATTCTGTTTCTGAATTCAATCCATATCCGGTTTTCCCTTCCAGGGTTGTTGTTCCATGAGCAAACATCCGCTTTAATCTGGGACGAGTCTGATCCTTAAGCTGTTTTAATGACCCATTCCTGGTAGCCAGGACAGTGGATACAATGCCTCCACCAGCTTCCATAATCTCCAGGTAAGTCTTTCCCTGCAAACGCATTTCAAACTCTGCTGACCGGTCACCAGCCCAGACGACATGGGTATGGGGGTCTACAAAACCAGGCATAACTACCTTCCCCCGCACATCCATTCTTTTCTCGTCCGGATATTTCTTGAGCAAATCCAAGGATGGACCTGTTTCTACAATTCTGCCAGCCCTTAACAAGACCGCGCCGTCCTCAATCAGCCCTAAATCTCCCAGGTTAGTTCCCCGTTGAGCTCCCCCTGTTAAAGTTAATACTTGTGCGGCTGAATGAATTAACATCTGTTTTCCCTACCCCTTAAAATTTATATCTAAAATTGTATCATCACCCGGTGAAGTCCCTTTCAATTGGTTTACAAATACCTGGGCCCGAACAAATTGTCTTTTCTTAAGATAGAATAGTTTAAGGTGATTGTTCTTAATCACCGCCTAACTGCTCAAGGACTTTAATCCTATCCCTTTTTACCAATCTTAACAAGAAGAGTGAGTCTTAAAAAATTCATTTGCTAATAATGACCTTTCACGATATAATTGCACATCTATCCGGTAGTTATTCTGATGATTTTCCCGCAGGCGGAGTTTAATGGCTAAAAATTCTTCCCGAAAGACAAGAGTTCTCTGGGCTGGTAAGAGAAGAGCAGATATTCCGTCATTCGTTCCGAGTTTGGAAGCCAGGGGTTATAAAGTCACCTTCGTTACAACCGGGAAAGACGCCGTTCTGAAGCTCAATCGAGTAAAACCCGATGTTATGGTCGTTGACGCCGCCTCGATGAGGACAACCGGGTCACGCATCTGCAAATCTGTTCAAGCAAAAGGTTCTTCCGTTCCCATCATCCTGATAAATTCTCCTGACAATCTCCCCACAAATGAAATCGTGGCCGATGTTCAGCTTGTCCATCCGTTTACCATCCGCAAACTTGAAAACCGGATCATCCCTTTTGCGCCTGGTGATGGCGATGAAATACATAAAGCAGGACCTATACACCTGGATATGGACCGCCAGGTCATTCGCTGTAATGGGAAAGAGGAACATGTAACACCCAGGATGGCAGAGCTATTAAAGATGATGATCAAACAAAAAGGGGTATTACTGGACAGAAGAAAGATGTTCAGCCGGATTTGGAAAACCGATTACACAGAGGACACTCGTTCCCTGGATGTGCATATCAATTGGCTGAGGAAGATTGTGGAAAAGGATCCTGATAACCCGAAGCTGATCCATACTATTCGAGGCAAGGGTTATAAGCTCGTTTTATAAGTCGCTGGAGAATGATTTTTCCTTCCGGTCACCCCGTAGAATTTGCGGGGGTGTTTTTTTTTAAAGCACATGCTGGATTTGATCCCCACTAATCAAGACAAATCTTAAACAGATTTCCCCGTTTTTCTCTGGAATAACGGTTGATGCTGGTATATCCCCCTTCCTCCAGGGTCTTGCGGCTTGAAAACTACTGTGAAAGATCTCGCCATCCCAATCAGGATCCATCTCCCAATAATCCACCTGGGAGATTAAATCCGGGGACAGTGTGACAACTCCATCGTTAACCTCTGGTGGTTTAATTTCCAATTCCTCTAAACTCGAGAATGGGGGAAGTTCTACAGATTCTTCCTTCTGGATCATTACTGAGAAACCGGCGGATTTCCCTTTCTTGTTTTCCTGGATATCCAGAACCAATCGGGAGCGGGCAGTTTGGAGAGCCCTTGGTTGGGCATCTGAACTGATAAACTGACGGTTCAGCCGTGAGGCTACAGCTGCGGTTGTTCCCGCCCCGCTAAAGAAATCTGCTACCAAATCTCCCGGATTGGATGAAGCCACAATAATCCGTTCCATTAAACTCTCAGGCTTTTGGGTTGGATACCCGGTCCGTTCATTGTGCAGCCTGGCAACTACTGGAAAATACCACCAGTCTTCAGGGACTTTTCCTCTTTCTAGATCAGGGGTTTTTCCAAATCCTGCCTTTTTTGAAGACTTAAAGGTTACTACAGTATTTTCGCTGTAAGGAATGCGGACCTGATCTACATTGAATGTGTATTGGTTTGACTTGGAATAAAACAGGATCATGTCGTGTTTCCTGTTAAACGCACTCCGGATTGGTGATGGGCCATGGTAAGTCCAAATAATCTCGTTCCTGAGATTATCGTATCCGAATATTTCATCCAGCAGAAGCCGGGCATAGGAATTTGCGTGCCAATCCAGGTGAAGATAAAGAGAGCCAGAAGGTGATAAAAGTTTATGCATCAGGATCAGGCGGGGATACAGCATATCGAGATAAGATCCCATATCCGACCATTCATCATGATATCCTTCAGCCAGCTGCCAATTCTCCGGTTTCCGCGAGTCCTCCCCCCTGCCAATCCGGGCAGAGTAGCCTTTATTGGTAAAAAAGGGTGGATCGGCATAAATGAGGTTTATCTTTCCCTCATACTCTGGTAATAAAGCATTCATGACTCGCAGGTTATCCCCCAGAATCAGCCTATTCTCCAGGTGCTGAGATGTATCCTCTCCCTTAAAAGGATAAAGGATCGCATCGGTCTGTAATTTTCCACCCTGCGGGATGGATTTAGATTTTGAGGACCAGTTCAGGGAAGTCATATTATTTTCCGGGAATTGTATTCCCCGCATGAATTACTCAAGTTTTAAGGAGCACCCTGCGGGAAATTTATTAGTAATTATCTCCAACACAGGGCACTTATCAATACTTTTTATCATTGAAGACAGTACTGCTAGGAAAACTTTTCCTTCAGCAAATCCTCCAACGTGGGCTGTCCAATCACTTGCAGCTCGTAGCGTACCCGCTGGGAGGGTTTATTTATTTTCATCAACCCGGTCAGATCAATTGGGGTGCCGATGATCACTAAATCAACTTCAGCGTTGTTGATGGTTTTTTCCAGTTCGCGGATCTGGGCGTCTCCATATCCCATGGCAGGAAGCACATCTCCCGTGCTGGGATACTTCTGGTAAGTTTCCAGGATGGTACCGACCGCGAAAGGACGCGGATCAACAATTTCAGCAGCGCCAAAACGTCTGGCTGCTACCCATCCTGCACCATATGCCATCCCACCATGAGTGAGGGTTGGGCCATCTTCCACAACCAGCACCCTTTTCCCTTTAATCTGAGCGGGGTCATCCACAAACAGTGGTGAAGCTCCTTCCAGGATTACCGCTTCGGGAGCCAATTTCCGCAGAGAATCATGCAGGTAAATCACATCCTCCGCGTCAGCAGTATCCACTTTATTGATCACAAAAACATCCGCTGTCCGGGCATTAGCTTCTCCCGGATGATAGCTGGTTTCGTGCCCGGGACGAAGGGGGTCAGCTACAACAATCTGTAAGTCAGGCTTATAGAAAGAAAGATCGTTATTTCCTCCATCCCAAAGAATGACATCGGCTTCCTTTTCCGCTTCCCGGAGGATCGCTTCATAATCCACCCCCGCAAAAACCAGGATATCATTCACGATATGAGGTTCGTACTCCTCACGTTCTTCGATTGTGCATTCATGTTTATCCAGATCAGCCAGCTCTCCAAAGCGTTGAACAGCCTGTTTCGCCAGGTCTCCATAAGGCATAGGATGGCGAATGACTGCTACTTTCTTCCCCATATCAGTAAGAATTTGGGCAACCCGCCGGGTGGTTTGGCTCTTGCCGCTGCCAGTCCGGACTGCGCAAACCGATACTACCGGCTTGTTGGATTTGATCTGGGTTGTGTTCAAACCCATCAACCGGAAATCAGCTCCAGCTGCCAAAACTTCCGATGCTTTATGCATGACATACTCATGGGGAACATCACTGTAAGCAAAAATTACCTGCTCAATTTTATTTTTCTTTACGAGGGGAATCAATTCAGATTCGGGGTAAATAGGTATTCCTTCGGGGTAGTTTTCTCCTGACAAAGCAGCAGGGTATTTGCGCTCATCAATGTTGGGAATCTGGGTGGCTGTAAAAGCAACCACTTCATAATCCGGGTTGCCCCGGAAGAAAACATTAAAATTATGAAAATCTCGTCCTGCGGCACCCATAATTAACGTACGGACTGACATTGGTTTCTCCTTCAAAGTTCAATTATTTTCTATGGAACATCTAATCTCAGGTAGCTAATTGTACAAAATACTGGGAAGAATAACAGTGACAAATTTTGTGTTGTAATAATTTATTCTTTTTCAACCTCACATCACTTTCGGAGCTTCGATGCCCAATAAGTTTAAGCCAGCTGAAAGGACAATCCGGGAAGCTTCCACCAGCTGAAGTCGGAAATCCCGTACTTCCGGGTCGGCATTTAATACCGGGGCCTGGCGATAAAAAGCATTAAAAGACCGTGCCACTTCAAATAAAGCATGGGTGAGGTGAAGTGGTTTATACTCCCGGGCTGCGTTCTGAATCACCGCCGGGAATTGGGACAAATTTTCTATCAGGGATACTTCTGTCGGATCGAGCTCATAATCCGGGTCGATGGCAGCGGATGGCAGTCCATCAGCTTTTTTCAAGATGCTGTTTGCCCTGACATGAGCGTATTGTATATAGGGGGCAGCCTGTCCATTAAAATCGAGGGCGGTTTCCCAGTCAAAGGTGACAATCCGGGTATTTTCCCTGTCCAGCATTGGAAATTTAATTGCGCCCAATCCAACTGCCCGGGCAATTTCCATTTTATCTTCCTGATTGAGATCTGGATTTTTCTCTTCAACTACTTCAAACGCCCGGGATTTTGCTTCTCTGATTAAGTCTTCCAGGAGCACAACAGTCCCTTCCCTGGAAGCCATCACTACATTACCCGGCAGGTTGACCAGTTCGTAGGACAAATGTACAAGATTTTCAGCCCAGGAGAATCCGGCAATCTCGAGTGTTTTCCATACCTGTTGAAAATGCAGCGATTGGCGGACGTCAACCACATAGATAGATTTATCAAGCGGATATTCCTCAAACTTCAATATGGCCAGGGCCAGGTCTTCCGTGGCATAAAGGGCAGTGCCGTCAGACCTCAGAACTACCAGGACACGGTATTTTTCCTTCTTTAATCCCAGTAGATTGTCCAGCCGGACAATAACTGCGTCATCCGGGCGCAAGTCTTCCGCAATCCCCTTCTTGATTAGCTCATCCACCAATTCTTTGCCTTGAAATTCCACCTCGCTGTTGGCATAAATACGGTCAAAATTAATATCAAGCACCTCGTATAAATCGTGGAATCCATCCACTGACCATTGGCGGGTTTGTTTCCACAAATCCACAATTTCCGGTTCCTGCCGATCCCATCTGCCATATAGTTCCCTGACTTCAGATTCCAACCCGGGATTTTCTTCCAACCGGTGGTTAGCTTCGGCATAAAGATCGCCCATCCAGCGGGTTGCGTCGGCTGGGGGCGTTTCCCCAGAATGGAACTTTTGATAATTCCAAAGCCATTTGATTACATGAAGTCCCATATCACCGTAAAAATTGGCCCGGATCACATCGTAGCCGGCGAATTCCAGGATCCGGCAAACGGCGTCTCCCAGGATGGCAGATCTCAGGTGTCCTACATGAAAAGCTTTATGGGTATTTGGCTGGGAAAATTCAACCATCAGGGTTTTTCCCTTAGGGTCTCCTTTCCCAAAATGATCCGCGGATAAAACAGAATTTACAACCCGGGCGCTGAATAAACGGGAGTCAAAATACAGATTCAGGTAACCGCCTGCAGCTTCAATCCGGGAAAAATATTCCTGGGGAGGAAGATTCTCCGCTACCAGTCGGGCAATTTCCTCTGCCCGTTGGGGGACATTCAGGGATTTCCCGCTTTTTGCTTCCAGGGCAGCAACTTTGAAAAACGAGGTAGAAATGCCCCATTCACCAGAAAAAGGAACAGGGGCCCATCCCGTATTTTCCGCAAATGGAATAGAGTTCTCTTTAAAAATAGTATAAATCTGCTGCTCTATTTGTTTCTTTTCTTTCTGGAACATATAGCTGCCCGAGAAATAATAATGATTTTTAGATCTGAATATTCAGCTGGATTTTCAGCAGGTCCGCACCGAGATTATAACATGATGGGTCCCTGAGAAAACAAAAAGCGGGAGCAGTTAAAGCTCCCGCCAGGTTTATCAATTGGACCTGTTGGATTTAGGCGCCTTTTTCCAGGGCAGCTAAACGGGTCATAAGCCGTCCTTTTCTACGGGAGGCATTATTTTTATGAATAACGCCTTTCGCGGCAGCTTTATCAAGCGCTTGTACTGCAGCTGCGGTGGCTTCCTGCGCAGATTCCAGATTTTGCTCTTCAATCTCCAGGAACGCTTTTCTTACCAGCGTTCGGGCGCGGCTCTTATAGGAGCGATTCCGTAATCTTCGTTTTTCGTTCTGTCGTTCTCTTTTTTGTGATGATTTTAAGCCCAAAGTAATTCCTCCAATCAATAACTTCACTTCCCATCTATATCCGGGAATATTTTATCATAAAGTTGCTTTATTTCTTCGAAGGGACATTTTAAGGGAAGGAAGGGTTTTTGTCTAGCCCTTTGGTCAAAATACATCATTCACTTCATGATTAGCTGCCAGAAGCAGCCCCAGGCTCATGCCCCCTACTAGAAAGGCCTCAAACATGTTATGATGAAACCCCCAGGTCAGCCTGGTGATTGCGCCCTGTTCGCAGGGCGAGGAAAGTCCGCACTCCATAAAGCACGATGCCGGATAACGTCCGGGGCGGAGAGATCTGCCGGATCGGGCCACAGAAACAAACCGCTCCTTCGGGAGTAAGGGTGAAATGGTGGTGTAAGAGACCACCGGCGCGGACAGTAATGTCCGCGGCCGGGCAACCCCCATCGGGAGCAAGGCCAAACAGGAATGAACTCCTTCGGGAGGGGAGGCTGCTTGTCTCCCTTGAATACCAGGTAGGCTGCACCGAGGTGCGCTGAGAAGCGCGCCCCAGACAGATAATCACCTCAGTGAAAGAAAGGGAAGAAGCCCCCCGGGGTGTAAACCGGAACCTTCACCAGACAGAATGCGGCTTATCAGTTGGCCTGGGGGATTCCCTAAAAATTTAAAACCATTGAAACTCAGGAGCTCTGATGGATAAATTAAACACATTGCTTCATTCCGGCAAACCAATCCTGCTGGATGGCGCTATGGGCACCATGCTCATGGAAGCCGGTTTAGAATCCGGCGACTCGCCGGAAGAATGGAACACCCTTCAATCAGATGCTGTCCGTCGAATTCACCGGGAGTACATTCAAGCCGGATCACAAATTATCCTCACCAATACTTTTGGCGGCACCTCAGTCCGCATGGAAACCCATGGACTGGGTAATAGAGTGATTGAATTAAACAAAAAGGCTGCTGAAAACGCTCGAGCGGAAGCAGATGCCGCTCCCCATCCTGTTCTGGTTGCCGGGTCAATGGGACCAACCGGTCAGCTCCTGGAACCGTTGGGAACCCTGAGTATCGACGATGCTGAACAATCCTTCGCTGAGCAAGCTGCCGGCCTGGCGAAAGGCGGTGTTGATCTCTTCTGGGTTGAAACCATGAGTGACCTCAGTGAAGTCAAAGCAGCCGTTGTTGGCATCCGCTCAGTGAGTGAGCTGCCAATTGCGGCAACCATGTCGTTCGATTCTCACGGCCATACCATGATGGGTGTTAGTCCCGAACAGGCAGTGAAAGAGCTGGGTGAGTTGAATATCCAGCTGTTGGGAGCAAACTGCGGCACAGGATCAGATGAACTGATCGAAGCTATTAAAAAAATACGTGCTGCGAACCCGGATCTACCCATAATCGCCAAAGCCAATGCGGGCGTCCCCAAGATGGTAGGAACAGAAGTGGTTTATGACGGTTCCCCGGAGGTAATGGCTGCTTATGCGGTAGAGGTCTGGAAAGAGGGAGCAACCCTGATTGGAGGTTGCTGCGGCAGTACTCCGGCTCATGTCCGGGCAATGGCAAATGCCTTAGCCAAGTTCAGCTGATCTATCCATCCAATCTGGGGAATAAATTAATAATCAAGGTGAAATTCATTTTTGAAAATACTAATTTCAAGCGTTTTAAGCTGGAGGAAAATAATAAAATAAGGTTCAATACAAATAAAAAATTACCTTTTTCACTTAAACAGGTGAGATATTTGAACAATATATGACACTTGTCATTGTGTAAGCTTCCTACTTCCCTCTATAATAGAAGCCACTGCGGGATCTTTCAAACAATTTCAAAAAGGAAATTCAACATATAAGTTCATCCGTTGTCTAGACAACAATTTGACAAAATGTGTCAGCCCTGATATATTACAAATATATTACTAGGCTGGAATAAGAAACTGAGATCATCTATACCAGCTGCCATCTTTCCAAAATTCATGAGAAACTCTGTCTAGCATATATCAACACATCACTGCCGTTTCTTCAAATTTTTGTTACTGCAGGAAATGTTTAATTATTCCCGCAAGCCGAGATGGAGAATTTTAAGGAGGTGCTAGTTACAAAAATTATTGATATCACAGGTGTTTTCACTAATATTAAACTTACCTTTCTTTAGGAGGATTTCTACATGAAATTCAGGCAATCGAAAATTTTCTTAATTCTGGCTGTTTTATTAGCTATGTCTTTAGCATTAGCAGCCTGCCAAGCCCCCGAACCCAGTGTCATTGTGGAAACAGTGATCGTCGAGGGTGAAACCGTTACTGAAGTAGTGGAAGTTGAAGTGGAAGTTGAAAAAGAAGCTGAAGTCTTCAAAGTCGGCTTCCTTGGCCCATACAGTGGTCCCAGTGCCCAAACCGGTAAACAATTCAAAGGCGGCGCAACCATCGCCCTTGAAGCTGTTGGCTATCGGATCGGCAACTACACCATTGAACCTGTCTGGATTGACTCACAGTCCGACCCGGCTAAAGCCTCCCAGGCTTATGAGCAAGCCGTTGTCCAGGATGGCATCCAGGCCGGCGCGCTCAACTGGCACAGTTCAGTTGCAGTCGCTGTTATGGAAGTCACTGCCAAACACCAGATTCCGCATATCTTTGGTTTTGGTGCCACAGAAAAAGTGAACGAAACTTTTGAATCAGATACAGCAAAGTACGGTTATTGGTCCAC
>Ga0255381_10035_pt1 | contig 12913 bp, 12 predicted proteins | sample ANMaggSSYBR01E10_FD_182108 | JGI IMG/M metagenome (GOLD analysis project Ga0255381, IMG submission 182108) | Sediment cell enrichment communities from methane seep in Santa Monica Basin, California, United Staets - ANME aggregate JGI... | ecosystem: Environmental > Aquatic > Marine > Cold seeps >...
CTACTTGGAAATAGATGGCCTCTGGGATGTTGAGGAAGCGTTTGCCGAGCAATATGTGAGCAATCCTAACTCCGGAGAACTTGTCAAAGGACACCGTATTGTACTTGCTGAGTTGGGTTTAGTTTCATTTGAAGGCAAGAAGGTTCGGGATCCAGAGCTATTTAATGGGTTGTGGAATAAACAACGGCGTGCGGATCATATACTTCACAGGCTAGCCTTCGTGCGAGAGTTGTTTGAGCGTCTTGGACATTCGTCGATGGTTCTGTATCGAGGTTTTTCTTGCCAGGGACAGCCGAAGGCTCGGGAAAACAGCAGTTTTATCTCTTCGACGTTCAGCCTGGATGTTGCAATGAGCCACTTTAATAATCAGGATCGGTCAAGAACGGGTGTTCTCCTCCGGCAGTTGGTGCCAATCGAACGTGTCTTTATGTCGTTTCTGGAAACTTCTCAACTGAACCAACAATATAAAGAAGTGGAAGCTGTCTTGCTTTACGATAGTTCAAACAAGGTTTTTTGATTATTATTATGGATACTGCCTAACCCCTACCTCATCCGTTGGGCCGATAATTTACTTAAAAAAGGTCCAGGGAACAAAGAAAATTCAGCGGCCAACCTCTTCAATGGAGAAAAATGAAAAAGATATCTTATTACGCTCTTTTGGGATTGATCGCTGCCCTGGCTGGTATCTGGCTTACGGGCTGCAACGCTGTACCACCCGCATCTCAGCCCTCAGCCACTCCCGTTCAGCTGACGAAGACATCGATCCCACCGACTGGTACGCCAACCCCGGAATCCACTGAAGCACCTCTGCCCACCATAGCGGCCTATGAAATCATCCCCGAGTCAATCAACGATGGATGGGAGACGGGTTCACTCGCGTCGGTAGACATCAACCCTGTCATCATCAACGATATGCTCAATCACATCTACCAGGGAGAATACAGCACAGATTCCATCTTTCACGAGAACGGCTCTGTCAAATACGAAGGCATCCATAGCATTATCATCGTCAAGGATGGCAAGCTGGTGTTTGAAGAATACTTTAACCTTAACGAAAGAGAATCCAAGCATGATACTCACTCCGTCACTAAAAGCGTCACCTCGCTGCTGGTAGGGCTGGCTATTGAACACGGGTTTCTCCAGAGCAGGGATGTAAAGGTCTTTTCTTACTTCCCCGACTACATGCCCATCTTCAATTGGGATGAGAATAAAGCCAGCATCACCGTGGAGAATTTACTCACCATGAGTTCGGGAATGGATTGCGATGACTCAGACCCCAATTCCAAAGGGCAGCAGTGGAAGATGTACCCCACTGAAGATTGGCTGGAATTTTTTATCAGCCTGCCCTCTGAGCGATCGCCAGGCAAGGCCTTCGCGTATTGCTCCGGTGGTGTTATTGCGTTGGGGGGTGTGCTTGAAAGAGCCACAGGTATGAGTATTTCTGATTTTTCGGAGCAGTACCTGTTCGAGCCGATGGGCATTCAAGACTTCACCTGGATTAAATACCAATGGGGGACAAGTACCAGCGGGGCGCTTTTGCTGCGTCCCCGCGATATGGCCAAGCTGGGCCAGATGATGCTCGATGGTGGTCAATGGAATGGGGAGCAAATTGTCCCCAGGGATTGGGTGCGGGCCTCAAGAGCCAAACAAATCGAGCTTAAATTCAAATCAAGAGAGTGGTTTGACGAGTATGGATACCTGTGGTGGCGCGGCAATCTCGAAATTCAAGGATCCATCTATCAGCCTTACGCCGCCTGGGGATTGGGCGGGCAACTGATCGTCGTCTTCCCGAAAGAAGACATGGTCATTGTTTTCACCACCGGCAACGAAAAAGGGGATGGCAATATTCCGCTCCGCATCACTGAAAAATTTATTTTGCCAGCGGTTTTGGAAGGGGCGCCATGATGATGTTCCAAAAATGAAGGGATTGGCATGAGAAAAAGCATTAGCGAAAATAGTTAAGACTTTGATCAAATACAAACTGCGGCTTGGCCCCTGACCACCTGCTTGGCGACAGGGAGACGTTGTGACCAGGGGGCGGAGAGACAAGGAGAGAGTAAGCATTAAAATTAAAAGAAAAGAGGACTCGTTATGAAAAATGCAAAAACAAACTACCTGGATCCGGCTGAAGAGCTGGATTACCTCAAGACTATCTACGGAGAAAACCAGGCTGAAAAGCTGTTTGCCCAATTGACAGACTCGTTTAATGTCATCCAGAATCGGGCTCAGATGTTATTGAGTTTAATCACCATCACTCTGACCATCACCGGATTTTCCGGAGCGAAGATAGCCGAGTCTAGCTTATTTGCCCGGCTCTCGATTGCTTTTGGATTAGGATTTGTGCTGCTCTCTGCCCTGATATTAATGGCAGGTCCGCTGCGGTTAAACTGGTGTACTCGATCGCGATCAAAAAGCCTGGACCAGTCACTGATCAAGTTGATCGAACAAAGGAACTTCCGCACTGAACGTTACCATCAAGCCTCAGTTGCTCTCGTAGTCGGATTGATTGGATACGTTGCCAGTGTAATCAGCTTTTTAATCCTGGGATGAGGGGTGGGAGCAGCTTAAGACCTCCGAGGTTGCTACAACCTCCGAGGTCGTGGCGACCTCGGGGTCTATCGTAAACAAACACGATATTTGCCGGAGACTAAAACAATGATTAACATAAGTAAAATCCTGCTAGATGGGGCCTTGTTATCAATTCTTTCATCTATATTATTAATTGTTATTCTCTGGATTAATCCCAGGTTGTTCCTGCAGGATTATCCGGATGAGATCCAGGCTGTGGTCCCGCCCAAAACAGACCTGGAGAAACGCCAATCTCTAATCGCCGGAATTCCTTTCCTGCTGCTTTTATTTGCAGTTCCCTTTATTTCAACCTTGATTTTAAAACGCCAGAGTGTTGAAATGATCTCATTTTTCTCTCTCTTTTTCAATGCTTTTGGAGTGGCCTTCTTCTTTAATCTTGTCGATCTGCTGGTGCTGGATTGGCTGTTGTTTTGCTACATCACCCCAGGTTTTTTAGTTATCCCCGGCACGGACGGGATGGAGGCGTATAAAGATTACGGATATCATTTCAGGGCGTTTTTAATTGGGACGGTCCTTTCGATTGCCGCTGGTCTGGTCATTGCCGGATTGTTGGAATTTCTTTAGTAGGGGAAGGCAGGATCCGAAAACCAGGGTTACAATTGATCAAGGTTCTAGAATAGTAATCTTTAACAGGTAGACGCCTTCATTAGTATTGAAGGGCTGTTCCATTTCCCATTTGGAGGAATTAGTTATGAACAAGAAGATCCCCAATACTCTTTCACCTGAAGAAGAAAGAATTATCCTCCACAAAGGGACGGAAGCGCCCTTCAGTGGAAAATATGACAACTTTTATGAAAAAGGCGCTTATCACTGCAAGGGGTGCAATGCCCTGCTTTACCAGGCGGAGGATAAATTTAAGTCCGGCTGCGGATGGCCGAGCTTTGATGATGAAATCGAAGGAGCAGTGAGAAGAGAACCGGATAGCGATGGCAGGCGGACTGAGATTTTGTGTGCCAACTGCGGAGGACACCTGGGGCATGTCTTTGAAGGGGAAGAATACACCCCGAAGAATACCAGGCATTGTGTCAATTCAGTTTCCCTGGTGTTTGTTCCGGAGAAATAAGAGATGGAATTCAAAAAAGGATACTTTGCTGGCGGCTGTTTCTGGGGTGTTGAGCATCTCTTCCAGGGAAAAGAAGGCGTCGTTACCGCCATCTCGGGTTATATGGGAGGATCAAAGGAAAGCCCCACCTACCAGGATGTCCTTACCGGCACTACCGGACATCTGGAAGCAGTCGAAATCACCTATGACCCAAATCAAGTGTCCTATGAGGAATTAACTAAATATTTCTTTGAGATTCATGATCCCACCCAGAGCAATGGGCAGGGTCCGGATATTGGCGCTCAATATTTGTCGGCTGTGTTTTTTTCTAATGAAGATGAGAGAGAAATAGCCCACGAGCTAATTGAAATACTAAAGTCCAAGAGCTATGATGTGGCCACAAGGTTAATTCCGGCAGAGACCTTCTGGGCAGCAGAAGAGTACCATCAGGATTATTATGTTAAGAAAAACCAGCAGCCCTACTGCCATAGATATCAAAAGAAGTTCTAAGTTTCCAGCGTCTCGAATATACGCATATTCAATTTAATATTATAATGAACTGGCGTCAAACCCAGTATTTGTTTTACTTGTTTCGGAGGGAATAGATATGAGCAGTGCAAAAGATGAGTTGATCAGGGAATCAGTTAGAGAGAGATATGGAGATATTGCCCGCCAGGGGGATTCGGGTTGCTGCGGAGCATCTTCAGACTGTGGCGATACGGAATTGATTGATTTGATTAGTATTCAAAATCAGCAGTCTTCCCAAATGGGATATTCAAACGAGGAATTAGCCAGCGTGCCCGAGGGGGCGAATATGGGGCTTGGCTGCGGGAACCCCCAGGCCATCGCTGCGCTAAAACAGGGAGAATCCGTTCTTGACCTGGGAAGTGGAGCCGGATTTGACAGCTTCCTGGCAGCCAGGCAGGTAGGTGAAAGGGGCCTGGTTATCGGTGTTGATATGACACCTGATATGATTTCAAAAGCACGCGAGAATGCTCGCAAAGCTTCCTACGATAATGTCCAATTCCGTCTGGGTGAAATTGAACATCTTCCTGTTGCCGATGCAACCATAGATGTCATCATTTCCAATTGTGTGATCAATCTCTCAACGGATAAGCCAGCTGTCTTTCGTGAAGCTTATCGAGTATTAAAGACCGGAGGAGGTTTGGCGATCTCAGATGTTGTTGCCACTGCGGATCTGCCGGAAGAAATCAAAAATGATCTAACGTTGTATTCCGCTTGTGTGTCAGGAGCGTCGACGATAGCAGATCTGGAGAGCATACTTGCTGATTGCGGTTTCACTGAGATCAAAATAGAACCGAAAGATGAAAGCCGCGAGTTTATTCGCGAGTGGGCGCCGGAGATTCCCCTTGAGGAATATGTCCAGTCTGCGACAATAGAGGCCAGGAAATAGACTCAACTTAAGGGACCGGGTCCTTTAAAAGGACCCGGTCCCTTTTCTTTTAACAGTATTTCCCGTATATAATTAACCTATACAACCAAAAAGGCGGATATTCAAATGATCTCGATAGACAATGCCCGCAATTTTGTCCACACCCACGGGGTTATGTGGGAAAGAGCCCTCTGGGATTATTTATTTGATCAGGGTCCGACTGAAAGGGTCCATCAATGTCTGTCCTGTTACAAAAATAAGGACGGGGGATGGGGGCATGGACTGGAACATGACATCAAATCCCCGCTGTCCAACCCGCTGATGCTGGAATTTTTACTCTCGGTCATTCGGGATACCGGGATTCCTACGGGAACCCTGTTGGATAAGACACCAGAGTGGCTTGAGAGTGTTCAAAAACCGGACGGCACCCTGGAAAACCCCCCTGGTCTTCTGGATTTCCCGCACGCGAAGTGGTGGGAGGAGGGACAAAAGAAACCCGATTCCATAACTGGTAACTTGATAAAAAATAATCTCTGTCCGCCGACAGTCCAGGAAAAAAACCAGGAACTGGGTAATAGAAAACCTGACTTTGGAAAAAATCAGGGGCAATAATTGGCTGTTCATGGCCTACCATGCCCATGATTATTTCTATAATGTGGTTGATTTTCCCGAATTGGAGAAATACCAGGAAGCAACCCAGGATAATATTTATGCCTGTGCCCTGGGGCATGAATCGCAGGGAGAAATGAACAAGCTATTTCCCTTCTTCCAATTTGCATCCGGTCCCAAATCGCCGGTTTCCCTTGAAGCGCCTTCAGGGTTGGTTGATCGTATCCTGGATCACCTGGGTTCCTCGCAGCGGGAAGACGGCGGCTGGGATGATGAACACGGTTTACCGTATTGGCAGCCCTACTTTTCCACTCTCATCCTGTTGGCTTTAAAACGCTATAGTCGGCTTTGAAAATTGCTTTAATGGAGCATGGAAAAAAAAAGCAGGTTCCTCGAAGGAACCCGCTTCCTTTGTGAAAACTCTGCAGATAACCAGGTTATCCGGGAGATGATCAAGTGAAGAGGAAGAAATATCTACTGAAGCCTCAGTATTTGTTACTTTTGCTGATAATCCTGTTTTTAATCTCCTCCTGCCAGGCAGCCTCGCTGGTGCTGGAAAATCCAATTGCGGAAAAGATTGACCTAATTCCCCCAGGCATGTCGGAAGCGGAGGGAGCCACTCTCAGCAGCCTGGAGCAGATCGACCCTTTTCCTCTTTACACCATGATCTACGAGGCGGAATACAGCCAGGCGGGCGTGGATGTTTTAATAGATAATGAGAATGCACAGTCCTGGGCTTGTTCGCTATTTGCAGCGATGGGCGATCGAGAGGGAATACTTTTTGGACGCAACTTTGACTGGGACTTCAGCCCAGCCCTGCTGCTGTACACAGATCCGCAGGATGGCTATGCCTCAGTATCAATAGTGGATATTGCCTACCTGGGATATGGGGAAGAAAAAGCCTTTGGCTTGACAGAGCTGCCGCTCAGCGAGCTGACAGCTCTGATGGGTGCTCCTTATCTTCCTTTTGACGGCATGAATGAAGCGGGCCTGGCTGTAGGTATGGCAGCAGTATCGCCGGGAGGGATGGAGGACGATCCAGGGAAACAGACCATCGATTCACTGCAGGTGATTCGGGAAATTCTTGACCACGCGGCTACAGTTGATGAGGCTGTTGACATTTTGGAGAGCTACAATATCGATTGGGGAAGCGGTCCTGATTTGCATTACCTGGTGGCGGAAAAAATCAGGTAAATCGGCCCTGGTGGAATTCTCCCGGGGGGAAATGGTTGTGATCTCCAATGCCGACCCCTGGCTGGTGGCGACCAATTTCCTTATCTCCGAAGCAGGCACTTCACCGCAAGGAAACTGCTGGCGGTATGATTTGATCTCAGGGCAGCTGAGGGAGGGTAACGGACAGCTGAATACCAGGCAAGCCCTGGACCTGTTATCCGAAGCAGCCCAGGAGTCGACCCAATGGTCAGTGGTCTACGGGATCAGCACCGGGGAGGTCCAAGTGGTGATGGGTAGAGATTATGGAAGCCCTCATCTGCTGGATATCTCCGAGGGAAGGTAAAAATTGATAATTGAAAACGGCTTCCTCTGTGGTATGCACCCTGTAAACCGGTTCCTGATGAATCGTTTCAACTGATGTTGATCCCCATTCAGTAAACTAAGCCATTAAAATACGCAGTGGAATTTTTGAGGGTAGTCAATAAGGGGAATTACTGCTTAAAAATATCCATTATAATTATTAAACGAATTTACATCAGGTTTCACCGTGAAGGTTAGCCTGTCTGACTATTATTCTCTGCATCGCGCATCTGCAATAAATCCGGTAAAATCACGAGGAGTTCGTTTTGAGCAAGAAAAATAAGTTAGAAAAAGACCTCCAAGCGGAAATTACCCAGCTGCGGGAATCCGAAAAACTTTGGCGTACACTTGCGGAAAGTTCCCCCGATCACATTCTTACACTTGCACTCGATCTAACCATTCAATTTGTAAATCATCCTGCTCCCGGTCTGACTATAAAAGAGCTGGTGGGCAAACCAATTACTTCTTTTTTGCCTGAAGATAGGCAATCCGAGGTCAAAGTTACCCTCCTGGGAGTAATTGATACCGGTCAGGCTGCTCTATACGAGACAGAATATCACAACCCGGAGGGAGAGGTTTTTTATTACGAGACCCACGCCATTCCAAGAAAATCAGCTGGCAAAGTGATTGGGCTGACGTTAAACTCGCGTGATTGTACAAATCGAAAAAACGCCGAATCGAAATTAGAGGAAAGCAAGGAGAAATATCGAGTACTGTATGAAAATGCACCTCTTCCCTATCAATCCCTGGACGAGCAAGGACACTTCCTGGATGTAAATCCAGCCTGGTTAAGAACCCTTGGTTATAAAAGAGACCAAGTTATAGGTGAAAATTTCGCTGATTTCCTGCACCCTGATTCGAAAACACATTTTGAAATTAATTTTCCAGCTTTTAAAGAACGCGGATATGTAAGTGATGTGCATTTTATGATTAGACACAGGGACGGTCATCATTTAACCATATTGTTCGGAGGGTGCATCGGCTACACTCCCGAGGGCAAGTTTAAACAGACCTTCTGCGTATTCCAGGATATAACCGAGAGCAAGAAAGCAGAAATGGCTTTGCAAGCGAGTGAAAATCTCCTTAACGACACTCAACGGCTAACAAAAGCAGGCGGATGGAAATGGAATGTGGAAACCAAATCCATGTTCTGGACGGATGAAATCTATCGTATCCACGAGATTGACCCGACTGAATTAGAACCTGGTTCTATAGCACATATCGAACGCAGTATTAAATGTTACGACGAGAAAGATCAGCAGACAATTCTGGAGGCGTTCCAGAATTGCGTGGAAGAAGGAATATCATACGACCTGGAATTTCCCTTTACAACGTTTAAAGGAAAAAAGAGATGGATTCGCACTACTGCCAAAGCGCAAATGGAAAACAACAAAGTGGTTGGCGTAATTGGTAATATGATGGATATCACCGAGCGGGTTTTGGGGATAGAAAACCTGAAAAAAGAGAAGGAGTTCTCAGAAAAAATAATCAATACAAGCAATGCCCTCGTTTTAGGACTTGATAAGAATCATCTAATTAAAATATTCAATAGCGGCGCAGAAAATATTACTGGGTATAAAAGCACGGATGTATTGGGAAAAGACTGGTTTGAGATTTTTTTCCCCGATGGAATTAAGGATGAGATGGATCAAGTTTGGGAGAGCGCCTGGGGGAAGGCAGCACATTCATATATTAACCCTATCCGCACAAGAGATGGCTCTGAAAGAATAATTTCCTGGCAAACAACCGGACTGTATGAAGAAGATGATGTGATGGACCAGTTAATGATCTCTATCGGTGAGGATATAACAGAGCGCAAGTTGATGGAAGATGAGTTGAAGAAGAGTGAGGAGAACTATCGACTACTCGTGGAAAGCCAAACTGATCTGGTGGTTAAAGTTGATACCGATGGAGAGTTTACTTTTGTCAGTCCATCCTACTGTAAATTATTCGGCAAGACAGAAAAAGAATTAATGGGTAGGGGTTTTATTCCCCTCGTCCACGAAGATGATCAGGAGAGCACCCTAAAAGAGATGGAGAATCTCTATTCGCCACCGCATACTGCATACATTGAACAACGGGCACTGACTGCGGATGGCTGGAGATGGCTGGGCTGGATGGATACAGCTGTCCTTGACGAGGAAGGAAATGTGACGTCCATCATAGGCGTGGGCAGAGATATCACAGAGCGCAAACAGGCGGAGCGAGCGGTGTCTCATTCTCATGAGTTGATGACTTACATCATTGAACACAACAGAAGTTCCATTGCGGTGCATGACACTGACTTGAAGTATATTTACGTGAGCAAGCGCTACCTTGAAGAATTTAATTTAAAGGATCCAAATATTATTGGAAAACACCACTATGATGTCTTCCCAGATCTTCCCCAGAAGTGGAGAGATGTGCATCAAAAGGCGCTTGTCGGGGAGATCTCTCGTGGGGAAAATGATCCCTATTATCGAGATGATGGCAGTGTAGATTGGACCCGATGGGAATGCCGCCCCTGGTTTGAAGAAGATGGTACTATTGGCGGGATCATTGTCTATACAGAAGTAATTACAGATCGAATCCTGGCAGAGCAAGAGAAAGATATCCTGCTGGAACAGGTCCAAATAGCGAACGATCGTTTGCAAGCTCTCAGCCATGAGCTAATCAATTCTCAGGAGGAAGAACGTAAACGCATCTCCCAGGAACTGCATGATGAGTTGGGGCAAGCGCTGACAGCAATAAACCTGGATCTGAATGTCATCGAGCGGGAAATGGGTCCAGAGACCCCCCCGGATATCAAGACACGCATATCTGAAACAAGAACTGTTGCTAGTGAACTAGACCAGAAGATTGGCGATTTAGCCCTCGACCTACGGCCTTCGATGTTGGATGACCTGGGCTTTTTCCCAACCTTAAATTGGTATGTGGAAAGATTTGCCAAACGTGCTGAGATTGATGTTGATGTAGATATTATCGGTCAGCGGAAACGCTTGGCTCCTGTTATAGAAACAGCCCTTTACAGGATAACCCAGGAGGCACTGACCAATGTGGCCAAACACGCCCGGGCGACAAAAGTAATTATGCGAATAAATCGACAAAGAAAAAAGATTATCATGAGCATTGAAGACGATGGAAGGGGCTTTGTGTCCGATAGGCTTCAGGAGCCAATAGCTCCTTCACAAAGGTTGGGATTGATTGGAATGGGAGAAAGAATATCTTTAATTGGTGGACAATTAGATATTCACTCCCTTCCCGGGGAAGGTACCCGAATTGAGATCGAAATACCTTTATGAACAGGTGATCTATGGAATCAATCAAGGTGTTGCTGGCTGATGATCATACCATCGTTCGACAAGGACTGCGTTCGATACTGGAACAGTGGGTTGGAATAGAAGTGATTGCTGAAGCCGACAACGGCAGAGAGGCGGTCCGTCTCACTGAACAGTTGAAACCCGATGTGGTGGTGATGGATTTCAGCATGCCCGAACTCAACGGCCTGGAGGCCACCTGTCAGATCAAACAGCGAGTCCCCGAAGTTAAAGTCCTGATCCTGACCAGGCATGCCAACCAGGAGTACGTCAAGAGCATCTTGAACGCCGGGGCTTCCGGCTATCTGGTTAAAAACTCTGCCGCGGAAGAGCTCGTGATCGCCATTCAAGTTGTTCAGCGAGGGGATCCATATCTCGATCCCGCGATATCTCAACATATCATCGATGGATACTTGAACCCAGCAACCACGGAGAGCAAAACCCTGGAGATAAAGCTCACTTCGCGCCAGCGTGAAGTATTACAGCTGATCGCCGAGGGCCACCCCAATCGTGAAATTGCTTCCAGGCTTAATATCAGCGTGAAAACAGTTGAAAATCACCGGGCCAACATTATGAAAAGCCTTGATCTTCACAGCACAGCTGATCTGACCCAATATGCCATCAGTAAAGGGATCATCAGCCTGGATAGCTAAATTCAATCGATAACTTATTGTGAAACTTCACAAGGTGCCCCATTCATTGAATGGGGCCGCCTGGCAGTTTAATGGGGGATTCCCCCATTTGCGCCTGAGTAAAGCTAATCTACAATATAAATCAAGTCCTATATTCAACAAAGTTGCAGGTAATTACATCGGGAGACCTATGATAAAGATATTAATTGTTGATGACAACCCCAGTTTTCGCAAGCGTGTGAATGATTTCCTGGTTTCCCAAGAAGGTTACCGAGTTATTGGACAAGCGAGTAATGGTGAAGAAGCTATATCCCAGGCCCTGGAGCTGAACCCCGACCTGGTGTTGATGGATGTGAGAATGGGAGGGATGAACGGCCTCAGCGCGACACAAAGATTGAAAGATGAAATGCCCGAGATCGCTATCATCATTTTAAGTAAGTATGACTTGCATGAATACCGGGAAGCGGCCAGGATCAGAGGAGCTAATGGGTATGTGGTTAAGATGAATTTGGTTGAGGATCTGCTGCCAACCATTCAGCGGGTGATGGACGATCAAGGTTAAAACAAGCAAGTACAGGAATCTATATGACTAAGGTAATTCAGGATTTGAAGGATACGGGAAAACCACTCAAAATTTTGATCCTTGAGGATCGAGAGACTGATGTAGAACTCATGCTTCATGAGCTGCAGGCTGCGGGTTATGATCCGACCGGGCAAAGAGTGGAGACAGAGGATGATTTCAGGCGGCAACTCGACTCTTCAGTCGATATTATCATAGTCGATTGCAATCTTCCCCTATTCACCGGTCTGCAGGCAATCGACATCACAACTGAAACTAATCCAGACATCCCGGTTATTGTTGTAACGGATGCGATCGAAAAAACCGCACTAGAATGCTTAAAGCGGGGAGCTGCTGATTATTTACTTAAGGATAGATTAGGACGGCTGGGACCGGCTGTTATCAAAGTGCTGGACGAGAGAAGTGTCCGCGAAGATAATGAATTCGCCGCAGAAGCGCTTCGCGCCAGCGAGCAGCGCTATCGTGGGGTTGCAGAGACAGCGCTAACAGGGTTATCAATTGTGGATCCTGAAGAAATTATTACTTTCACTAATCAAGCTTTCGCAGAAATTGTCGGTTTTTCATCTGAGGAATTACTGGGGATGTCTCTTATGGAAATCGTTGAGCCTGAAGAATTCAATTTGATCAGAACCCAGAATGTCCAACGAAAACAAGGCAAGCATGCACAATATGAGATCAATTTAAAACGAAAAGACGGCGAATTACGAAAAGTGATCGTGTCTGCCAGCCCGTTAACTTCTAAAGACGGTGAATTTGAAGGTTCTCAAGCGGTAATCACGGACATCACTGAGCGGGTACAAGCTGAAAAAGCCTTTGTGGAAAGTGAAGAAAAATTACGCCTTATGATTGATAATTCACCTATCGGTTTCAGTGCCACAGATATGAAAGGTAACTTCCTGGACGTGAATCCTGCCATGTGTCTCATGGCTGGTTATTCTAAAAATGAACTAATCGGAAAACATTTTAATCAAATTTCTCATCCAGAGGATATAGAAAGTAATCAGGAAATGTATCAAAAATTAGTGGAAGGGAAAATCGAATATTTCGATCTTGAAAAGAGATACATTCATAAAAACGGAAAGAGCATTAATGTTCTGATCAGATCCCAACTTGCTCGAAATTTTGAGGGGGAACCGCTGTTTGAATTTGCCCTTGTAGAGGATATCACCGAGCGCAAACAAACTGAGAAGGAATTGAAGGATAGCGAGGAACGCTTTCGCACTGTAGTGGAAACTTCTC
>Ga0255381_10036_pt1 | contig 12894 bp, 7 predicted proteins | sample ANMaggSSYBR01E10_FD_182108 | JGI IMG/M metagenome (GOLD analysis project Ga0255381, IMG submission 182108) | Sediment cell enrichment communities from methane seep in Santa Monica Basin, California, United Staets - ANME aggregate JGI... | ecosystem: Environmental > Aquatic > Marine > Cold seeps >...
GAGGATGACAGGGAATCACCACTGGGATTCCTGTTAACGGAGGAGGCTGTTGCGGTTCTCCGTGAAGCCGGGGAGGACCCGGCAGAAGCCTGGATTGACGGGGCCTCCAGCGTTGCACAGGGAGAAGGCAGCTACACTCTGGATTCTCTTGGATATTACGTTTATGTGGGGCCTTATCAGGGTGACTGGAATGTTATTTTCGGAAGGCCGCCATCAGGGAACGGGGATTACATTTTCGACAGTTCCAACGGCGGTTACATCTGGACCGGTTCCGGTACTGGAACTCATTTACCGCGCCATTACATACAGATACCGCAAGGCTACAGTACCGGCGGGTTTTCAGCGGAATATGTATCCGGCGATATGGACATGAAACTGGAAGCGGCCTTTTCCGGAAGGATCGGAAATCTCTACAATCCGGACGAGACTTCAAGGGAGGGTACCTGTTTCATCGGTTCCGTCGGTATGGAATTCTGGGAAGATGGTCCCGGACTGGGTATCGGTGGGAGATTGGTATCATCAGGCTACGAACCTCCCGGAGCGCTTGAAGCTGACAGCGCGCTTTCAAGATGGTCCCTTCCCGCAGAATACAATGGCAAAGACAACATCGCGGAAGTCAGTCTTGGGAGTGACAAACTCCTTGCGTCTGCTTCGGGCCGATTCATGGAATCGGGCGGAATTTTTGAGAGGTATCGTATCGTTTCAAATCCCGTTTTGGGCAATATCTGCGTTACAGCCGGAGGAACATTCCTGAGAAGGAACGATACCCCTGAGATGGCCCTGGGTCAGACCTCAACAGTATCGGTTTCAGCCATACCGGTGACGGGTTCACTCAAACCATTTGCCGGTTGCAGTTTCTCCAAGGAATCCTGGACGGACAGCCTCTCAGGAGGAGTGAATACAGGATATGCAGGTCTTTCCTTCTCAAGGAATACTACCGAAACCCTCCTTCATTTTGAGCTTCAGGATGATTCAAGGTCCGGGGGTGTTTCCAGCGGACCTTTCAACGTATGGAGAACCCGTCTCGAAGGATCCGGCCCCGCAGGTGAATTCAGATACAATGGCAGTTTTGAGCATTCCTCAACCTCTTACGATTACGGGGGAGAACTCCATGCAGACGCTATCAGACTATCCATGACCGGAACAGCGGGGGATATATGGATGCAGGCGGTCTACAATGGTTCCGGTTCAATAAGCAGATCACTCGACGTTATGTATGTATACGTGGGTGACGGCAAAGGAAACTACAGCTACGATCCCGAAAGCGGTCAATACTACGCTGACCAGGATGGTGATTACATCGTGAACTACAAGCCGGGAACCGCGGGTGATGCCGTTACTTCAGCATCACTTGAGGCCACACTCTCATATACGGAAGCATTGTCCGGCGTCAATTCCGTGATAAGGCTCTCGGCAAGCAATTCCTCTGACAGGAGGAAATCTCTGCTGCTCTATGGCGCGTTTGATAACAGCGAGGAGGGCGGATACAGTCTTGATATCTCACCATGGTTCCGCTGGGAAACCGGTCTTCTGAGCAGGCTTACTTTAACCGGGAGGCTCAGAAATGAAAGAATATCCTACAGTGGAGCAGGATTGAAGGATGAAAGGCTATGGTCTGTAAAGGTAGCGCCTGATTTAAGTCCTGCGGCTATTCTGATAATTGAATGTTCAGCGAAGATTTGGCGGGAGGAGGAAGAACTCTATTACCCGCGCGATACAAGAGGATTAAGGTTGGAAATCGATCCGACTCTGGAACCGTTCCCCGGCCTGAAGCCGGGTATCATGACAGCTTACGAATCCAGAAGAGAAGTTATTTCAGGCCTTGATACATACATGCTTGAAGCCGGTCCTCACTTCTCCTGGACAGGAGACGGCTGGACTGCAACTACCAGAGTTTCTGCGGGATACATACCCGGTGACCGTGATCTGCCTGCCTGGTTCTTCGATGGGAACGACAGCGGTGTATCATGGAGAACGTCAGCCAGGATAGGCAGGAGCCTTTCATCGGGACTGGATATCAGCGTATTTTACTGGGGAAGAAAGCCCTCCGGAGGCAGCTGGAGTCAGAGAGCGGGTCTTGAGGGAATGGTGAATTTCTAATGTTCCGGATACTGATCTGCCTTACTGTCGCCGCATCTTCAGCGGAAAGTTCTCTTTCCGTTGAAATAGGTGGCAGCCCCCCCGTTCCCGTTCTGCATGAGCTTGGAATCGATTCAGTTTTCGCTTCCGATTCATCCATAGCTGTACTGCAGGAAAACATCCTGCAGTGGTACCTTGAAGAAGGGTACCCGTTTGCCGGAGCAGGTTACTATTTCGTATCGGACGATTCTCTCAAGGTAAATACAGTGCCCGGAAGACATGCCCTTCTCGAGGAAGTCCGCATCGAGGGGCAGTCGGGAACCAGCAGCGAAGTATTTACAAGGCTTCTTTCGATAGAACCCGGCGATCCTTACGATCGTAATGCGGTTAGAACATGGATTTCAAGGATAGATCAGCTGAAGTTCATTGAAGGCGTCGGTGTTACCGAACTATTCCTTGGTGAGGGTGGCAATCTTGTTCTCATTCAGCATGTTCATCCGGGAAAGTTAGGACATTTTGCCGCGTCAATGGACTGGAGAGGGGAGAACCTTGAAGGTGCCGGAGAGGTTCTATTTCTTAATCTGCTTGGAACCGCAAGGGAACTGGAAATCTCCGGTCAGACCACCGAATGGGGAGGACTTAACGCTTATATCCGTTACAGGGAACCATGGCTGTTCGGAGTTCCACTTTCAGCTCAGCTGGAAGCATCTCAGGCAACCCCGGAAAGCTCTTGGGTCAACAGGGATATAAGCCTTTCATTTATCTGGAGCATGGAGAGAACCGAGATAAAAGGTGGCGCCGGTATATGGAGAGGCTACCCACCGGACGGGAGGCGTCAGAGGTACGATTATGGTATTGGAGGGATTGTCTGGTGTACGGGGCACAGGATTCCACAGGGTTGGAGCGGAATTGAGATTGAACTTGAAGCTAGATCCGGTAACAGAGCCGGGCAGGATTCCTCAGGCATATTGACCATGGCTGAATTGAAAATTGAGGGAAGTGTTTACGAGGGCGCTCTCGGTTTTGGAGGAGAACTTCTTGCGGGCGGAGTAATGCAGGGGGACTGGTTCGAAGGTCTTCTTAAACAGCTGGGTGGGCAGGAAACCCTCAGGGGTTATCCTGAAAACGCTTTCAGGGCTGTAAGATACGGAGTGGCGAAACCCGAAATTTCTCTTGGCGAAACCGAGACAAGAATTTACCTTTTTTGTGATCTTGCCGCAATTCGAATTCCGGACCCGGACATCATGAGATATCCCGTAGGCTGCGGAGCCGGAATAAGAGGGATAAGCGGCATCTTCCATGCTGATGCCGCAGTCGGTTTCCCGATTCAGGAGGGGTTTGGCAGTGCAAGGGTTTATCTCCGCCTTGCCGCTTCGATATGAACGTGTATACCATCAGATCATTAAAAGATATAGGTTTTTTCAGCCTGTATTCAGTTCACCCATTTCGATTATATTCTTTCACTGTTGCACATTCCGAGAGTGCCGGATTTCACAATTATTACAGGGGAATGACAGGTTAAAAACATTTGAAAGGGGAGCGGTATGTCACAGACGATAATATCTGCTGATGTCCTCTACGACGGACATAAGAAAATGGAGAACTGCTCGGTGGTTATTGAGGGGAAGAAAATCGTCGATGTAATCAATAAGAAACTGAAATCTGATTATCACGGTTTCGTGACACCGGGCTTTATAGACGCTCATTCACATATTGGAATGGACAGGGAAGGGGAACCCTGGACAGAATCCGAGACAAACGATACTCTCAGTCAGATTCTGCCGGTTAATGATCCCGTTAACAGTATATACTTCGACGACAGGGCATTCAAAGACGCGGTTGACTTCGGTGTGCTTTACAGCTGTGTAGTTCCGGGAAGCGGGAACCTTTTCGGCGGTAAGGCGAAGATCATCAGAAATTTCGAGCCCAACAGGAAGAATGCGGTAATAAAAGACTACGGCTACAAGATGGCTCTGGGGTTCAATCCTCGATCTACGACTGACTGGAAGGGTGACCGTCCCAATACAAGAATGGGAGTTTACGCCCTGCTCGAACAGAAATTCGATGAGGTTTTGAACAAGCGCGACAAAGCGGAACTCGAGAAAGAGAGAAGCCTTCATAAGCTTCAGCAGGACAAGAAAGAGAAGAAGCTCTCGAAGAAGGAACTGGATTTCCAGAGAAAAGCAATCGATCTGGAATACCAGCAGGACTTCAGTCCCTCTGAGAATGCTATTATTGAACTGCTGGATGGAAAGAAGATCGCCAAGGTTCATGTTCACAAGGAGGACGATGTCCTTTATCTGATCGGGCTTGTAGAAAAATACGGAATCAGGGTTACCGCCGATCACACCGCTGATGTGTTTCATAAGGAAATATTCAATGAGCTGGCAAAAGCCGGTATTCCAATAGTATACGGTCCCATGGGTTCAGTAGGTTACAAAGTTGAACTTAAGCATGCCTACTATCAGAACGCCGGTCTTCTCATGAAATCCAGAGCGTTCTACGGCCTGATGACCGATCACCCGGTGATATGGGCGCCCGCTTTGAGAGACAGCCTTAAATTCTTTCTGATCGCTGGAATGAGCCCCGAGGAGGCTGTATCACTGATTACTTTCAAGAATGCGAAGATTCTTGGAATAGATGATGATCTGGGTTCAGTAGAAGCCGGCAAAACAGCAAGTCTGCTTGTATGGGACCGCCACCCTCTGGACCTCGCGGCCTTCCCGAGAATGGTAATGGCCGAGGGAAAAGTTATCAGAAAAGCGTAACCAGGCATTACGGTCTGTGAATCGAAATGTATATGTCGCGCCGCAGCCGAAACGATTCTATCTTAATAGAATACCGGTTCTCCCGGATTATCTCTCCCTGCCCAGCTTCGAAGGATCTCCGGGAAAAGCTTTATTCCAATTAGGTCGTTTTCGCCGGGAACAAAGGGTTCAACATCCCTTACCAGTTCACCAATACTTCTTTCACCGAGGCGGTTCACTATCAGCTTTTCGATCTTCCTTCTGGAAGAGATCTGAGCCTTCTGCTCAAGGTAATTCATGTTTGGTTCAGTGAATCCGAACAGATAAGAGGCATCGTAAAGATCACGCCCCATGATTCTCCCGCGGTTGAGTATGGCATACAGCTTCTGTGCCAGAATCAATTCAGCAGGGGCTGTGGGTATTGGAACGATGACATCCAAGCGGTTCAGTACCTTTACCTGTGGTACATAGCTGAACCGTTGTGGTGAGGCGTCAAATTTGAGGGTAAGTACCTCATCTTTGTGGCGCGTAAGTTCCCACTTTTGAAGAGCATCGGTGAACTTGAACTTTGCCGAGAACGGGCTTTTCCTGTTGAAGGTTACGTTGCACTCAACAGCTTCCAATCTGAATTCATTTCCTGCTGTCATAGCTATTCCCTGAAGGTCATCATTGGAAAGGTTCTTCGAATCAAAATCAAGATCTTCAGAAAATCTATTGCTTCCATAGAATATTCTCAATGTGGTTCCACCCATGAAAACCAGTTCAGTGCTTTTCTTCGCTCTGAAAATGAACTGAAGTGTTTTGTACTGCAGGTATTCCCTGAGCATGGCCCTTTTGAATGTATCGGGTATTCCGGGAAAAAAATCATAAACGATCAAACGATCAAGCATTCTTCATCACCTCAATGAATTCATTTATCTTCTCAGTCAGCCAGGACTTATTGAACCTTTCTGCCAGGTTAAGGATTTTCATTGAATTTAATCCGTTGAAAGTCTCTGTGTCAAATCGGAGTGCCAGCATATCCTCTACCGAGCTGATATCCCTCCTGAGGTAGAGCAGGTCAACCACCGCCCGCTCCGGAGAAGCCATAAGATATCTGTGATTCCTTCCCGTCTTCACTTCGTAACCGAAGAAAAACTGCGGTTGAAGGCTTCTGTATATGAATGTGCATAGAGGTGAATTGATGCGCCGGGTTTTTCTTGTGCAGACAGAAGTGACAGAGAGGACTGTCTCAGGAATGAGACCGTAAAATGCAAGTGCTGATTCCAGAGATACGAACGAGGGTGTGTATACCCTGCCGGCAATTGCGAATAGATCGGTCTCGTTGATGGTTTCCCCCGATAGAACATAGTAGCCGGGAGCCACTATTATGATCTTTCCGCTGCGGTTCCACCTGGACAGGGTTTCCTGACGAAGGCCGGGTATTGTGCTCCGTAAATCGGCAAGTGAAACAACTGGCAGCTTCCTCGCCAGTTCTGCAAATTCGTGCAGTCTCAAAAGTATAATTCCCTTCTATGACAACTATATCATAGTATAGAAATATCATTTCATGAAAGCAAGGTTGTTAAATGATCCTCATCAGCAGTCGCCCTTGGAAATCCATGTGCAGCCAGGGCATAAGCGCCTGCTAGTATAAATTCAACTCTGTTGTCGAGTAATAGGGATAACATTTCTTTGTAATCTCGATTTAATATCATATCTCCCTGAAAGTGAATAAATCTCTTCGGTAAGTTCCCAGACAAATGAAAGCGCTTCTGATTTAGTTATTCCGGTTGCTTCCTCTACATCATCCATATGAAATCGAGAAACTGCTATTTTCATCCGATTCAGTTTCATTATCAGACCTCCATATATATTGTATGTTAGCGATTAGCCCGGTTGCTGAACTTGAACCTGTTGTTGGTGATGAAGAAGCGGTTTTCATGTGGGATGGAATATCCTCCGGTGGTTCGAATCTGCCATCAGGTATTTATACAGCCAGATTGAATTCGGGTATATATACAACTTCTGTAACTCTGCTGAAGCTGAAATAGACATTTCAAAAACCATGAATGAATTAAATGATAATGGAAATCAAGCTGTACTTCATTTATGACAGAGGAATATTCAATGAGCTGGCAGAAATAGTATAGGGACCCATAGATTCAGTAGAAGGCTGGTGGAAATGCAGGTTACTCCCACCAGCAGACAAGATTGTATTCAAACCTACTAATTCATTTAACTTGACAATTCCTGATCAGAATGTTACATATTAACATTAGAATAAATAAAGTTACCTGCTAATACTAAGCTATTGGAGGAACTATGAGCAATCTGGTTACAATCTATATACTATTTATTATGGGGGGGGGGGCATCAGCTGACATAATATTCGAGCCATCCTGCACCCGAGAGGAGGTTTCCATTGATACCGTTGACGTGGAAGGGACAATATACCACATAGTATCAGTAACGGATTTCCCACTACCGATGTCAGGCGAATATTCAGAAGGCCTTCCATCAATTCCGTTTACAGCACAGACATTTCTTCTTCCCCCTGACATCGCGATAGATACAATTCTCATAACGTCAGCCAGCTGGGATACTCTTCCAGGCAGGTACTATCTATACCCCGCACAGTCCGGTTCAATGGAGGACACAACATTCGCTCTTCCTGATACCGAAGTATATGCTTCTGAAGATCCCTTTCCGTCGCAACCTGTAGCAGTAACCAGACAGGGATCTGCAATGGGATATTCCGTAGTTTCTTTTTCCGGAACACCCGTAAGGTACATTCCGTCGGACAGTCTGCTGATGGTTTTAACTTCAGTATCACTTGACATCCGGACCTGCCGTTCTGAGTTCGAACGTATAGCACCTGTCCGCGAGACCGAATGGAGTGCATCTATACGAGAGAGGGGCATTCTCTCTCTCGTTGCCAATCCCTCAGCGATATGTTTGTATCAGCGACCAACAATACTATCGCACGGAGAAAGAATATCACCTCTGAATATTCTGGATTCTCCCTCGCTTGAAGGTGACGGAGTGGACATGCTGATAATAACAGCAGGTCCGAATGGTTCAGTACCTGACCTCACTTCAGCCTTCAAGGAACTTGCTGATTACCGGACAGCCCAGGGAATCATTACAATTATCCGCACAGTAGACTGGATAGATAACCTTTACAGTGGATGTGACATTCAGGAGAAAATAAGGAATTTCATAAGAGATGCCCACGAGCAGTGGGGAGTACAGGCAGTGCTTCTTGGCGGTGATGACTGGATAGTTCCGGTTAGGGAGTTCACTGGAGGCTATTCCCCATCAGACGATTATTATTCCGATATTGATGGCGATTGGAGCTCATTTAGTCTTATTAATTGGTTGCCTCCAGATGATGATCATTATGTAGATCTCATCCTCGGTCGCTGGCCTGTGGATAACGCTGATGATGTTGAGTTACTTCTTTCAAAGCTCAAACTCTACGAATGGCCAGATGTCTTTCCGAAAAATTTCGCCAGAAAAATGCTCTTCATAGGTGGGTCTTATAAAGATATTGACGGCTATGGTGCTGCTTATGAAGAGTTTCTAAAAGAGCAGCTTGAAAATATGGGTATCTCCGGTCCCGCGGGTAACAATCTGGATGAGATAACAGAGTTGTTCTTTCCGCAAATAGGATATTATACCCCATCTGGTAGTTCTCCTCTTCCTGAACCAGATCCATATCATTTTGAATCTGATGATCCACTCAATCGAAACAATGCTCTCTCTGAACTTAATTCAGGCTACAACCTTATCATTCACATGGATCATTCTGGAACACATGAGATAGGAGCAGCTCAGCAGGCTGGAGAATATTTATATGAATTTGATTTCCAATCTCTTAGTAATACCGGAGAACCCTCCATTCTCTGGACTGCAGGATGCTGGCCGGGACATTTTGAAGGGGCAGACTGCTACGCAGAAGCAGGACTTCTCACATCGGACGAAACCGGTCTGGTTGCTGTAATCGCGAATGCTCGAAATGGTTTTTGGGAGGACTGGAAAATTTATTATCCGTTTATTGATGCCCTGTATCCATTTGGATGGATAACTAATTTCATTAATCTACAGCCAGTATCCTATATAGGTGAAGCTTATCGCTATTCAATGAATTTTGAGAATGACATCTATATGCCTATGGTTCCAAATAATTATCACAGATGCAAACAACACCTCTTCGGCGACCCCACGATGTACGTCTGGCGCGATGACCCACATCAGCTTGCAATTGAAGCATTTCCTTTATCCATTTTCGCTGGAATCTCTGCTGATATCACAGTATCTGTTACAGATTCCGATGACTCTAATGAACCGATTGCCGCTATAGTGTGCTTTTACAAGGATGGAGATATCTTTGCGATAAGGTACACTGATGAGATCTATGGAATGGTTACTCTTCATGATGTTGAAATAGCACATAGAGGTCAGATTACTGTTACAGCAGTTAAAAGGCGAGAATATATGAGTACGGAGCCAGTCGTATGCAATTTCATTCCAGCGGAAACCAGCATTAGTGTTTTTGGTTCATCCGATGCTCTGGTGAATCTGGAAGGATTCACAATTGATGACGATAATTTGGGACAGTCCGAAGGCAACGGAGATGGGGTCGCGAATCCCGGGGAGATCATCGAACTTGATCTTAATGTAAAGAATCTCGGGATGAGTGCTGCAACTCATCTAAGGGCTCAGCTTACAGTTGTTTCAGGGGATGTCCAGATAGATGACGATTTTAAGGCTATCGGTTATTTAGCCGGCGGTGCGAGTCTAGAGGTTCAAAATGCTTTTGTAGTAAGCATTCCCGATTATCTTGACGAAAATGAGCCTGTACAGATGCAGGTAGGTTTCATTTACGACGGGGGTTCATGGGAATCAACATGTGATTTTACAGTGCTTGTTGATGACATTGAACTTGCGTTGCATTCTATTGATGTTGAATACGATAGTATAGAGGATATCACAACAGTTGAAATCTCTAACATACTTGCAGTGAATACAGGTATTGGTGCTGCCGAGGATGTTGAGATAACACTGAATAATTTCAATCATAGCGCTGTATTCACCGCCGATGTTTCAATGGTTGGAGATATTGCGCCGGGCACATCATCAGAAGCTCCTTCGCTATTTGTAGAGTGTGAAGACCCGCCGAATGAGTGGAAGAATCCCAATGAAGACTATTTTCATGAATGTATGTTTCATATTGTTGTTACAGATAAATGGGGCAGAGAGTTCCGGGATACAATAAGTGTTTCGGATTACAATCCTAAATTCAGACCCATTGAATCGGAGGGCCTTGAAGTTGTTGAAGCCGGTCAGGATTATATAAATGTTGAATGGTTCGGTGCTTGCCTTCATGGGGATTTCTATCTTTACGAAAAGGAGGAGGGTTATTCAATCTGGAATCGCTCAAACCTTTTTCCGATGCCTGTTTGGAAGTATTCGTATTCAGGACTGGAACCTTCTACTCAGTATGATCTTGCGGTAACAGCTGTGGATGAGTATGGACAGGAGAGCTCGTTATGTGAAATGGAAAACCCGGCTTCAACAGTCTGCACAGTTGTTGATGGCTGGCCGATTCAGCTTCAGGGTAATCCCGGCTCCGGACCTGTATCAGTAAATATGGATGAGGATGAGGACGAAGAAATAGTAGCGGTATCATCCTTCGGCATGGTTTACATTATTAATCGTGATGGAAGTACGGAGACGATTCCCCCGCCCGTTGCTCTTGACTATGACAGATATGTAAGCTGCGCGGTTGGAGATGTGGACAACGATTCAGAAGAAGAGATAGTTGTTTCATATCAGGTTAATATCAGTGATGGGATAGCGGGTTTGCTTATCTATGATCGGGATGCATTCGGAAATTGGGATGCAGTGGTGGTAGATGATAATATTGGTCCGGTAGAATCGGTTTGCGCAGCGATGATATCAGGCACACCTGTATTGTTGCAGGCTAATTCTTCCCCGACCCTTGAAATAGCCCTTCGCACAAAAGGGGACAACTCCCTCTATCTCTGGGAATTGGATAATGAGAACGGAAATTGGGAAATGTATGATGACTTTCCAGTCGATCTAAACTGTTTTTTCACGCCCCCTGTTGCTGTGGATTACGATGAAGATGGTTATGATGAACTGCTCGTTACGGATCTGGTTAATGGTAAATCACAGATCCATATTGTCGATTTCACAAGTACCGGTTTTACGGAATCTTACATTGATCTAAGCGTATACCTCGGGGATTCAGCGAGAGTATACAGTTCTCTTGCTGCTGTGGAATGGAACGGAGACTATTATCTTGCAGGTGTGGCTAAAAGGATAGATACAGGTGGTAGTGACATAAAAAAAGTATTCGTTTGCAACCTTACAGGAGGCCCTTTTCCATACATGGAATGGTGGCATCATGATTGGGAAACCGGTTATGATTTCTACGGGAATATGGGGGCACCCGCAATCGGTCAACTGGATAGTGATAATGAACCTGAAGTAGCGTACACTCTTGAGGGCATGTGTGGATGGAATCTGTTATCGAGTGGAAATGGGTATCCTGGTCCTGTCTGGACCGAGAATGCCGGTGAAATGGCAGAAAGCCCTTACAGGGAGTGGGATGAATCGGCAAAATCTGCTACTATTATTGGTGGCACAACTGCTCAAGGATCAGATACTCAGGTTACGTTCACAGGATTCTCAACGCTTAACTATGGGCATGATCCGCAGGATGACATGATAGTCCTTCCCGGCTTTCCTGCATGGTCTGAGGATGCCTGTTTTACAGCGCCACTTATTGTTGATCTTGATAACGATGAACAGATGGAATGTCTTACAACAGACGCGTCCGGCCTTCTTACACTGTATGAATGGGAAGGATATTCCACATCATCAGGAGGTTGGCCCATGTACCAGCATGATCCCTGGAGAACAGGTTACTACAATAAACAGTTTTCCGATGGTGAAAAGCTGGATCTCTATCTGGTAGGAGTAGAAGAAGTCAATCTTGAAATTCGTAGAGGTGCTAATGTTTCGAGAACTCTTCTCGCCGAGGTGGAAGTAACTGGCTCCGGTGTGTCAGCTCCTGTTGTAGCAGATGTCAGACCATCTTCAATTTCGATTACAAGCACACCTCAAGCTGTTCAGGATAATAACAGTCTATCGGCAGTATCCGTAAGAACATCGGATATTAAGATTCAGCAGGTCGGGCAGCCTTCAGCAGTCATTATTGGAAATGATTATGACACTGTGAAAATAGCCCTGTTCAGCGGAAATAGAGAACTCAGTTCTTCTGAGTTTCCGCTGTACGATGGTACACAAGTAATAGAGCTTGCAGTTCCTTCGGGAGAAGAATTCAATTCGGATGCTCTTGTTGTACGGGTTGATCCCGGCAATGAGTATCCTGAAACAGCTGAAGACAACAATTATAAAGTGGCTGGTAACCTTGCTGTAAGTTCCCCCTCCATCACAAGAGTCTACCTGCAGAGTCCATGCGAGAGTATTGTGCTGAATATCAATCTGATGGAAGCTGTTCCCGGTGGCATTTCAATAAGAGCATATTCAATCGATGGAAGACTTGTTGTGGAGAAAGAACTGATAGAGCTTGATTCGGGTTCTTACGCAATTGAACTGCTCAACAGTAATATCCTTCCGGCAGGAATATATACGGTAGTAGTAGAAGGAATTAACGAAGAGGAACTAATCCGCAGGGTTGTAGTTCTTCCTTAGGGAGATGGTTTGTATGAAATCGTTGTTTGTATTTACATTTGCTTTTCTGATAATTGCTTTATTGGCTCCCACGAATACTTCCGCTGAGATATTTGAACTGGCAAACAGCTACGATATTGTCGGTGAATACAGTGATGACGTCGAAACCGCGGATTTCAACAATGATGGCCTGGAAGACTTCATTATACTCACTGATTCAACCTTCATAGCTCCGTATATTGGTGGGTTAGGCTGGTACGAGATTTTCCTTTCCAACGGGGACTGTAGTTTTACAAGACTGGGTGCTGTGCCAATTGACACGACCGGAGTTGAGATCTACCACTGGCAAGTAATTACAGGT
>Ga0255381_10037_pt1 | contig 12584 bp, 10 predicted proteins | sample ANMaggSSYBR01E10_FD_182108 | JGI IMG/M metagenome (GOLD analysis project Ga0255381, IMG submission 182108) | Sediment cell enrichment communities from methane seep in Santa Monica Basin, California, United Staets - ANME aggregate JGI... | ecosystem: Environmental > Aquatic > Marine > Cold seeps >...
GGATTCTTTAAGATTTGGAGATTTTAGTAATCCCCAAACTCAATATCTCTATAAAGGAGTAATAGAGGGTATTTCCTTTTACGGCAATTGTATAGGGGTGCCTACGGTTGGGGGGGAAACAGTTTTTTCCTCAAGTTACCAAGATAATATTTTAGTAAATGTGATGTGCGTAGGGTATGCCAAGAAAAAAGATATTTTACGAGCAGTAGCAAAAGATGAAGGTAATACGGTAATTTTAATAGGGGCAAAGACAGGCAGAGATGGAATTGGTGGAGCCTCTTTTGCTTCGACAGAATTAGATGAAACTTCTGATGAAGATCGTCCTGCGGTTCAAATAGGAGACCCCTTTTCAGAAAAATTATTGATTGAGGCTTGTTTGGAGTTAAGAGGATTAGATTATGTGATTGGTCTCCAAGATTGTGGAGCTGCCGGCCTGACCAGTTCTTTGTGTGAAATGGCCAGTCGGGGAGATAGCGGGTTAGATATTGAACTATCCAAAGTACCCGAACGAGAAGAAGGGATGAACTCATTTGAAATTATGCTTTCTGAGTCTCAAGAAAGAATGATAGTGGTAGTTGAAAAGGGAAAAGAAGAAGAGATTAAAAAAATATTTGATAAATGGGGTTTAGATTCCGCAGTGATTGGCAGAGTAACTGATGATGGTAAATTCAGGATCAGAGATAAAGGAGAAATAGTGGCAGATATACCCGCTAAGTCACTTGCTGAAGGAGCACCTATTTGTCGTCGCAAAGGGAAAAAGCCGGATATTTTAGATTCGATCAATAAACTTGATTTATCCGAGATTTCTCAGCCAGATGATTATAATCAAGTGTTATTACAGTTATTAGGTTCGCCAAATATTATGAGTAAAGAAAAGATATATGAACATTATGATTATATGGTAAGAAACAATACTGTATTACCTCCCGGTGATGATGCTGCTGTGCTAAGGATAAAAGGAACTAAAAAAGCCATAGTCCTCACTACTGATGGCAATGGAAGATATTGTTACCTTGACCCCCTGATGGGAGGAAAGATAGCGGTAGCAGAAGCAGCCAGAAATTTGTCTTGTAAGGGGGCTTTGCCTCGAGCGGTAACTGATTGTTTGAATTTCGGAAATCCTGAAAAAGAAACTATCTACTGGCAGTTAGAAGAAGCTATTAAAGGAATCAGTGAAGCCTGTCGGGCATTAGAGACCCCGGTCATAAGCGGAAATGTAAGTTTATACAATGAAAGCAAAGGAGAAGCCATTTATCCTACACCGGTTATAGGTATGGTAGGAATTATTGAGGATTGTGATTATATCTGTTCTATGGAATTTAAAAATAGTGGTGATTTGATAGTGCTTTTAGGAGAAAACAAAGAAGAGTTGGGTGGAAGTGAATATTTAAAAGTGATTCATAATTTAGAAAAAGGAATACCCCCGAAGATTGATTTATTAAGGGAACGGGCAGTTCAAAATGTTTGCAGAAAGGCAATAAAAAAGAATTTGCTTTCTTCTGCCCATGATTGTTCAGATGGCGGATTAGCCATAGCTCTAGCAGAGAGTTGTATTAAAGGGAAAAGGGGAGCAAGAATAAAAATTGAAGATAAAATGAGGAGCGATGCCTTATTATTTGGAGAAAGCCAATCTCGAATCGTAACATCCGTAAATCCGAAAAATCTATCTTTATTACAAGATATAGCCGATAAATATCTGGTTCCTCTTCTGACATTAGGTTCTGTAGAGGGGAAAAATTTAAATATAAACAGATTAATTAGCTTGGAAATAGATCAATTAGAAAAAGTTTGGCGAGGCACAAAATAATGCATGAGGAATGTGGAGTTTTTGGAATTTTCAATAAAAAAGAGGGTTCCTTGGATGTGGCAAAAATAACTTATTTTGCTCTTTATGCCCTTCAACATCGGGGACAGGAGAGTGCAGGTATTGCTGTATCTGATGGAGAGAAGCTCTTAATCTATAAAGATTTAGGGTTAGTATCTGAAGTATTTGATGAAGAAAAACTAAAGACCTTGCAGGGTAATTGTGCTATCGGTCATGTAAGATATTCTACAGCCGGTGCAAATATTTGGGAAAACAGTCAACCACTTTTAAAAAATTATAATGGAGGAACTTTCTCTTTGGCTCATAACGGTAATCTGGTAAATCAGACAGAATTAAAGGAAAAATTGAAAGAGAAGGGCATTCAAAATTATTCCTCTACAGATAGTGAAATAATATGTAATTTAATAAAAGCAACTCCGGAAGAAAACATTGAAAAGAACATTGAAATCGTAGCTGCTCAATTGAAGGGAGCCTTTTCTTTAGTGATAATGACTGAAGATAAATTAATCGGATTGAAAGAACCTTTTGGTTTTCATCCTCTTGCCTTGGGAAAATTAGGGGATTCTTATGTTTTTGCTTCCGAAACCTGCGCCTTTAACCTTATTGGGGCTGAATTTATTCGGGAAATAGAACCGGGGGAGATGGTAGTAATTGATAAAGAAGGAATAAAGTCAACCAAAATTTTACCTAACAAAAGAAAAGCATTATGTATTTTTGAATTTGTTTATTTTGCCCGTCCGGATAGTGATATTTATGGTGAAAATGTTGCTTTAAGCAGACAAAAAATGGGTCGAAAATTAGCTCAGGAATATCCGGTGCAAGCAGATATAGTAGTTCCTGTTCCTGACTCGGGAATTTCTGCAGCCATCGGTTATGCTGCCCAGTCAGGAATTCCTTACGAAGAAGGATTAATTAAAAACCGTTATGTTGGAAGAACTTTTATTCAACCTGAACAATTAATTCGAGATTTTGGAGTTAAAATAAAACTTTCTCCTATTAAAGAAATAATAAAAGGTAAAAGAGTAATATTAATAGATGATTCTATTGTCCGGGGGACTACCAGCCGAAAGATTGTAGATTTAGTAAGGAACGCAGAAGCTCGTGAAGTTCATGTTCGGATAAGTTCTCCGCCTATTTATTTTCCTTGTTTTTACGGAATAGATACCCCCAGTAAAAAAGATTTATGGGCTGCCAATCATAATTTGGAGGAAACCAGAAAATGGTTGGGAGCGGATAGTTTAGGATATATAAGCGTAGAAGGGCTATGTAGTGTTTTTGATAAAATCCCTGGTGATAATTTTTGCCTGGCTTGTTTTAACGGAAAATATCCAATTTAAAAAAGCGTATTTTGTATATCGTATGTCGTATATAGTGAAAAGACAGAAATAAGAAAAGAAATAATTAGTGATGAGTGATACAAGGGGCTCGATTCATCGAGCCCGCTTAAAAAAATATAAGAGTATATAGTCGGATAAATCCGACCCCAAAATCATAACTCGTATGACAGATTGTAATGCGAAGAGATAGTTGATAAGAAGTAGGGGCGTATTGCTTACGCCCTACTATCTAATTTCCTCCCCCTTGAGGGGGGAGGATTAAGGTGGGGGTGTTATGCTAATGACTATTCACCATCGATTAAATTGACTAATAGATTTAAAAAAAGAAGAGGAACTAATCAAATGACAAAATCTTACAAAGAATCTGGTGTGGATATTAACTTGGCCAATCAAATAGTTAAAAAAATAAAACCGTTAATTAGAAAAACTTCTATCCCCGGAGTATTAGGTGATATAGGAGGATTTGGCGGATTATTTTCTTTAGCAGAACAAAATTACAAAGAGCCGGTATTGGTTTCCGGAACTGACGGCGTGGGGACGAAATTAAAGATTGCCTTTGCCCTGAATAAACATGATAGCGTGGGGATAGATTTGGTGGCAATGTGTGTTAATGATATTATTACCTGTGGAGCAAAACCTTTATTTTTTCTGGATTATATCTCTATTGGTAAGCTATCAGAAAAAGTGACTGTTGAGCTTATAAAAGGGAGCGCCGAGGGGTGCAAAATGGCCAACTGTGCTTTGCTGGGCGGAGAAACTGCAGAGATGCCCGGATTTTATCCGGAAGGTGAATATGATTTAGCCGGCTTTGCAGTAGGAATAGTAGAAAAAAGCAAAATAATCGATGGCCGAAAGATTAAAGAAGGAGATTCGGTTATAGGTATTGCTTCTAATGGGTTACATAGCAACGGTTTTTCTTTGGTCAGAAAAGTTTTATTTGAATTTAATAAATATAAGATAGAAGATAAAGTATCTTCTTTTGAGGAATATTTAGGCGAAGAATTACTTACACCTACTATAATTTATGTTCACCCGGTTTTACATTTGTTGGGAAAATATAACATTTTAGGAATAGCTCACATTACCGGTGGGGGGATAACGGAAAATATTCCCCGCGTTTTACCTGAAGGAGTTTCAGTCAAGATATATCGGGAAAGTTGGCCCAAACCTCCCATTTTCTCTTTAATTCAAAAAGAAGGAAAAATTACCGATGAGGAAATGTATCGGACTTTCAATATGGGTATCGGAATGGTGCTAATTGTTAGGGCAGATAAAACCGAACAGATAATTAATGAACTTGGTCAGATGGATTTCCCTTCTTACATTATTGGTAAGGTAGTAAAAGGAGAGCAAAAAGTGAAAATGTAAAGAAAAGTGCCTGGCACCTTTCTTTACATTTTTAAAGGAGAAATCATGGTAAATATCGGAGTATTGGTTTCAGGAAGCGGGACCAATTTACAGGCAATTATCGAAGCAATTGAAGCAGGGAAAATTGAGGGAAAGATTTGTATTGTAATCAGTGACAATCCTAATGCGTATGCCATCAAAAGGGCGAAGAAATATAATATCAAAACTCAATACATCAATTATAAAGAATTTAATAATAGGGAAGAGTACGATAAAAAAATTATCTCCATATTAAAAGAAAAAGATTGTGATTTGGTAGTATTGGCCGGTTATATGAAAATACTAACTCCTTACTTTATAAATGCTTATAAAAATAAGATCATGAATATTCATCCTGCATTACTTCCTTCTTTCCCCGGTCTGCATGTTCAAAAGAAAGCTATTGATCATGGAGTAAAAGTTTCCGGCTGTACGGTCCACTTTGTGGATGAGGGATTAGACTCCGGTCCTATTATTATACAGCAGGTCGTAGAGGTAAAAGATGATGATACCGAAGAATCTTTAGCGGAAAGAATTTTGCGAGAAGAACATCGAATTTATCCCCGGGCAATTCAGTTATTTTCTGAGGGTAAATTAATTATTAAAGGAAGAAGAATCTTTATTAAAGAGGTAAACTTAAAATGAAAGTATTAGTAATAGGAAGCGGCGGTCGGGAACATGCTCTTGTTTGGAAAATAAATCAAAGTCCAAAAGTTTCTAAAATTTATTGTACCCCGGGTAATGCCGGAATTTCTCAATTAGCACAATGCATCAATATAGGCCCTGACAAAATAATGGAATTAGCTGATTTTGCACAGAAAACAAAAATTGATTTAACCGTAGTTGGTCCTGAATTATCTTTATCACTGGGGATAGTGGACGAGTTTACCAAAAGAGGATTAAAAATATTCGGTCCTACTAAAATAGCAGCAGAGATAGAATCAAGTAAAGCATTTTCTAAATATATGATGAAAAAATATAATATTCCCACTGCCGATTACTCTACTTTTACCGATAATAAAGAAGCACTTGCCTATATCAAAAAAAGGCAATTTCCCCTGGTGTTAAAAGCAGATGGTCTGGCGGCAGGCAAAGGAGTATTTATCGTGTATAATATTAAAGAAGCCGAAACATCACTTGATTCCCTGATGAATAAAAAAATATTCGGAGATGCCGGCCGACAAGTGGTTGTAGAGGAATATTTAGAGGGAGAAGAATTGTCGATGTTAGCTTTTAGTGATGGTGAAAATGTTGTCCCCATGGTTTCATCGCAGGACCATAAAAAAATATATGACCATGACCGGGGACCAAATACCGGAGGGATGGGTGCTTATTCTCCTGTTCCATTTTATGATGAAAATTCTAAAAATAAAGTTTTAAAAGACGTTCTAAAACCAATAATTAAAGGTCTGAAAAAAGAAGGTCGGGAATATAAAGGGGTTATTTATGCCGGATTGGTTTTTACCAAAAACGGAATAAAGGTATTGGAATTTAATGCCCGATTTGGTGACCCTGAAACCCAGGTTCTTTTACCGGGGCTGGAAACAGATATAGTTGAAATATTTATGGCTGTCGTCGATGGTCAATTACCTAAAATAGATATAAAATGGAAAAATAAACATACGGTTTGTGTTATTGCAGCTTCAGGGGGTTATCCTGCGGAATATCAAAAAGGAAAAGGAATTTGCGGATTAGAAAAACTGAAAAACAAAGATGATGTATTTGTTTTTCATGCCGGTACAAAATATCTGGAAGGGGAAATGGTAACCTTCGGTGGTAGAGTATTGGGAATTACTGCCTGGGCGGAAAATATAAGAGAAGCTAAAAAAAAGGCTTATGAAGGAATGAAAAAAATTTATTTCGAAGATATGTACTATCGGAAAGATATTGCCTTAAAGGCGATAGAGTAAAGTATAAATGTCGTTCCCACGAAAGTGGGAATCCAGGATAATCTCTAAATAGACAATGGCCAACATTTAATCGAATTTAACGAGTAAAGCTAAAAGGAAAGGAAAAAAATGACTAAAATAAAACGCGCTTTAATCAGCGTTTCAGATAAAGAAGGTATTATTGATTTTGCCAGAGGATTACAAGAATTAGACATTGAAATCATTTCTACCGGAGGAACTGCTCAACTTCTTAAAAATGCTAAAGTTAAAGTAAAATTGATTTCTGAGGTAACTAATTTTTCGGAGATACTGGAAGGAAGAGTCAAAACTTTGCATCCCTTTATTTTTGGAGGGATATTAGCCAGGAGAGAAAGTGCCCTCCATCAAAAAGAAATAGCAGAACAAAAGGTTGACCAGATAGATTTAGTGGTCGTAAACTTATATCCTTTTGAAAAAACCATCTCAAAAAAAGAAGTGACATTGGATGAAGCGATTGAAAATATAGATATCGGCGGACCTTCACTTTTACGAGCGGCAGCCAAGAATTACCAGGATGTAACCGTGGTAATCAACCCCCGCAGTTACCCGGAGATTATCAATGAATTAAAAGAAAATAATAGTGAAATTTCCTTAAAAACTAAAAAGAAACTGGCAGTAGAGGTTTTTGAGCATACTGCTTTTTACGATACAATTATTAGTAAATATTTAAGAAAAAACATGGTCGAAGAAGAAATACTATTTCCTTTAAATTTAAACTTACCTGCCAAAAAGAAAATAGATTTACGATACGGAGAAAACCCGCATCAAAGTGCTTCTTTTTACCGGGAACCTTTTATTAAGGAAGCCAATCTTGGCAATGCCATACAATTGGGTGGTAAGGAGCTGTCTTTCAATAATCTGGTTGACTTAAATGGAGTTTTAGAAATCATAAAAGATTTTAGCGAACCAACTGTTGTTTTTGTAAAACATACCAATCCCTGTGGATTAGCATCAGATGATTCCATTCAGGACGCCTATCAAAAAGCATATGCCGGTGATCCTTTATCTGCCTATGGAAGTATTATCGGAATAAATAGGGTGGTAGATGCCGAACTTGCTCAACTGATTAACGATACTACATTTGTAGAAGCAATTTTAGCACCTGATTTTAAAGAGGATGCCCTGGAGATTTTAACAAAAAAAAAGAATCGCCGTATACTAAAAGTCGGCGATTTATCAAAACAGGATGTGCAAGTAAAAGATATCAAAAAGATATCGGGCGGTTTTCTTGTGCAGGACAGAAATCTGCATGAAATTAAAATTGATGGTTTAAAAGTAGTCAGTGAAAAAAAACCCACCCAACAAGAATTGGAAGAATTACTTTTTGCCTGGAAAACAGTAAAACACATCAAATCCAATGCCATTGTCCTGACCAAAGATAAACAGACGGTAGGTATTGGGGCGGGGCAGATGAGTCGAGTAGATTCGGTTCTCATTGCCATTAGAAAATCAGAAGGTCGTTCCAAGGGTTCATATCTGGCCTCCGATGCCTTCTTCCCCTTTAGAGACGGGATAGACGAGGCAGCCAAAGCAGGAGTAACCGCTATTATTCAACCCGGTGGGTCGAAACGAGATGAGGAAGTAAAAGAAGCTGCCAACGAACATAATCTGGCAATGGTCTTTACCGACACAAGATGTTTTAAACATTAATCCCGCTCCCTTGTTCCCTCCCCCTTGAGGGGGGGGGGAGGACTAAGGTGGTGGTGATTATCATTGTGAACTTTCAAATAAAGCGCGGCAATCTCCATTCCCTCAACTGGAAACTTTTCTTCAAAAAAAAGCAGGACTTTTGACAAGTAGTGCAGTATGTAAATATATACCAACCTACTAATGTAAAATAATTATGAATAGTATCGATAATTAAAAAAGGAAAATATCAATGCCAGAAAATAATGAAATAGTAATCTACACCACGCCGAATGGAAAAGAAACCTTTGAAGTTAATCTAAAAAAAGACACCGTTTGGCTTTCTCAAAAACAAATGGCAGAATTATTTAAAAAAAACACTGATACTATTGGATTACATGTAAAGAATATTTTTTCTACTAAAGAATTAGATAAAAAATCAACTACCGAGGATTACTCGGTAGTTCAAATGGAAAGGAATAGGAAAGTTAACCGTAAAATAAAATTTTATAATCTGGATATGATTATCTCTGTCGGTTACCGGGTAAATTCCAAACGTGGCACCCAATTCCGCATCTGGGCTACCAATATCTTAAAAGAACATCTAATTACAGGTTATACATTAAATGAAAGAAGAATACGGGAAGGAAGAGAGAAGAAAATCAGGGAATTACAGCAAACTTTGCAGATTATGGAGCGGGCTATACAGAGGAAGGCTCTGGATTCAACCGAAGCTACCGGATTGTTAAAAGTGATTCTTGATTACCAAAAAGCCCTGCATTTACTCGATGAATATGATTTACAAAAATTAGAGATAAAAAAAGTTACTACTCAGGAGAGATTTAGGATTAGCTACCAAAAAGCCCGCTATGAATTAGAACGCCTGAAAAGCCATTACCCTTCCGGATTATTTGGTTTGGAAAAAGACCAATCTTTTTCTGGCTCTATCGGAGCAATATATCAGACTTTCGATGAAAAAGATCTCTACCCCAGTATTGAAGAAAAAGCTGCCCACCTCTTATACTTTGTGGTTAAGAATCATTCTTTTATAGATGGAAATAAGCGAATTGCTGCCTCTTTATTTCTCTGGTTTTTAAATGAAAATGATATTCTATATAAAGAGGATGGCAGTAAGCGCCTTGCCGATAATGCTCTGGTTGCTTTAACATTATTGATTGCTGAAAGCAGAGCAGAAGAAAAAGATACTATCGTTAAAGTCGTTGTAAATTTGATCAATCAAAATAATTGAGAAAGAATATTTGAAGAGTAGTGGTCGGATTCATCCGAACCGTTCTGTCATCGTGAACCCTGATTCATTAAGACGCGGTAATCCCCATTTCCTTTACCAATAACCAATAACTTTCTTCAAAGAAAAGAAGGACTTTTAAAGTTTAGTTAAAAGGGGGATATTCTTCTTTTATACTCCCGAATTTAACGCTTTATAAAAAGTAAAGTATGTCCCCCCTTTTTTTATCTACAAAATAAAACTTTTCTTAAAAAGAAGGATTTCTAGAATAAGTGTAGTATATATAATATATAAATTAAATATTGTAACCTGTATGAAGGTAACAGGAGAGACCTTTTCTTTTCATCATAAAAGAAAAGGAGCCGAAGAGGTAAGATACCAAAAGTATTTAAACTTTCAGGCAAATGGACCGTTACCGGACAGAACTCTGGAGAGCTTTATACAAAAAAGCACCGACGGGGCAATTCCTATTTTTTAGGAAATCCCATACAGAGTTTACTAAAAGAACTATTTCCTAATCACATAGGAGAAGAATCTTTTAGATAAAAGGACAGAGTAAGAAAATAAATTATATTATTTTCTTACTCTGTCCTTTTATGTTTATTTGAAATATCAATTTTGACAAATTAGGGGATTTTCTAAATGTAAAAAAGTATCACATAAAAAATTTGATATACAATTTAAAAAATCCAATTGATTCATCTAGTAGGTAGCTAAGATATTTGTAATTAATTGGGATATAGTCAATAAAGTATTTTGTGACAAAAAACCGACCTTTATCAGGTATTGAGTTGATTAATTTTTAATGATTTTTAGTTATTATTTGCTATAAAAAACATTATTTTGCAGAAATATTGCAAAATGTATTGACTTTTGGAATATTATTTGTTAAAATCAAGGCGTAAGAAATATTTTCAAAAGGTGTAAAATATGTTGATAAATTTCAAAGTTAAGAATTTTCGCTCAATCAAGGATGAAGTTATCCTTGATATGCAGGCCACAAAGGATAAAACCTCAAAAGAGCAAGCTGTTTTTGAAGTTGGTAAAATAGCGCTTTTAAAATCAACGGCGATTTATGGACCAAATGCGTCAGGTAAAAGCAATATAATAAAAGCTTTTTCAGTTTTTTATAAGATGATTTTAGAATCAATGTTGCGGAGTAATATGAATATTAATTTGCCAAATGAATATTTTAAATTAAATTCTGAAACAGAAAATAAACCCTCATTTTTCGAAATGAAATTTCTAATTGATGATAAAGTTTTTTTTTACGGATTTGAAATTGATAAAAAGAAAATTTGCGCTGAATGGCTGAAACAAGAAAAAGGGAATAAAATATTATTTGAAAGAACAGAACAAGAAATAAAGTTCAATAAATATTTTAAGGAAGCAACAGCAACTCTAAAAAAACAAACAGCGGAACGGGTATTGTTTTTGTCAATTTTGGCCGCTAATAATGGTGAGATTTCAAAAAGTGTAGTTAATCTTATTCAAAAAATGAATGTTATTTCGGGAACACAAAGAGGTAATACTCTTGATTTTTCATTCAGTCGGTTTCTAGGTAATTCGAAAGTGTCAGAGAGAATGAAAGAGTTTATTTTAAAAGCTGATTTTGGAGTAGTAGATATTAAGGCAAGCCAGAAAATGATTTCGGCAAAACAAGTACAGAATATTCCAGATAAATTCAAAGAAGTATTATTCAAAGAAGATTCAAAAATTGCGGAACGAAGCTTAAAATTTTTTCACAAAAAATATAATACTAATGGGGAAGAAGTAGGAAATGAACCATTAGACTTTTTTGCAGAAGAATCAGACGGGACTCAGCAAATGTTTGCCTTATCAGCCCCTTTTATTGACACCCTAGAAAATGGGAAGGTTTTATTTATTGATGAGATTGACGCCAGTTTGCACCCTTTGTTATGCCAGTATTTAATTTCTCTTTTCAATTCTAAAGAAAAAAATTCAAAAAATGCCCAATTAATTTTTACAACACACGATATCTCGCTTTTAAAAGAAGAATTGCTCCGTAGAGATCAGATTTATTTTACAGATAAAAATAAAATAGGAGCAACTGAATTATTTTCTTTATCGGATATATCTGAAAGGAAAGGTGTAGATTTTGCCAAGCGATATTTAGAAGGCCGATATGATGCTTTGCCATATCTTAGCGATTTTGAAGATTTGAGGTTTTACAAATAGTATGGCAATGTATAGAGGCAAAAAACTATATCGCAAAGTTCATCCGAAAATTTTTGTTTGGTCGCATACCCAAAAAGCCGAGATTGAATATTTTCAGGATTTTAAAAATCATTTTCGCTCTGCACTACTTATGCCTAGAAAGGAGATTTGCGGGACGCCACAAGAATTATTAGAAAAAATTACTCAGTGGAAATATAAAAATATTTGCGAAGAAGATAACGATCAAGTTTGGTGTATTTTTGATGTAGATGACTTCTATAGAAACGGTAGAAATGAACTAATAAAGGCAGTTGAAAATGCGTCAAGAAATAATATTAAAATTGCCTATACAAACGAGTGTTTTGAATTGTGGATTTTGCTCCATTTTATGAAACCAACATCTAGCATTAGCAGAGGGAAAGTTATCGAGAAAAAAATTCAAAACGAATTTAAAAAACACAAATTAGGTAAATTTAAGAAAAATCAAAAAGTCTTTGATATTTTATTACAATTTCAGAGTGTTGCTGTGAAAAATGCAAAAAGCATTTTGCATAAATACAATGATATTAATTGGGATGAAAAATTAAGTGAAAAAGGAAATCCTTCAACTAGTGTTCATTTCCTTGTGGATGAAATAAATAGATTTATTCCGTAGAACAGGGGACGGTTCTCTGTTCCTATTTACTATCTTAAATCCCTTTATTTGTAAGGCTTTCATACCCCCTTCAGGAATGCCCTAAAAACGCACGGAGAGTGCCTTTAAACGCACTTCAAATTTCTAAAAAAGCAATTCATTTTTAGCCTATTTTTGCCTCCCCGAAATCCTAAAATCCTTATAAATAGCCACTTTCAGATTTTGAGGTGATGGAATTTTAGTTAAAAAAGTGCCATTTTTAAGGGGTAAAGTATCAGTTAAGGCAAAATTTGCTCCTAGAAGCAATCCTCGCATTATTCTCTTGAAACCCTTATTATATAAGGCTTTCAATGAGGTATTTTCTCACGGATTTTACACATTTTCCCCATTTATAAGTAAATATGGTTAGTTTTAATCCCTTTGT
>Ga0255381_10039_pt1 | contig 12212 bp, 8 predicted proteins | sample ANMaggSSYBR01E10_FD_182108 | JGI IMG/M metagenome (GOLD analysis project Ga0255381, IMG submission 182108) | Sediment cell enrichment communities from methane seep in Santa Monica Basin, California, United Staets - ANME aggregate JGI... | ecosystem: Environmental > Aquatic > Marine > Cold seeps >...
CGTTCCAGATTGTCGTTGGTCCGGGAGGAGGAGTCAATATCAATGGCAGCGGCGATATCGACTCCGCTCAAACATCCAGCGGTGTTGCGCGAGTAACTTTGAACGCCGGGATTTATCCGGGTATCGTTGATCTTCGAGCGTCCACCTTTGTGGGAGGCGAGGAAATCTTCGCGCATAAATCGAATATCTCTGTCGTCTCCGGGCCACCGGCGTCCATCAGCATACAGCCGAGAGAAATCGGCACGGACGCGGGCGGCGGAGCGTGGATGGTTGAAGTGGCGGCGCAGGTTCGAGATATGTACAACAACCCGGTCTCGAATAATTGGGTCGTATTCTTCAGTGTGGAACCCGATGTCGCGGCGATTGCGTCTGATCAGGTTTACACCGGAAATCCGGATATGAATGACGACTCGCGAGCAGGCTTTGCTTACACGCAGCTCACATGGCTGAGCTCGCAGACATTCCGGCAGGTGATTATCACGGCGGAATGCCAGCCGCCTGAAGGAACGGTGCGCGAAGACACCACATTCGTGCTGCCGCTTCAGGAAGGAGAATTGAATCTCTTGTGCACGCCGCAGCACTGGCATTTCCTTGACGACGGCGACCCGACACGGGTTCGATGTCTGGCGACGGTTCAGGATGGGCATCATGTGCCGATAAACGGTGCGCGGGTGTTCTATTTTTCTCAGCGAGGGCATTTCTACACGGCCTCTACGGGCGGTTCGCGTGCTGATGAATATGTCACGGGCACGCCGCCGGCGGATAACGGCCAGTCGATTCTCTGGCTGCGCTGCGAGATGCAATGGGCGTTTCCGGATCCCATCACGGTGGAAACCACCTGCGAAGTACGCGTGGAGTTGCTTTACTATGGAGGTGTAGCCGCTGACGCGGTGATTGTGCAGCTTCAACGCGGCTCGGGCGGATAGAAACTAATAATAAAACAACAGAGCATTACAAAAGAAGACAGCGAAGCTGGGAGGTAGCGACATGAAAGTCTTCGGTCTTGCTTGTGTTTTGTGGGGGATAACGCTCTTTGGTATAACGGCAGTGTATGCCCAACCGCCGGATATTCTGTGGAGTCGTAGTCTTGGCCCAGGGGAATGTCGCTCCATACGGCAGACATCAGATGAGGGCTACATCCTCGCAAGTAAGGGTCGGTTGATAAAGACAGATTCAAATGGTGATGTCATTTGGTCACACCTTTTTTGTGGATTTGATGGATGTGAGTCTGTTCAGCAGACGTCTGATGGGGGTTATATCGTGGCGGGATGGGATGAGTGGCTTTACCATACTTTGTACTTCTTTGGGCAGACAGCGAAAACGGATTCCAATGGCGAGATCGAGTGGAGTCACTGCTATGCAGATGGAGTCTTTGGGAGTGGAGCCCATTTCTATTCCGTACAACAGACATCCGATGGCGGTTTTATTTCGGCGGGATCTGCTTCCCGTTTTCATCACTACGACTTGCCAAACTTCTGGCTCGTGAAGACGGATGCTGTCGGCGATTGCGTCTGGACGCGAGTTTTCGGAGGGAGTGATTACGATGTATGTCATTCTGTGCGTCAGACAGACGATGGTGGATTCATTGCAGCCGGATATACGGATTCATTTGGCTCCGGAGGAACTGATTTTTGGCTCTTAAAAACAAATGCTGATGGGGACAGCTTATGGAGTCGCACATTCGGAGGATGGGCATCGGATAATTGCTATTCCGTACAACAGACGCCGGACGGTGGTTACATTCTCGCGGGACTAACCAGTTCATTCGGTGCAGGTGGTTATGATTTCTGGTTGGTCAGGACAGACACGAATGGAGACAGTTTGTGGAGTCGAACTTTTGGCGGCATTGAAAATGATATCTGTCGTTGTGTGGAGTTGACATCGGATAGTGGTTTTATCACGGCGGGTTACACCCATTCCTTTGGTGCAGGAGACTACGATTTCTGGCTCGTGAAGGTGGAAGATGATGGGGATAGCGTTTGGAGCTGTACCTTTGGATGTGCAGGAGAGGACATATGCTATTCGGCGCAGCAGACAGCGGACAATGGCTATATCCTGGCAGGTTATGGATGGGGATCGAATATCTGGCTGGTGAAGACCGGACCGGAGCTGGGAGTTGAACCGCGTGAGGAACTTCTGCCTGAGGAATATGTATTGTACCAAAACTACCCAAATCCGTTCAATCCATCCACGCGGATTTCTTATGATTTGACACGGACGGGGCAGGTGACGCTGACTGTTTACGATGTGCTCGGACGGGAAGTAGTGACGCTTGTGGATGGCATACAAGCGACGGGGAATCACACCGCGATATTTAACGGGTCGGATTTAGCGTCAGGGATTTATTTTTATCGTCTGCAGGTGGGGGATTTTGTTTCGACAAAGAAGATGGTGTTGTTAAAATAAAGAGAATCTATGCGTAAAAAAATTGGCGAAATTCTTCTCGAACAAGAAATAATTACCGAGAAGCAACTGAACGAAGCGCTGTCACGTCAGAAAGACACGCATCAGAAATTCGGCGAAGTATTAGTGGCGCTGGGCTATGTGGTGGAAGAGGATGTTTATGCCGGGCTGGCGCAGCAGTGGGATGTTCCGTTTGTGAAAAGCGATGATATTCTGGTTGCGACGGATGATGCCGTGCGCATCGTACCCGAACCCTTCGCGCGCGAGAATCGTTTGATTCCGGTCGCGATTGAAAATGAGACATTGAAAGTCGCGATGGCGGATCCGGATGACATTATCGCGATTGACAACCTTCAGAAACTGTCGAACATGTCTATCGACGCGTCGCTCGCTGCGCCGGGCGTGATTGAAAACGCCATTGAACAGCTCTATGTCAAAATCCGCAAGGCCGGCGAAGTGACCGATGTCATCGGCAATCTGCAATTCTTCGCGGAATCGGACACCGAAGAAGAAGGCCTGATGGACATGACGAAAGTTCAAGCAGGCCTCGAAGATGCGCCGGTGGTGAAACTGGTCAATTTGATGATTGCCGATGCGCTGCGTGAGCGCGCAACGGATATTCATATCGAAGTGCAGGAAGAAAATGTCGCGGTGCGGTTCCGCATTGACGGTGTGCTGCAGGAAGTGATGACGCCGCCGAAATCTTCGCATCCGGGAATTATTTCCCGCGTGAAAATTCTCTCCAAACTCAATATCGCGGAGAAGCGGCTGCCGCAGGACGGACGATTTACGATTATTTCGCCGGACAAGGAAGTGGACGTGCGTGTGTCGATTCTGCCGACGGTGAACGGTGAAAAAATCGTGCTCCGTTTGCTGGATAAAACCGGTTTTGCGTTCAACCTGAGCACCCTCGGCATGGACGACGAACTGCTGAAAATTTTCCGGCGCTGGATTCGTCAGCCGTACGGGATGATTATTATTTCCGGCCCGACGGGTTCCGGAAAATCCACGACGCTCTACGCATCGCTCAAGGAAATCAAATCCGAAGCGGATAATATCGTCACCGTCGAAGACCCGGTCGAGTATCACCTCGCGGGCATCAATCAGGTGCAGACGAAACCGAAGATTGGTTTAACGTTCGCCAATGCACTGCGCTCGATTCTGCGCCAGGACCCCGACAAACTCCTCATCGGTGAGATTCGAGATGAAGAGACGGCGGATATTTCCATTAAATTTTCATTGACGGGGCATCTGGTTTTTACGACCGTGCACGCGAACGACGCTCCTTCGACGATTACGCGTCTTCTGGACATCGGTGTGCCGCCGTTTTTGGTGGGGTCATGTTTGAACCTCGTCATGGCGCAGCGGCTCGTGCGCAGGATTTGTCCGCAGTGCAAGGAAACCTACGTGCCCAGTGATGCCGAGTACGACGCGATGAAACTGACGAGCGATGATGTGAAGGGCAAGGAATTTTATCGCGGGCGCGGATGTGTTCATTGCCGCAACACCGGCTACTACGGGCGAACGGGCATCTTTGAACTTTTGGAGATGAAGCAGCCTATGCGGCGGCTCGTTTTCGAAAACGCGAACGAAGAAGAACTGCGCGAGATGGCGGTAAAGCTGGGCATGATTTCCCTGCGAGACGCCGCCCTTCAGAAAATCTACGCCGGAGTTACGACACCGCACGAACTTCTGCGCGTGACTGTGCAGGAGTATTAGCCGTACTTGGTAAAGATACGGAGGTGGGGAGATGAAAGCACTTCTCTGTCTTACTTGTATTACATTCTTGCATGTCGGTTCAGTGTTAGCACAGCCCAACCCGGATGCCTTGAATCGGGTGGATCGCTGGAATGATATGTGGATGAATCAAAGTCCATGGGGTTTTGGGAATCGCCCTCCACGTTGGGGCGTGGAAGATCCTTGTTATCCGGGAGAGTGGGCTCCTCAGTGCGAATTGCCGGGAGGTTCCGGACAACAGTACCTGTACATGTCCACTATATGGATTGGTGCGATTATTGACGACGGCGGCGAGCAGACGCCGAGGGTTTCTGTCGGCTACGATGGATGGCTGGTCGATATCGTCGAGTTATGGTGGGGTGAAGACGGTGAAATCATCGAACGTTCTAATCTCGACACGGTGAATTGTTTTGGCGATCCGATCTATGATCCAAGAGCAATTGCGAATCATGAATACACATATGCATCGATTGCGGATACGCTGACGGATCCATTCTGGGTTGATGACGATCCGATAGACGGTCCGCATGAACCGCTCGGCGTGAAGGTGGCGCGCACGACTTATACAATGATAGATGAGCCCTGCAATCAAATTTACTGGATTCAATATCAGGTCGAGAATATAGGCGAGAACATCCTGCGTGATATTTATTTCGCGCATCAGGTGGATGTGGATGTAGGCCATATCGACGAGCAACCTGATTGGCATCAGGATGATTTGGTAGGTTTTGAGCCGACACAGCAGATTGCCTACAGTTGTGATAACGATGGCCGCGGATACAACGATCCACCCGGCAGTCCGGATTTCCGTGCGCCGCATGTTGCCGGAACGATTTTCCTGGGGCCTTCGCAAGGAATCGAACATGTTTCGTTCAACTGGTGGGTATCGAACGGCAATGTCGCTCTGGACTACGGACCGGCATGGGAAGCCTATGCTGACCGCGACAGCTTAGGGATGGGCTGGACACGGGACTACGGGACACCGATAGGTGATTTACATAAATACCAGCTTATGAGCAACGGCGAACATGATTTGGATCAGGTGCGGATTTGTGACCACCAGTGGATAATCGATCATCCTCAAGACGGTCAAGTCTGGTCACTTTCTGCTCCTCCCGCCAATGAAGCGGATGTCTGTAGTGGATTTAACACAAACTACTTATTCTCGATTGGGCCGCTGGGAAATCGCGTAGGGGATCGTACAGAGCTTTTGCCCGGCGAGTCGTTCAACGTCTGGTTCGCGTATGTTGGGGGGCTTAATTTGCACGATCCGGACCATCCACAACCTTCGAATGCGGATATTGATCCGTCGCTTTTCGATTTTTCGGATCTAATCGCGCATGTGGAAACGGCTCGCGAAGGAGTCTGCATGAACTGGGCGGACACTCCAGATCGTTCTCATGCTCCATCACCAGCGGCGTTTACGCTCGAACCTGTGTGGCCGAATCCGTTTAATGCTGTGGCGAAAATTCGCTTCACATTAAATCGAACGGCGCAGGTGAATCTTGTGATCTATGACGTACTAGGGCGGGAAGTGGAACGACTTGCGTCCGATGTTTTCTCTGCCGGGAGCCATGAGCTGTTATGGAATGCGGAAGGATTGCCGTCGGGGCTTTATTTTGTCGATGCCCGTGTGGATGATGCGGGTCGTTTTGTTCAGAAAGCGGTTTTGTTGAAGTAATTTCCGGGCGGATGAAGGATTTGCCTCGGCAATTGTCCGCGACCGGAGGTCGCGGGTAGTATAAATGATTTGGTAGGTAGCGATGCCGACATATGCGTATGTTGTCCGCAATAGCGCGGGGAAGCGAATTGAAGACAGTCTGAAAGCCGTCAACTATGAAGCGGCTCTGGAATCCCTTCGCAAGAAAGGGGCGGGGCAGATTGTCTCGGTGCGTGAAGTCCGCAGTGTCGCGTTCGATGAAATGACGGTCGGCGAGCGGATGAGTTTAACTATCTACCGACTGCGCCACCGTGTCCCTTTGAAAACGCTTGTCTTTTTCACGCGGCAGCTTTCGACGATGTTCTCAGCGGGACTCACCATCGAGAAATCGATTCAGAATCTTTTGGCCGAGGAAAAAAGTCAGCGCTTCAAGAGAATTCTCGCGCAGGTTTCGACTGACCTTAAAAAAGGTTATGCGCTTTCCGAAGCGATGGCGAAACATCCGGGAGTCTTTTCGAATCTCTATATCGCACTCGTTCACGCCGGGGAAGTTTCGGGAAATCTGCATGTGATTTTGGAGGAGCTGTCCTCGTATTTGGAGACGGTGGCCGACACGCGGCAGAAAGTGATTTCGGCGCTGTCGTATCCGATTTTTTCGCTGGTGTTTCTCGCGGGTGTGATTACCTTCCTGCTGTTGGTGGTGGTGCCGAGGTTCAGCGAAGTGTATACGCGATTTAATGCGAAGCTGCCGGGGCCAACCCGTATGCTTATCGCACTGTCGCATACGATTTCGGAACACTTTCTTATTGTCGCTTTTCTGGTTATCGCGTCGATGCTGCTGATCTGGTTTGCGACGCTCACACCTCGCGGAGGCTATATCTGGGATAATGTCAAGCTGAATTTCCCGGTTTTCGGAGGACTGGTGCGCAATACCTTGATGGATAAATTCGCGCGCACGTTCGGAATTCTCATCGGTTCCGGCGTACCCGTACTCGAATCACTGGGTCATGCCATACGCGTGGTAGAGAATCGTGTCATCGGACGGGGACTGCGTGAAGCGCGCGGACTGATTAAAGACGGCTACGCCATTTCGGTTTCCCTGAAAAAAACCCGCGTCTTCCCGGCGATTCTCGTGCAGCTTATTGCGACAGGCGAAGAAACCGGCGATATGGATAAGCTTCTGAATAAAGCGGCGCAGTTCTACGAGAAGCAGGTGGACGCGACCATCAGCCGCTTGACATCTTTGATTGAGCCGCTCATGATTATCCTAATCGGAGTCGTCATTGCGCTGATTTTGATTTCGATATATCTGCCGGTCTTTATGCTCGGACGTGCCGTCCAGATGGGCGCGTAGGCGATGGCGTGGGATTCTCTTCCAAACGCCTTGCTCTATCTATGGTCGGCGGTGTTCGGCGCCGTGTTAGGCAGTTTCGGAAATGTTCTTATTTATAGGCTGCCTCGAGAACAATCACTTATCAAGCCCGCGTCACGTTGCCCGCATTGTGGTCACCATGTCCGGGCTTTTGATAATATTCCCGTCATCAGTTATTTGATATTGCGGGGTCGGTGCCGGGATTGCGGCGAACCGATAGCCATACGCTATCCGCTGATTGAACTTGCGTCGGGATTGCTCTTCTTGGGCGCGGCGATAAATTTCGGCTGGTCGCTCGCGACGCTCTTTTATGGATTGCTCTTGGTTGCGCTGCTTGTCCTATCGATTATTGATATTGAAGAGGAGTGGCTGCCTTGGGTGATTACGTTTCCGATGACCGCGATTGGGCTGCTTGGTTCCGCGTTAGGAGCGACGCTGCCGTTTATAGATTCGCTGATTGGTGGGGCAGCAGGACTGGCTTTCTTCGGATTCGTGGCTCTTTTTGGTCTTATCGTGAAGCGGGAAACGATGGGGGGAGGAGATATTGTCTTCGGCTTGATGGCGGGAACGTTTCTGGGGTGGGAGATGACGTTCTTCATGATTTTTTTGGCGTGTTTCTTGGGATTGGTGGTCAACTTTCATCTGGTCGTTTTTGTTGTTCTGCGTTTCCTGCGCATTCTGCGTCGTGAGCGCGAAATAAAGCCAATAATTTTCGGCCCATTTCTTTCGGTGGGAACGGCGCTGGTCATTTTTTGGGGAGATGAAATCCTTTCCACAGGGACGACACTGGCGATAATTATGGGGGATAATATAGCCGCTTTGCTCTTCAAGGTTTTCTGGTGAGATACGCCCGTAATGAATTGAGAAATATGCATTAAGGAGGTAACGGATTGGAGCAGGCTGTTGACAAATTGAGTATAACACATGTTCGTGAGAAATGACTTGACTTTTTTGATGTAAAATGTTAAATTACTGTATTCTGGATAACTCGAATAAGAAATTCATTATAACACAAACGTTGGACAGGTTCCCTTGGGGACCAAATTGACTCTCTTTTAGGAGGAGACATGCTGCGGAATTTATTTGTATTCATTCTTGTGGGCGTCGTCGCGGTCGGGCTGCTTTGGGCGGCTCCAGATAAGGTCGTTCACAAGCAGAAGATGGACCAAAACCTCCCTGTATTCGGAACATCGAATGATCCCGACATCACAGTCGGCGTTGCGCCTGATCGGCCGACGTCCCAACATTTGGATGACTATGTTGGAACAATCGATACAGCGGGAACGACTTGGTATGATTATCAGCACAACGGCACCGCCGGAAAAATGATTAGTGCGGATGATTTCGGAATGATTTCAGTCGTCTGGATGAACGGTTTGAATGCCCAACAAAATCCCCGGTACGTTTATTACAACGCCTGGGATCCGGCGACAAACGATTTTATGTACGGCAACATCGGTATTCGTATCGATGCTTCGACACGCGCTGGCTATGTCAGTCAGGTGACATCGGCCGATGGGTTCTGTTTCCCGGCGTTCCATCAGACGGCAACCGGTGACAATGCGCACGCTACTTCAGCGATTGACTATTGCGCCTATTGTGAAGCTTTCACGGTTGTGGAGCCTGCCTGGTGCTGGGAAGGTGGTAACGACATGGAGCTCATCTGGCCGAAAATTGACATGGACATCAACGGTGTTCTCCACATGGTTTCCTGCGAAAATCCCGCCGGTGGTGCTGCGGGAGATCCCCAACGGATTTATTATTCCCGAGGTGTGCCGGAATTTGATCAGGATGGATTCGGACTGGATATTCTATGGGACGAATTGACCTGTGGCGGATACGATGAGGTTGAGTATGTCATGGTCATTGCGCCGGATGTTGCTTGCTCACGCCATTCGGAGCGTGTCGCGATTGCGTGGTGCCACTCCATGGATGATCTGAGCGGTGATCCAAGCCAAATCAACAATGAACTCTATATGATGGTTTCGGAAGATGGCGGACTCAATTGGGGCGATTTCATCAACGTCACCCAGTGGACACTATGGGATCCGGCTTGCCTTGATGCGGGCGGCGATCCTTATGAGTGTGACCGCGATACGTTCCGTGTTTACACGGACTGCTCGATTCTGATGGATGAAGACGACTATATTCACGTTGCTTTCACGACGCCCGCATTTTTCTGGTACGTGGATAACGGCGGCGTTATCGACAGCGGATATTATTCCTATTCGACCAATTCGATGATTTGGCACTGGAATGAACAAACGCATTACAGCAGCCTTGTCGCTAACGGCTGGCAGCCGGCTTATGAGCCGGGAGCGTGGCAGCGTACCACTCAGCGACCGAGTCTGGCGGTTGATCCTTCGACCAACTACCTCTATTGTTCCTATCAGAAATATGACACGCTGGCCTATAGCGAATCCAGCGGTATTCCTTTGGCGGATGCTTGGGTCTCGATGTCCACGAACAACGGCTGTTCGTGGTCGCTGGGTACAAACGTGACCAACACGACACCTCCGATGGAGATCGTCCCTTCCGGTGAAAGTTTGCATGAGCGCGATATCACGGTCGCGAAACTCGTCACGGGTGGGTATCTGCATATGGAATATGTTCTGGACAAGGACGCGGGCGGTGTTCCGCAGGAAGAAGGATTGGCGACGCTCAATCCTGTGATTTACCAGCGGATTCCCGTGGCAGACATTCCTGCTCTGCCATATACGGAGCGGTATCCGATGCACTGGGATTCCGCCGGTCTTCCGCCGGATGAATGCTACCTGAGCGGCTCTGTCGAGACGCATGCATTGCCGGAGCGGTTTGCACTGTATCAGAACTACCCGAACCCGTTCAACCCGACGACGATGATTCAGTTTGATATGGGTCAACGCGCGAAGGTGACGCTCAAAGTTTACAATGTGCTGGGACAGGAAGTCGCGAATCTGTTTAGCGATGTGACGCTGACGGCTGGGACACACAATGTCGCTTTCGACGGTTCGGAACTGGCATCAGGAATTTACATCTACTCGCTGATTTCTGACGGCTACATGGCTTCCAAGAAAATGGTGCTGATGAAGTAGCTGGAATCACTTTCATTACTTTCGTGAATTCGAAGGGCCAGATATGCGGAGTCCAGCATCTGGCCCTTTCTATTGTTACTTTTACTTATCCGCGACCTCCGGTCGCGGATAAGTAAATATTTTTCGAGAGGGTAACACACCTACCACGGCGAGAAGGCCTTATGAATTTTGTTGATCAGGCTGTGATTACCATCAAATCGGGGGATGGCGGAAAGGGATGTATTTCTTTCCGACGGCAGGCGTTTATCCCGAAGGGAGGACCTGACGGTGGGCACGGCGGTCGCGGCGGACACATTTTTCTGAAAGCGGACCCGCAACTTTCGACACTGCTTGATTTTCATTACAAGAAACACTACCGGAGTGAAAACGGCAGACCCGGTGAAGGTTCTCAGAAGTCCGGGCGTCGCGGGGCGGATTTAGAAATACGGCTGCCGTGCGGGACGCAAGTTTTTGAAGGAGAGACTCAAATCGCGGATTTGGTGAAGCCGGACGAAAGTATATGCATTGCGCGCGGCGGACGCGGCGGACGGGGGAATGCTGTATTTGCCACGAGTACGAATCAGGCTCCGCGATATGCCGAACCCGGAAAACCGGGTGTGGAGCGGGCGCTCCGGCTTGAATTAAAACTTCTCGCCGATGTTGGTCTCGTAGGGCTGCCGAATGCAGGAAAGTCCACGCTGCTTTCCATGCTGACCACTGCCCGGCCAAAAATTGCTCCCTATCCATTCACGACACTGATTCCCAATCTTGGCGTCGTTCGAGCAAGCGACTACCAAAATTTCGTGCTGGCTGATTTGCCGGGACTCATCGAAGGAGCCAGCAGCGGCAAAGGATTGGGACATGATTTTCTCCGTCATGTTGACCGGACACGCGTACTGCTGTTTTTGATTGATGTGACGTCGCCTCATCCGCAGGAAGATTTGCAAGTTCTAAAAAACGAGCTGCGAGCGTGGAAGTCGGACTTGAGCAAACGCCCAGCGCTTGTTGTGCTCAGTAAATGCGATCTTCTTGAGGGAGCTGCTCCCGAGGGTCCTTGGACGATGCGGATTTCTTCCGCCACAAACCAAGGGCTTGACGAGCTCGTGAAAAAGCTCTGGGAAATGCTGTCAAAAGCGCCGATGCCGAATTCAGTCAATCCTATCCATCCGGAGGAGATTCATGGCTCTTGAGGCGCTCCTGCGGCTGGCTCATATCGATGAAATTGGAAATATTACGCTGATTCGCCTGGTCAATCATTTTGGCTCGCCGGAAGAAGTTTTTCAGGCGTCGTCCGCGGAATTAGGGGTGGTCAAGTGACAGATTTGCGCTTCTTCTTTCGGCATGTCCGGTTCGATAAGTTCCGCCTGCGCGGGTGTGGAGTCTGGAATTTTGCGAGCAACTTTTAAAAGGCTCACAATCTGAGCGCTGTTCTCGATAAGCGAGGCACCGTCGCGCAGCAGCGCATGGCAGCCCTTCGACTTCGAATTATGCACCGACCCGGGAATCGCCATCACTTCGCGTCCCAAATCAGCAGCGATGAGAGCCGTGATGAGCGCGCCGGAACGTTCTCCCGCTTCAATAACAAGTGTTCCTTGCGACAGCCCCGCGATGATACGGTTGCGGCGAGGAAAATTCCCGCGCATGGGTCTTGTTCCGAACGAGAATTCCGAAACAAATGCTCCTCCGCTTTCCAAGAGCTTCCGACCGAGTTCAAAGTTTGTGGGCGGATAAATTCGTTCGACACCACAGCCGAAAACCGCCAGTGTCGGCAATCCTGCATCAAGCGCCGCGCTGTGAGCGAATCCATCAATCCCGGAAGCCAAGCCGGACACAATCGTTAAACCTGACCCGGCAAGCCCCGAAACGATGTCCTTGACGACCTTTTCGCCGTAGGGACTGAAACGCCGCGTGCCAACGATAGAAAGCGCGTCTGTTTGCAGCAACTCCGCATTACCCCGCACATAAAGAATCGCCGGAGGATCATATT
>Ga0255381_10040_pt1 | contig 12143 bp, 10 predicted proteins | sample ANMaggSSYBR01E10_FD_182108 | JGI IMG/M metagenome (GOLD analysis project Ga0255381, IMG submission 182108) | Sediment cell enrichment communities from methane seep in Santa Monica Basin, California, United Staets - ANME aggregate JGI... | ecosystem: Environmental > Aquatic > Marine > Cold seeps >...
AGTAATCCTCAGCGACAATGTTATAAAAGTAAACTCCACTTGCTACTCTATCGCCATTGTCATTTCTGCCGTCCCAGATCATCTCGTAATTACCAGGTGCCAATTTCTTATTAACCAGGGTTCTCACACATTGCCCTAATGTATTATACACTGAAAGATTGAGCATGGTTTCTTTCGTTACACTATAGCCAATCATAGTTGTGGTTGTGAATGGATTGGGTTGACACTGTAAAAGGCAGAAAGGTTTTGGAGTCTGTATGATGGGATTCTCCTCAACTCCATTTAACATAGCTGTAAAAATAACTTCTTTTGTATCATTCTGCTGGAAATCAGGATCACCCTGGTTCCATATATTGAGTAAAACGAAATTGTCGGTTATTATAGCATTATGGGCATCTGTAGAGACGATTACCGGGTCTACAATGTCAAATGTTGGGAATCCAAATGCCGGGTTTCCTCCGTAGTTCCATGGATGTCCTGCCCGATTAATAGTAATCCTGAATGTTACTGTGTCACAACCACCTGTACCAGGTATTACAATGAATTCTTGAGAATAGAATGGATCCGTAACTGACTGTAGTCTGGCTTCACCAGCCGGATCACCATAAAAAGCAAATTCATCCCTTTCATAGGTAAGACTGCTCTGTGTAACACCAGGTGTATTGTTAATCTGATCAAATAAAAGAGCTTGATTACTGAGGTACTTGGCTTCGGCATAGGTGAACATATCTTGCTGAGACCAAAGGTATGTATGTACTCCTTTACCATTATAACAATAGCCAATTGATACTAAGTAGCCTGCATATTGGTAGGCACCGGCAGTATGAAACCATGCGGGTACCAGTGAATTTATATTTTGTATTTTACCCACGAGACAGGAGTATGGATTAAAACAGATCTTGGGATTGACAGAGTTTACATTGGTATTTGGTCCTGTGTAAGGATCGCCATAGAGTTGACCTGCAGAGGACCTAAAGAATCCTTCTAAACCGGAACTAGGGTAGTGCCGCTGCCAATTATCATGATTTCCATGACCAGCAGTCATAAACAGATCAATAGTATCGCTATTTAATAATGTAACCAGAGTATCGATGCAATCAGTAGGTCCATTAAGTGTATCAATACTACCATCCGGATTTTTTACTCTCATGTCATTATATGTGGCACAATTAAAGAAAAAACCCTGGTGTACATAATTTAAGAGACTGGCACAGTCATTGAATATCACAGTGGAAATCGTCATACTGGGTGGTCCTGATGCAACCCTTAAAGCATCATTTGCTTCATATCCGGTTATCACTCCCCAGATCGCATCTCCGTATGGGTCGCTATCCAATGCCCTCATCAATTGATGTATATTATTAAGAAATGTTTTGTGTGCATCCAATGGTTTGGCTACAAATGCCACATGGGTGGGATCATAATTACCGAGATCGGTTTGTACTTCCCATATACTTGTCACATAAGTAAAAGCCAAAGCACCGTACCTTGCAATTAGTGTATCGACAACCGGTGTCCAATCAGGGTCCTGATATGTAGATTCCTTTACTACTATAGCATAGTTTATTGGCTGCTGTGAATATGCTAATACAGGCAACAATAATAGAATGAAAGCTATTGTAACAATAACCTTTACACCAAAACATCTTTTCATTATATTCATCTGTTTCCCTCCTTTTTAAAAATATATAACAACACTCTTTATATGTCAATAATCTAACAGCATTATAATCAGACCAAATGAGGTAGTTTTTATTTATTCATGTGCTATTTTCTGTAATAGGATGATGTTGCTGTATTATAAACATAATATAATTTGAATTATTGTCTATTATGATATCTAAAATCATCTTCAGATTTTCATTAATTTATGGTTTTTTTGTATCCTGATTATGTATTATTGTTAGTTGAATGTAACGGTAGGGATACATTTTATAAACAAAAAAACATTGACGCAACCGTATAAAATGTATACACTTATTAATAAATGAGGACAAAATATACGGATACATAATGTCTGATAAAATAAAAATACTTGAATCATTTTTTAAAAAAGAAGGCGGAATAATTAGATTTTCTGATATTCTTAACGCTGGTTTTCATCCTGATACACTTATAGCAATGGAAAAATCAAGTAAGATAAAGAAACTTGCTTATGGACTTTATTATCTTGTTGGATATATGCCCCAGGAACATCCAGATCTAATAGTAGCATCACTGCAGGCTCCAAGAGGAATAATATGTCTAATTTCAGCACTTTCATTTCATAATGCAACAACCGAGATTCCTATGAAAGTAGATATGGCTATAGAACGGGGCACAAGAATATATAGAACGGAATATCCTCCTATAAAATTTTATCGATTTTCAGAAAAGACATGGAATGCTGGTGTTGAAAAGCACAATATAGAGGGGAAGATTATTAAAATATATTGTCTACCAAAAACAATTGCAGATTGTTTTAAATTCCGCAATAAAATTGGAATTGATGTAGCAAGGGAAGCACTAAAAATTGCAGTAAGAGAAAAAGGGGAGAAACCAACAGAGATAATTAAATATGCCAAACTATGCCGAGTTGCATCCATTATGAAGCCTATACTTGAAACTATAATATGAAGAAAGAAATTTCAAATGTAAATGCTCTGTTATAGAGGGAAGTGAATAAAATATTTGTAGATAAATTACATGAAAAAAAATACAATGTGAAATATTAATAGGAAAAAAATATTATGGAACCAATAAAAGGATTAGATAAAAATTATATAAAATTACTTGATAGAATAAAAATTTCTGTTCGAAAAGCACAGATAAAAGCATCTCTTTCTGTAAACCGTGAACTTATTAAACTATATTTTCATATTGGAAAATTGATTCTCACAATACAAAATGAAGAGGGATGGGGTAAATCTATTGTAGAAAGACTTTCTAAGGATTTAAGCCATGAATTTTCTGATTTAAAAGGATTTTCTACTCGTAATTTATGGAATATGCGACAATTTTATTTTACTTATCAAAAACATAGAAATCTGCAACAGCTTGTTGCAGAAATACCATGGGGTCATAATCTTGTACTGCTAAATTCTATCAAAAATAACAAAGACAGGGAATGGTATATTTATCACATTATTGAAAATGGTTGGAGTAGAAATGTACTGATACATCAAATCAAGAGTGATCTTATTAACAGAAAAGGTAAAGCAGTTACAAATTTTAAGAAAACATTACCAAATCCTCAATCTGATTTAGCTCAGCAAATACTAAAAGATCCATATCATTTTGAATTTCTAACTATTGATGAAAAAATAAGAGAGAAAGAATTGGAAAATAATTTAATACAACATCTTCAATCCTTTTTACTTGAACTTGGATTGGGTTTTGCTTTTATTGCCAGACAGAAATGTATAGAAATTGCAAATAAAAATTATTATATTGATCTTCTTTTTTATCATGCTTATTTGCATTCTTATATCGTGATCGAATTAAAAACTGGAGAGTTTAAACCTGAATATGCAGGTAAAATGAATTTTTATCTAAGTGCTGTTGATGATTTAATAAAACATCCAGAAGATAATCCATCAATTGGTCTAATTATTTGTAAAACAAAAAATAATATAATTGTAGAATATGCATTGAGAGATAGCACTAAACCTATCGGAGTGTCTTCATATATTTTAACCAAAAAATTACCGAAGAAATTTAAAGGGAATTTCCCAACAATCAAGGAATTGGAAAAAGAAATTTCATTAGTTGAATATGAAATAGGTGAAAATAGAAATGGGAAATAAAAAGATGACATTAAAGTCAAGAAAACTAATTGAATAAAATAACAAATGGTAAATTATTCTGGAACAGGTGGAACATATTCTACAATTATTATTGATGGAGAAAATAATATTAAAATTGGTGATCTTGTAAAAGTAAAATAACAAAGGTTTTACTGAATAAACTTTCAGGAAGAATTATAGGAAAATAATTTGAAATATTTTATCAAAACATACGGTTGTCAGATGAATTTTGCCGATTCAAGGCATGTAGATGAACTGCTGAGCAGAAATGATCTGACTAAAAGTGAAAGTTTTGAGGATGCTGATTTTGTCATCGTCAATACTTGTTCTGTAAGGAAACATGCCGAGGATAGAGCTTTAGGATGGATTAAATCAGTTTCAAACAGAGTTAAAAAATTAATAGTTATAGGTTGTTTAGCCAGGCACAGAGAAGAGGAATTGAGAAAAGCCGGAGCTGATATTGTGAAATATCAATTTGAACTTGATGATATAATATCAAAGATTTCAAATAACGTAAAATCAACAGAGAAAATTCCATCAAAAATAGCTGCTGAAGTACCAATTGTTAGGGGTTGTGATCGTTTCTGTTCATATTGTATCGTTCCTTACCTGAGAGGACCTGTTATTTCAATTTCTCCCGATGACATCCTGAATGAAATAAATGACCTCGTAGGGAGAGGAACGAGGATTATTCAGCTTCTCGGGCAGAATGTATGCAGATATGAATATAAAGGATATTCTTTTGTAGATCTTCTTCGAGATGTAGCTGAGATTGAAGAGTTGAAAAAAATATCATTTTTGACCACACATCCTGCAGATCTCGATGATAGTATTATTGATACAATGGCAAAAACAGATAATATAATGAAATATATTCATCTACCTATCCAGTCAGGATCAGACAGACTTCTCAAATCGATGTTCAGAGGATATACTACTGAACTTTATAGAAAAAAAATTATCAAGATCAGAGATAGTATTCCTGATGTCAGGATAACTACCGATATCATGGTCGGTCTGCCCGGAGAAGAAGAAGGAGATTTTTTATCTACTCTTTCAATAGTAAAAGAAATTCGTTTTGACGAAGTATATATGTTCGCTTTTTCTCCAAGAGAGGGGAGTCTTGATAATTTAAGAAAGGATATTTTATATGAAGGTGAGAGGAAGAGAAGGTTAAAGTTATTGATAGAAGAGCAGAGAAATATTACGATGGAGAAAAAAAGAGATAAAATAGGAAGAACAATGGAAGTAATAGTTATTAAAAGGGCAAAAACAGAAGAATTGTTTTTTACTATCGGGGAGGATGGTTCTCCTGTTCTTATCGAAAAGCAGGCTGAACCAGGAGATTTATTTTCTGTAAGAATTTCAGTTTTAAAAGGAGGAAGTCTTTTTGGGGAAGTTATTTCCGGATAGGGATATTGAATCTGCAACTCCCTTTCTAAGGCAGTATTTACAGGAGAAAGCTATGTATCCTGATTCGATACTTTTTTTTAGAATGGGAGATTTCTATGAGACATTTTATGAAGATGCTGAACTGGTTGCGGAAATTACCGGAATAACACTGACAAGCAAACCTGCCGGAAACAAGAAAAGAGTTCCCCTCGCAGGTGTACCGATCAAAGCAGCACAGAATTATATTAATACTTTGATATCTGATGGTCAGAAGGTGGCTATATGTGAACAGCTTGAACCTCCGGGTGGAAAGCTTATAAAGAGAAAAGTTGTAAGGGTAATAACTCCGGGAAATGCAGTTGAACCTGAACTTTTGAATCCTGATAAAAATCTATACATATGTTCAGTGAATAAATCAAAGAAAAAAGCAGGTATTGCATTCTGCGAGGTAGCCAGTGGTGAGTTCTATGCCGGTGAAGTAGAAGCTTCTTCTTTAGAAGCTGAATTGAAGCAGATAAATCCTGCTGAAATATTAATTGAAGAGAACAGTGAAGAACCTGGAGGAAATTGGCATATAACAAAACTTGACAGAACATATTACAGTGGGGCTGTACTTGACAAACTGAAAAATAATTTAGGAGTGGTGTCGCTTCAGGGTTTTGGTATTGAGGATAATTCTCAAGGGGCAATAGCTGCTGCTTCCCTGTTTGAATATCTCTTTAAGACAACTTTAACTGATCTCAATCATATAAGAAAAATAAAACACCATGATTGCAGAAAATTCATGTCGATTGACGATGTTACTTTAAGAAATCTTGAAATTATTCAGTCATCCACAGGGGACAGAAAATTTTCTCTTGCCGGGATATTAGATTTTGCAATTCTTTCATCGGGGAAGAGAACATTGAGAAGATGGCTGAAGTATCCTCTTATTGATAAAAATTCCATAGAGAAACGTCTTGATGCGGTTGAAGAGCTGTTAAATGATGAAAAGAAAAGAGATAAACTGAGAGATATTTTCAAAGAAATTTCTGATCCTCAGAGATTGTCAGGAAGAATAGGTATGGGCAATGCAAGTGTCCAGGAACTTGTCAGACTTAAAAAGTTCCTGAAAATCATCCCGGAAGTTAAAAATATTTTACATAAATTTAATTCAGAGCTGTTGAAAACGATATCTGGTAAATTAAATCTTCAGAAAGATGTACTGAATTATCTTGAAAATTCAATATCAGATGATGTTTCATCTGAAGTGATAAAAAAAGGTTTTAATAATGAATTAGATAAATTAAAAGAAGAAGTCAATTCAGCTCTTGGCAGAATAGCAACTATCGAGGGAAGAGAGAGAGAGAGAACGGGTATTTCATCTTTAAAGGTAAAATATAATGCATTAATCGGATATTTCATTGAGGTAACCAAATCGAAGCTTAGTCTTGTTCCTGAAGATTACCGAAAAAAACAATGGTTGTCGAATTCAGAGAGATTTACAACAGATGAGCTTGATAAATTACAGAATATTGTTATAGATGGGCAGGAGAGAATTAAAGAACTTGAAGATCGGATATTGCAGGATATAAAAAAACACTGTTCCGATAAGGCGCATATTATTTCAGAGAATGGTGAACTTATTTCTCAATTAGATGTTCTTGCTGCATTTGCTGTGGCTGCATTAAAATATAATTATAAAAAACCTGAGATCAATGAAGAGCTGTCAATTGAATTAAAAGATGCAAGACATCCTGTTGTCGAACAGAAAAATCGAGGAGAAGACTTCATACCCAATGATCTTCTCTTATCAGCAGATAATACTCCATCTCTTGTTATAATTACCGGACCTAACATGGCTGGAAAGTCGACTTATCTCAGACAAACTGCTCTGTTGATCATCATGGCTCAATCAGGATCTTTTGTTCCTGCAGATATAGCTTCTGTTGGTATAGTTGATAAAATATTCTCAAGAATTGGTGCAAGTGATGATATTTCAAAAGGTATCAGCACATTTATGGCTGAGATGATAGAAACGGCTAATATTCTTAATAATATAACAAAGAAAAGTCTTGTAATTCTCGATGAGATTGGCAGGGGAACCAGTACATTTGACGGTCTATCGATTGCCTGGTCTGTTGCCGAGTATATCTACAAAAAAATCGGTTGCAGGACAATGTTTGCTACACATTATCATGAACTTGCCGGTCTATCGGATAATTTTGAGAAAGTGCAGAATTTGAATGTTGCAGTTGCCAGAAGGAATGGCAAGGTGATCTTTCTCAGAAAAGTTCTTGAAGGTTTCAGCAGTCACAGTTACGGCATTGAGGTAGCAAAATTAGCCGGTCTTCCATTGGAAGTTATCGTAAGAGCAGAGCAGGTACTTAATAAATTGGAAAGAAGTGATGTCAATCTACCCGGTGAAAGAAAAAAAACCGATGAGCAGCCAACACTTTTTTCACATCCTGTGTTAGATGAGCTAAAAAAAATAAAGACAGATAACATTACTCCTATAGAAGCACTGAATATTTTATCGGAACTGAGGAAGTTGTTATAGTGATTTTTCTATTGACAATTATTTCAATGCTTTCAGGAATTAATTTTACAGCTTTGGAATATGACGGGGAATGTGTTTTTGCCGGCTCAAGGGGATTTGGAGTTTTTATTATTAATCCTGACAAAGAAGTGTATGAAAAAGTACCCGATGACTATCTTCCTTGTCTCTATGTATCAACTCTCGAATTGATTGATAAGGATATGTGGATCGGTACTTACAATGGCGTTGTTGTGCTTGATAATGAGCTTAATTTAAAATTTACATACATTCCTTCGGATTTCTATCAGAGATGGTTCAGGGATATCACCTGTTATAAAGGAGGAGTTTTTTTAGCAACTTTAACTTCTCTGTTCAAATATATCAGAACATTTAATGTTGAAAACATTTCTCTACAGAACTTATCTCTATTCTGGGTTGATGATAGTCTCTGGGTGGGAACTGATGATGGGATATACTATTCTGATAACGGGTATTCATTTAAGAAATTAAATATTCCTGGTAATTTTTCAGAGAGTCAATTACCGGTAACTGCTATGGTCAGAGATGAGGGCTGGTTCTGGATCGGGCTGGATGATATTTCACCCGGTTATTCACCAGGAGGGCTTTTGTTGTATGATGGATTTGATAAAGTATACAGAATAGATAATAATTCAGGTTTGGTCTATAACGGGATTTCAGCACTGGAAATAGTTGGTGATTTTATTCTTGTAGCAAGTTTTAAAAATATTCAGGGATTTAAACTCGGGGGAGGGCTTCAGAAGATTGAAGGAGGAAATATAACTAGTATCTTTTTCTGCGATGAACTGTTCCCTTTGATAAATGATATTCTCTTTATTGAAGAGAGAAATGAAATATGGGTAGCTACAACCAATGGAGTATATGAAATTTTTGATGATTTAGATCCTTAGTATGAACAACCCATCCCCACACAAGAAGACTTTAACCACGAATGGCACGAATTTACACGAAAAAATAAAAAACAAATGATAAAATCTTTTGCTTCGCAAAAAACTTTATCACTTTATGATTAACACTGAAGAACAAATGCCCAGCCCCAAAACAATAAACAATGAACAATGATCAATTAACAATGCCCCACCCCGAATATGAAGAATAGAACGCAAACCTGCCTGCCCAAGGCAGGCTTACCTACTGCAAGCCTACGGGAGGAGACAAGCCCCTCCCCTACTGTGTAAAAATTTCTCATCAATTAATAATGAAAAACACAGATTATGACAATTCACAATGATTTTAGAGGATAGGTGTGTTATTAGATTTTATGGAATATCAGGAATCAATTGACTTATTAAATTCTCTTATAAACAGAGAGAACAGAGCACTGAGGATATTGGACAGGGATATAGAGAATTTAAAAGATAAAATATCCGATATTCAGGAAAAATTACCATTTACTATTAAAATACTAGGCACAAATGGAAAGGGATCGGTTGTTGCAATGCTGACTGCTGCTCTTTGTGAAAATGGATTGAAAGTTACCAGTTTTACATCTCCGCATCTTATCAGTGTAAGAGAGAGGATAAGGATCAATGGAGAAATGATAAGTAAAGATGAATTTGCTGAACTTTTCGAATCTTTAAAAGAACTAATATTCGATGAAAAGAAATGTTCTTATTTCGAAGCACTTTTTATTATCGCTTTGACTTTATCTGTAAAGAACAACTCGGATATTCTTATTCTTGAAGCAGGTATGGGAGGGGAATATGATGCTACAAATAGTATTCGATCCGATTTCGTATGTTTAACAGAAGTATCATTGGATCATACGGAATTTCTTGGAGATACGATTTTTCAGATAGCACTGGATAAACTTCAGGGTATGTCTGAAGGAGGAATATTTATAACCGGAGGAAATAATGACATTCTGTCTTTAATGTATTTAAGATCTGAAATATCCGGATGTGAAATGATTTATGCCGATGATATCTATCATAACTTGAATATTGAAATGTCAAGAGAGGGACTTATTTCAGAGGATGAAAGATGGGGCAAATTATTTCTTCCTCTAACAGGTACTTACCAGAAGAAAAATCTGATTCTCGTCCTGGCAATCCTTGATAGATTGAAAGACAAATTTCATTTAAATAAAGATATGATGGTTACCGGATTATCTAAAACCAGCTTGAAAGGGAGAATTGATATAATCTCTGCTGAACCTCTCCTCATAATTGACGGAAGTCATAACAGAGCGGGTTTCGTAGAGTTGTGCAGGACATTAAATGAATTGTATCCTGGAAAAAAATTCAGAATCTACATGTCATTATTTGCTGATAAAGACTGTATAGGTATTCTTGATCAGATAAGCTGTCTTGCTGATGTTATTTTTATTACGGAGGTGAATAACAAAAGAGGATTTTGTACAGATAGGATGAGTGAATATTTAAAGTTAATTAATTTTAATTTTCAGTTTTTAAAAGTTGAGAATGCAATTGAAAATTTTCTCTCAGAAAAACATGATTCTCTTGCAACAGGAAGCTTATATTTTGCAGGAGAAATTCTTAAAGAGTTGACTAAATAGAGCATTAGTGATAACTCTTATTCTATGGAAAAAAAGAACGATTTTGAAACAGTTATGACAAAACTGAATAAAATTGTCGAGAAACTTGAAGATCCGTCAATTAAACTTGAAAAATCAATAGAGTTATATGAAGAAGGAATGATATTGATAAAAACTGCTGAAAAATATCTAAAGGAAGCTGAGAGGAAAATTAAAATTCTCACTGAGAAAGATGAAATTGAGGATTTTGAATAATTATGGATATTCTCAATGCTCTGGAATCTAACAAAGAAAAAATTGAAAGGTGGATTGAAGTATATCTTCCTCCTGAAGATGAATTTCCTTCTTTAATACACAGAGCGATGAGATATTCGACTCTGTCAGGAGGTAAAAGATTAAGAGCTTATCTTACTCTTGAAGCTAACAGCATTGTAAATGGAAAAGAAGAGAATGCTCTTCCTGTTGCTGCTTCTATTGAGATGCTTCATGCTTACAGTTTAATTCATGATGATCTTCCGGCAATGGATGATGATGATCTTAGAAGAGGAAGGGCAACTTCACATAAAAAATTTGGAGAAGACATTGCTATTCTCGCAGGAGATGCCCTTTGCACATTCGCCTGGCAGTTAATTGCAGACAGATTGCCGCCTGATAAAGCTATTGAAGTGATAAAAGTTCTCGGCAGAGCTGTTGGCACAGGTGGTATGATCGGAGGGCAGGTTGCCGATATGCATTGGAAGGATTGGGATTTAAAGGATTCTAAAATGATAAGATATATACACAGCAGAAAAACGGCTGCTCTGATTTCAGCAAGTATTGTCTGTGGGGGGATTACAGGGGATGCTGATAATAGAGAACTTGAAATATTTAAAAAAGGTGGATTTTATCTTGGAATGGAATTTCAAATAGTTGATGATCTGCTCGATGAAACAGGTGATGAGGTGAAGGTTGGTAAAAAATTGAGGAAAGATATCGAAGAAGATAAACTTACATATCCAAGATTATATGGAATAGACAATTCAAGGATATATGCGAAGAAATATGCCGAGAAAGCAATAAATGAATTTTTAAAACTTGATGATAAAGCTCGATATTTTATAGAATTAGCTGAATACGTTCTAACAAGGGAATATTAATTTGATTCCAAAAAACGGTATATCATTAGCTCTTGTTACATTACTGTCAGGAGCTATTGTTCAGACTCTTAAAGTTGTAATTGGTTCTTTTAAAGATTATTCAACTAATAAAAAGTTTAGTATCGGCAAAAACCTGCAGAGGATTACTGAACCCGGAGGTATGCCTTCTTCTCATTCTTCTTCAGTGACAACACTGTTTTTTCTAACTGGCTTTTGGTTTGGATTTTCAACACCATACTTTGGAATAGCACTGTTTTACGGTTTGATAGTTATTTATGATGCTGCCGGAGTTCGAAGAGCAGTTGGTAAACAGGCGAAAATATTGAATATTATTATTGATGAATTTGAAATCTCGGGGCATACAAAGTCTGAAAGATTTAAGGAGTTATTAGGTCACACTCCGTTTGAAGTCCTTGTTGGAATTATAATTGGTTTAACAATAGCTTTAATATTCTGGAGATTAGCATGATTGATTGGATTAAATATCCGATAATAGGAGAAATCAATTCACCTGAACAGGTTAAGAAGATGTCAATAACCGATTTGAAAAAATTATCGGAAGAACTCAGAAAATTGATAATTGATGTGGTTTCAAAAAACGGTGGTCATCTTGCATCAAATTTAGGTTCTATTGAATTGACTCTGGCTCTTTTAAAGAATTTTAATCCACCCGATGACTTAATTGTATGGGATGTCGGGCATCAGGCATACGCATATAAAATTCTAACCAATAGAAAGGATAGATTCCATACAATTCGACAGTTTGGGGGTATTAG
>Ga0255381_10044_pt1 | contig 11876 bp, 10 predicted proteins | sample ANMaggSSYBR01E10_FD_182108 | JGI IMG/M metagenome (GOLD analysis project Ga0255381, IMG submission 182108) | Sediment cell enrichment communities from methane seep in Santa Monica Basin, California, United Staets - ANME aggregate JGI... | ecosystem: Environmental > Aquatic > Marine > Cold seeps >...
ACGCGTGCACGAATACCTGTTCCTCATCCTCGATCCGCGTCATCATCACTTCCCCGTGAGTGCTGTCTGCTTCACCATGAGGAACGGGTATCGAAAAGCACATATTCCCATCGCATGTTCCTTCTGCGTTGTGCAGATCCCGGTTCAAAGCGGCGCGGAGGGCTGTGGCCCTTTCCTTCATTCTGGGAGTTAGGGCGGAGATGTCATTGGACCAGAAGCGGGCGTTATGCTGCAAGCCGTTTACTTGCTCGATACTTAGCTGGTACGGATTTGCGTCGAACAGGGGAATGTGGTCGCCATGAAAGTGACTGATCACGACGTCGGTCGCTTCGGTCAATGCAGCCGTGATCCGTTCGCGGATCATAATTCCTACCGCTACCTGAAAAGGATGGGGAAGCAGTCCGTATCGTTGATATCCAAGAGCGATCCCTGGATCAATCAATATCGTTCGATTTCCCGATTCAATTCTGCAGGAGAGGCCCCGGACTCCCAGAGATTCCGTACCAAAGATCTCGATATCCATATCTGGAATTATCCGTTCATTACAGGTCACCCGGGCATATGATGAAACAATACAATATCCATCACCCGGCATCCGATATACGCGGCGAGTATCGGACAGTTGGCCATCAGGAGGAAAAACAACGTTCTCTACGTGTCAGACAAACCTTCGAAGTTTCACTGGACTTTGATGCTGACCATATCTGCCTCACGGAACCTTTCCATGAACTCATCGGAACACAGGGCCGGGATTGTGCCGGGTGCATCAGAACCCGACGATACTATTTCGGCAACGTTATCGATGCCACAATCGATTGCATCCTTCTCGAGGGCATCGTTTATGATCGGTTTTTCCTTCACTACGTATGTGATCTTCTTTGTTCCGTCCATCTTCCTGATTTCTTCAATCAGGATCCGGTCGAAGACGGTTTCACCCGCGTTATCACCCAGATAGAGTATAGAGCTCGCATCGATCAATGATTCCCTGAATGAATCGATATGAAAAAATACTCTATCCTCATCGCCTGTCGTATTCCGCTCGGTCGATAAGATCTTCTCCAGTTCCGCTTCGATGTCCAGACTGTTGTTCACGCCGAAATCTATGATATTTCCAGCTATAGACAGCTCGACTGCGATCCGCAATCTATCGTTGCCGTGGTCAAGGATATCCATGGCTTTTCCAAGAATACTCATGGCGAGTCTGTTACTTCGCTCCTTGATTCGCAGGTAAGGGTCGACCGACCCCGTGTATTTCTGCACAAGGCGGTGAATAACGCGGCCCATTTCAGGTGGAGACGCTTCCAGCGGGAACTCATGGAGGGCTTCGGCGACGGCGTCGAGGATCCGCCGCTGAATGTTCTCGTCAGCGCCGGAGATCCGTGATGCCTCGAGGGCCTGCTTGAAGAAGCATGGTATGCAATCCAGGTAGGTTTTCATCCTGTGTATAATCTAGCCGCAGCGGGAATATGCGCAAACGATTATTAGAAATAAAAATGCGTGTCGGGATGATCTATCCACCAGATTACATGATTAATCGCTTAAAACTAAGCGCATAGTTAATTTTAATTGCCCGAGGCGGAGACGGATATATAGATGTCGTCTTTGCCAACGGGGGTTCCTCGTCCAGGATTTCATCAATGACGGTGCCGGTTCCTTCTCCGAGTCAAGCGGCTCCTGGGGGACTATCGATTACGTCAGGGGCGACCTGGTCTCCACCATCATCGATGGTCATATGAAAGAGGGCCGGAAAGAGGTCAGGTGGACGGCAAAGGACAACGGAGGAAGATCAGTATCCAGCGGCATCTACTTCTGCCGCCTCGTCGCCGGTGATTTCGTGCAGACACGCAAGATGGTTTTGCTCAGGTGATGAGACCGGTACACCTTCTTTTAATTCCAACCAAACAGAACCCGATGCTCCATTTAGCCAATAATTGCCGATTCCAGCGCATACCCAGGCAACGCGAGGTGAGTCGATCGAGCGCCGGGGGGACCCCAATGGGTAGGGTGGGGCAGATGTCTGGACTCGTGGTGCAGAGCCTTATATTATCTGTGATATGGCATCGCTGAAGTGAGTCAACACCCCGGACACCACACCCTCAACATCCGTTTCGCCCACCATTCTATCTTAAAGCGATCAAAAGAATAGGTTATCTGAGCCAGTAGTGTTGCCTGTTCATTGTAAATGCAAGTGCTGCAACGCGGACGGAATAAATGGGAGGGACAGGAGTCTTGGCAGTTCCACACTGTCAGGAAATCCCATCTCATTGACATTCTTTGATTTTTAGTTTAGAATAGTTCCGCATCGGTCGAAGGGACACCGAGCATTCACTACAACATATTTGCGTAAAGGAGTCCGCAATGAAGTGTGTATTCCAATTCGTAACCGTTTTCGCGTTCGTAACTGTCGTGATCGCGATGGGTGTACTGTCTTTCGAAGCGGAGGAGCGCACACCGCGCGTACCTCAAATATCGACAGGCAGTGACCGCCAGGCCGCGAAGCTGCTGCCAGCCGCGGCATCGGCGGTCGACACTTTTGTCCATGCGTTCTACGATTTCGAGGATGGCTTCGGAGGCCCCGACCCCCAGGGGTGGGAGTCCGTAGACATCTCTTTCGATTTGCAGGACGGGATCTTCTTTCACATAGACGACTTCGCCGGGCTCACCGGTTACGCGCCGCTCGTCGGCGCGCAGTCCCTCTGGTGCGGGGCGCGTCCCGATACCGATTCGCTCTGCTGGTACCAGACCCTTCCCGGGTATGGGCTTAACTGGAAGCAGGGATTCGAGTCCCGCTCGTTCTCCGTCTCCGGGGATGTGAACGTCAGCTTCATTATCAGGTACGACCTGGAGCCCATATATGATTTTGCCTTTTTCCAGTACGAATCAGTCTCCGGGGTCTGGAACGACCTTATGTCGTTCAACAATATCGGCCACGATACTGTACATGTCGCTGTTCCCGCCGACAGCGCCGGGAGCTTCGTGAACTTCCGGTTTTACGTCGACTCGGATTCCTACGGCTCTGACGAGGACAGCCATTACGACTCAGATGGCGCGATCATCGTAGACAATCTGCTTGTCACCGACGACGGCGGCACGGTCGATTACCAGGATTTCGAGGCCGAATCGCCGGGTGACCTTGAGTCTGCCGACGGCGACTGGACGGCGATCATTTATGACTCTGAGATGTTTGGTGACTACGGAGCGCTCCTGGACGGCACGACGGTTCTGCAGGAGGATCCGCTTATATACAACGACACGCATCTCTGGGGATTCTTCAACGGATCGACCGTCGAGTATGGATGCGGAAGCCACCCGGAACAGATGGCGATACCTTTCGGAGAGCCGCCGTACCATACGGAAGACTACCTGCACAATGCGGCCCGATCCCCGATGATCGATCTCTCGCGCACTATCGACGGGGGGTACGTCCTTCCTGACAGCGGATCGCTGCTGCTGGAGTTCGATGTCTACCGTGACCTGCCACTGGACAACCTGATTGTTTTTGACGTCAACTACCGGTTCCTGGTAGACGGGTGTCCGACAGCGTGGGGATCAGACAGTTACCTATACGCCGGCGAGGAACCGTACGGCTGGGAAGTTTTCTCTGTGCAGATTCCTGTCCTGCAGGGAGCGACGCATGTCCAGGTCGATCTCGTCGCAAGGGACATGTGCTGGCTGTGGTGCGGCTCCGTAGGATCCGGAGCCTGTCACAACCACGCGCCCCTCTTCGACAACGTCCGGCTGTCGCATATCATGAATTTCTTTCTCGTGACCAACACTGATGACAGCGGCCCGGGCAGCCTGCGGCAGGCGATGCTCGATGCCAATGCGGCCCCGGATTTGTCCATTATCGCATTCAACATCCTCGGCGGCGGAGCCGAGAACGTCATCACGCCGCTGACCCTGCTTCCGACGATCATAGCGCCGGTCATCATCGACGGGTATACCCAGCCCGGCACCGCGGTAAACTCGAACCCACCTACGATGGGATCCAACGCGCTCATCAGGATAGCGATCGACGGATCGGCTATCGGCACCGGGACAAGCAATCACGGCCTGTTCATCACGGCGGATAACTGCGTCATCCGCGGCCTGGCCATACACGGATTCGGCGGTGATGGGATACGTACCGACTTTGCATCGGGCAACACGATCGAGGGATGCCACATCGGGACGGACTGGAGCGGCACGATCGATCTCGGCAACGAAGGCCGCGGCATCTATATCATCCAATCTCCGAATACTGCCGTCGGCGGAACCGATCCGTGGGCCCGCAATGTCATCTCGGGCAACGGCGACGTCGGAGTGCAGAGCTACACCCTGGAATCATCGGACGTCGTAATCCAGGGGACCTTCGTCGGCGTCGATAAGACAGGCGCCGTCGCGATGGGCAATGATGGGGGAGGCGTCTTCATCAGCCACGCGCCCGACAACGCTATCGGGGGGACCGAGCCGGAGGCGCGGAACATCATCTCGGGAAATGCCGTAGCCGGTGTGTATGTCTTTGGGGCCGCGAGCCATGGAGCTCTGATACAGGGGAACTACATTGGCACCGACTGCACCGGGATGCTACCGCTAGGTAACGTTAATGGTCTGAGTGTCTACAACACTTACAATGTCACTATAGGAGGATCTTCGCCCGGGGCCGGTAACGTCATCTCCGGGAACAGTGCGGCGGGGCTGGATCTCCAGGGCGCCAGTACGTATGGAGCGGTGGTCAAGGGCAACCTCATCGGTACGGATGTCACAGGAACTGCAGCGATGGGAAACCGGCACGGACTCTTTATCCATTCCGCCTATGATAACACTATCGGCGGCACGGGTACGGGAGAGGGGAATGTCATCGCCAACAGCCAGTTACGCGGCGTCGGTGTTGCCATCGGGACCGGCAATGTCATTTCAGGGAACTCGATCCATTCGAACGGGCTGCTCGGCATCGATCTCGATACTGACGGTGTCACCGCCAACGACGGGGCAGGCGATCCAGACACCGGGACGAACGGCCTGCAGAACTACCCCGTGCTGACGAGCGCGGTTGCCGCCGGAGACGCCATCTGGGTAGAGGGATCACTCTGGAGCAAGCCGTCCACCCAGTTCGAAATCGAATTCTTCGCGAGCCCTGTTTGCGACGGAACGGGGTACGGCGAGGGTGAGATCTTTCTGGATTCCGTGACGTTTACATCGGGCACTACGGGTGAGGCGGTCATCGATACCTGGATACTCGGCCAGGAACCGGTACCGGGCGGTTACGCCATAGCGGCGACAGCAAGAGAGGTCGGCGGAGAAGGGACGTCGGAGTTCTCACCCTGCGTCGAGTACCAGAACACGCCCATCGGCACGAACATATACATCGTTCCGATCGACGAGGAAACGGGGGAGACACCGGTGCAGATGAATTTTTACAATGTCACCGCTACCGGCAACACGCTGCTGGAGATCAGCGATACCGGGCCCGAGGTCCCGGGTACGTTTATCGTGGGCGACCCGCCGACGTACTACAATCTCAGTACGACAGCCTCGTTTACCGACTCGATCATGGTCTGCTTTGTCTACGACGAGGACGCCGTACCGGAAGATGAGGAGAACCTGCAGGTCCTGCACTGGGATACTACCCTCGCGACCCCGGCCTGGGTGGATGTCACCTGGCTTGTCAATCCGACGGGCAACCAGGTTTGTGGGATGACGACGCACCTTTCACCCTTCATACTCGCCGTGCCTAATCCCGGCACCGGCGTTGACGAGGACCTGCCCGCGGTTCCAGCAACGTTCGCCCTGCATCAGAACGTCCCGAATCCGTTCAACCCGTACACGGTGGTCAGGTATGATGTACCCGCCGGAGGAGCGGACGTACGCATCGCAGTTTACGACGTGAGTGGGCGACAGGTGGCGGTGCTGGTAGACGGGCATATGCCTGAGGGACGCAGGGAGGTCGCCTGGGACGGCCGCGGGATGTCCGGTGCGCAGGTCGCGACGGGTGTATATTTCTGCAGGATGAGTGCGGGCGATTTCATCGAGTCGCGGAAGATGGTGCTTCTGCAGTAAAGCGTGTTTAAGTTGAAAAGGAACGCGATCTGCAGGTAACATCCTTTCGAGATGGAACAGATCCCGATAATCATCCGTCCCGCCAGGCCCGAACTCGAGGAAGGGAGGGCGTACGCGCGGTATGTCGACGAAGCGGCCGAGGGCTTTATCCGTTTCATGTGCGGCAGCGAGTACGAACGGATTGTCGCGGAGGCGTTCGTCAAACCCGATAACGATTACTCCTGGCAGAACGTGATAGCAGCTGAGCGCGACGGTATAATCGTTGGCATGGCCTCGGGTTTCACCGCGGAGCGGCGCCGCGGTTTCTCCGATGAGCCGCTGAATGAGGCGGCAGGATCGGCCTTGTTTCGAATCAAGCTGGTGAAGCTGCTTTTCGCGCCGATCATGAGGATCGTCTACAACATACCGGACAGTGATTATTACGTCCTCGCCATCGCCCTGGACAGGGAGCGTCGCGGAGAAGGTATAGGCAAGATGCTGATGGACGCGATGGAGGAACGGGGCAGGGCCGCCGGCTCTACCCGGCTTGCGCTCGACGTCTCGGCAGGAAACGAAGGCGCGCGCAGGTTCTATGAGCGCCGGGGGATGACCATCGAGTCGCAGTGGCCGAAGCGGCTGACGATAAAGAAGATCCGATTCTACCGGATGGTGAAGCCGCTGTGATGGGAACCGCACCCCTTCGAGATGGGAGTTTTCTCAATCTGTAAAGGAGAGATCGATATGACAGGCCGTGTCGCCTATATATCAATGCGCAGGGCTGCTATTGTCACGGGGGTCTCGCTTCTGGTCATGACCGCTGCCGCGGTGTTCGCTACAGATATCGCTATCGGGAGACTTGTCGTGCAGGGAGACGCGGCTGCAACGACCGACAATATCAGGGCTTCAGAGACGCTGTTCCGCGCCGGGATCTTCGCCTGGCTCATCGTTCTGATCGCAGATGTGCTGGCGGCCTGGGGGCTCTATATCTTTCTCAAGCCGGCAAACTGGGGCCTCTCGCTGCTGACGGCGTGGTTCAGGCTGGTGTACGCGGCCATGCTTGGAGCCGCCCTGTTCAACTATCTGCACATCCTGTTGATCATAAGCCCTGACCATCTGCTTGCGGCGCCTGGAACGGGCCAGCTGCAGGCGCAGGTGATGCTGCGGCTCAGTGCGTTTGCGGATACATGGGGCATCGGACTGATGGTCTTCGGGTTTCATATCCTTGTACTCGGCTACCTGGCCTTCAGGTCCGGCTACATCCCGAAGTTCTTCGGCGTTGTGCTGATGATCGCGTTTCTCGGATATCTGACGAATACTGTCGTTGCCCTGCTTCTGCCAGGCCGGGAAAACCTCAAAGCTGTCGTCGAATGGGTATTTATCGCGCCGATGGTCATCGGGGAGGTGGGACTCGCGTTCTGGCTGCTGATCAGAGGCGGCAAGTCCGGCCCGGGTGACCCGATCTGAAGGAGGAGAAAGATGATCTGCTTGTGCTACGTGTTGTTCGGTCTGGGAATATTGTCGTACTCTCCCGGAAGCATAGAAGCCTCTTCAAGGAAAGAGGCGGGCATGGCGTGAAGTTGGAAGACGCGGAGGAATGAAAGGCGGGTCAACCATGAACAAGGTCTTTCAATTCAAGATCGAGCTGCTTGATATATCACCTCCGATATGGCGCCGGATCCAGGTTCCTGAGGAGTACACCTTCTGGGATCTCCATGTGGTCATTCAGGACTCGATGGGCTGGACGGATTCTCACCTTCATGCTTTTCGAATCTATGGCCCAGGGGATGATTTCGTGGAGATCGGCATTCCGGATCCGTATTCTGACAGTGATGTTACTCCGGGTTGGGATCTGAAGCTGAGCAAACGCTTCAAGAAACCTGGAGATCGACTGGAATACGAATACGATTTCGGAGATTCGTGGCGGCATTCCGTTGTAATGGAGGAGGGGTCCCCGGCGGAGCCGGGCGTCGAGTATCCACGCTGCGTCGATGGCGAGCGAAAATGTCCGCCCGAGGATGTTGGAGGGCCCCCGGGGTTCGAGGGATTCCTCGAGGCCATTGCGGACCCGGGTCATGAGGAGCACGAAAGTCTCCTTGAATGGTGCGGAGGGCTTTTCGATCCGGACGATTTCAGTCCGGAGGAGGTGGAGTTCGACGACCCCGGGGAACGGCTGGAGCTTATTGAATAATTGTCAGTTATACCCTGGATCACAGTTCAGGATACACCATATCGGGTATTGCGCTTGACATTGGTGACAAAAGTCGCTATAATTACGACAGATGACACTTGCAGTCTGGCGGCTTGAAAGGAGGAACCGTACATGCGCATGTCGAGCATTGCCAGGATACTTGGGGGGAAGGCCACGCTGAACACGGAGCTCCGCAGCCAGATGGATCTGCTGGAGCTCGGGCGCCGCGGCGTCAGCAAGAAGGCCCTGTTGCATCTCGCATCATATCTTGACCTCACTGTCAGAGAATTATCGGAACTGCTGCCGGTCAACGAGCGGACGATTCAGAGGTACTCATCGAAGAAACGCTTTCGCTCCGAGGTGTCCGGCCACATCCTTCATATCGCTGAAGTCGCAGCGCGTGGCGAGGAAGTGTTCGGCGACAGGAAGCGGTTTCTATCTTGGATGAGCCAATCGAGCGCCGCTCTCGGAAACAGCATTCCCGAGAAACTCCTGGACTCCCGAATCGGTACCGAACTGGTTCTCGACGAGCTGGGGCGGATCGAGCACGGGATCATCGCCTGATGCGCGTCTACAGGATCGCGAGAACCAGCTTTGTCCGCGACCTGACCGGCGCCGGCGCGCGAACTTACGGCGGACGCTGGAACCACAAGGGCACTCCCCTGATCTATACCTCCGGGACCCGTTCCCTGGCCAGCCTCGAGTATCTTGTCCACCTGCCCATGACGCTGGAGCCCCTCGAGATCTCGATAGCGACGCTGATACTCCCTGACGATCCTGAGATGCAGGAGATCCCCGTGTCATCGCTGCCGCGCGGGTGGAAGGAATATCCGGCATCCCTTGAGCTGGCTGATATCGGCTCGGACTGGGTACGCACGGGCGGCGGTCTGCTCCTTCGCGTTCCTTCCGCGGTTGTCCCGGACGAATGCAACGTGCTCATCAATCCGGAACATACGGATATGAATCTCATTGAGATTGAGGATGTTCGGACCTTCGTCTTCGATGAGAGGCTTTTGAAGCGTACAAAGCGTGAAGCCTGACAATGTGCTCTGACGATATGCGAGGCGAAAGATGAAGATGGGGAGCTTGCCTTCAATACGCTGCCTTGTCCGCTTCGAGTACCTCCCCGGTTATTGTCCTGGTAACATTCTGTTGAGGCAACGACCGGCGTAAAGTAACAGTTTTGGTGAGTCGATGCGACGTCATGTCTTGGAAGAATGGAACCCTATCTGGCGTTGCTTAGGAGGATCTTTCGGAGCCATGATTTCACGAATCGCATCAAAAACCAGCTTGAACTGTTTGTCGTATTTGCGCTCCAACGAAGTCAGCTTGCGAGCAAGCTCATCATGCGTTGCCAGAATCTTCCTGAGTTTCACAAATGTTCGCATGATTTCAATATTAACCAGTACAGCACGCTTGCTTCTTAACGCGCCAGAAAGCATTGCGACTCCCTGTTCTGTGAATGCATACGGTGGTGTCCTTCGACCACCCCAACTTGAAGTCACAATTTGTGACCTCAAGATATTAAATTCATCTTTATTGAGTTGAAACATGAAATCTTCAGGAAAACGATTGATATTACGCTTCACAGCCTGTACCAGCACCTTGGTCTCGACACCATACATGGCAGCCAAGTCCTGATCCAGCATGACTTTCTCGTCACGAATCAAAAAGATGGCATTCTCAATCCGAGACACTGGAACCATACTCTTTTTGCCTTTGTTCATAGTTTTATACATTGAACTAGTTGTTTGCAATTGTCAATATTGACATAATAAAACCGTGGAGGCGACGGTCTAAAGCCCACATCTCATGCGAGGCGAAAGATGAAGCTGGAGACGGATCCTGAATCAGTAATGAAGCTCGCAGCCGAACGGGAGGAAGAGAACTGGAAGTTCCGCTCGTTTCTCAAATCGATCGATATTGGTATTGAGGACTATGATGCCATAGTCCACAAGCACTATGAAAACATATCCAGGCAGATTGACTGTACATCATGCGCAAACTGCTGCCGAGAAGTACGGATCGGTCTCACCGGCGATGATGTGGCCAGGCTGGCGTCCGGGTTGAAGATATCAGATGATGAACTTATCGAGCACTTCCTTGCTGCGGATGAAGATGGGAAGCTTGCCTTCAATACGCTGCCTTGTCCGCTTCTCAAGGGCAATCTTTGCAGTGCCTACGACCATCGGCCGGATGCCTGCCGCTCCTACCCGCATCTGCACAGGAATGAGTTCGTCTTCCGTCTTATGCAGGCGGTCCATAACTGCTCCGTCTGCCCGATTGTCTTTAACGTTTTCGAGAGACTGAAGGAAGAATTCTCCGACGGGTTCGCGAATCTATCCTGATCTGCCGGATTTGTGATATACACATGCAGATTTTCAGAAATATCCAATACGGCCGTTCTTCTCCTGTTCGGGGCCGAACGCTGGAGCCGAAAGTCGGAGCAGAGCCGCGACCGGACCGCCGCATCATCAATTGCCGAGAACGATGACGTTCAGATGCGGATGCATGTCTATCATGCAACCGTCCCTTTCCAGAGTCACTGTATGAGTGCCTGCGTCGAAGACCTTCATGGCCGAAGTCGAGACCGACGCTCCGTTATTGCCGATGGACGAAACAGGATTGTTGGCTATGATTAAAGTTTTATCGTCAGCGACGCCGTCAAAGACCAGTCTGACAGCAAATTTGCACGCGGCACCTGTCCCCCACACGTTATCAGTCGCGAGGAAGAAGACGGTTGTACCATCCTCCGTGATCTCGAAAGTAACGCTGGCGGCTGTTTCGAACGTGACGCCCCAGCCGTAACCTAATTGCGGATCGTTGGTGTAACCTGTTCCTATTCCCGGCACTCCTTCAACGCCTTCGGGCCCTTCAGGTCCGACCGGTCCCTGGTCGCCTTCGCAGGAGGGAGATGCCGCGAGGAAGATCAGCAGAAGAAAGGGTAGAGTCTTCAAGGCCGCTCTCCTTGTTAAGGTGAATGGATGGATTAACAGTTGGATAGCATGAATCAGATGAGTTGTAAATACTCTTCTACTTGTCCATCAGTACCCTTGCGTCCACCCACCAGATGTCGCTTCCCTGTCCCCTGCCCGAGAGGAAGAAGAGGTACTTCCCGTCGGGGGAGATCATCGGGCACTGCTCGCTCGAGCTGGTGTTGATCGGTTCGCCGGGGTTTACCGGTTCTGACCAGGTGCCGTCCTTTTTTCTTCTGCAGATGTAGATATCGGATGAGCCGAGGCAGTCCTCGCGGCCGAGGCAGCTGAACAGCAGCGTGCTTCCGTCGGGCGAGACGTATGGTGAGCCTTCGCCCGCTTCAGTGCAGACCGGCTCGCCGAGGTTCACCGGGTCCCCATAGGTTTTGCCCTCCAGTTTCATCGCGTAGATGTCGCCCATGCCTCTCGAGTCGTCGCCGCGGCCGCCGAAGTAGATCGTCCCGTCGTCTGTGACGGCGAACTGCCAGTGGATGTCGATCGCGCCGTGCTTACCCTCTACAGGGCGCGGGGCCGTCCAGCCGTCGCCCTCGCGTTCTGTGTACCAGATCCTCTCGCCGCCCCGTTTGCCGCCTTCCTCGATCGACCTTCTCGATATGAAGAACAGCGTCTCGCCGTCGGGAGCGAAGAAGGGCACGTCGCCGTCGTACTCACTGGTCTTGGAGAATGGAGTGAAG